>UMLL01009850.1_pt1 | contig 15473 bp, 3 predicted proteins | sample 1966591 | NCBI WGS metagenome assembly UMLL01 (sample SAMEA4836200, study PRJEB28245) | human gut metagenome | biome: gut microbiome; material: fecal sample | place: Denmark | collected 2008 | reverse complement strand
CTATGTTATCACACTATACAGGCTTGCCCCTCCCGTTGCACCGTAGTTATTGATTTTCTCAGCGTTTTTAATCTATCAATCATCAATAGCGGATTGCAATCAAATTTTCATTTTTATATATTAACTTGATTTTTGATAATTGCAATGATGTTTCGGGAGGTGCAAGCAAGGCAAGGATGCCTTAAGTGTGTGCCCAAAGTTTCGCACGGATGCGAAACCAAAAAGCACACACAGACACTCCCCTACGAATATTCCTACAATTCATCACAACCGCATATAAACTGCAAACACCAAACTTGGCTTATAAACACTTTGCCGGTTTCGCAAAATGTAGCAAATCGCTATCACCCTTGCCTCCCCTCGAAAAAGGGGAGGTGGCTTGACGGCAAGGCACAAGCCTAATTTTACAGCGTTTTTATGCGATATATCCGACTTTTATAATTACTAAGTCGGTCTGCCGTCAAGACGGTGGGGATTGAAGTTGATAGAACTTCTATCCCTAAAACTTCTAAGCGTTCACAATCACAACTCGCCCCACACCAACCCTTCCAAAACCTCACCCTTTTTAGTAAGCCCTAACTAACCTAATTTTTACAAAAAAATTTTCAAAAACCTCTTGACAAACGCCGAAGTATCGGTTATAATAAAACCAACAAATCAGTAAACGTTACTGATTTCGCTAACAATAATAAGAAAATAAAGATTTTATCACTATGAAAGGATAGGTAATTTACTATGAAAAAGTGGGTATGTCCGGTATGCGGTTACGTTCATGAGGGAGATACACCTCCCGAGTTCTGCCCCCAGTGCAAGGTTCCCGGCAGCAAGTTCACAGAGCTTAAGGAAAACGATAAGCTTGTGTTTGCAGACGAGCACAAGGTAGGCGTTGCAAAGGCAGTTGAGGATGAAGAGATCATCGCAGGCTTAAAGGCAAACTTCGAGGGCGAATGCACAGAGGTAGGTATGTATCTCGCTATGGCAAGAGCCGCTCACAGAGAAGGTTACCCCGAGGTAGGTCTTTACTACGAAAAGGCTGCTTGGGAAGAGGCTGAACACGCAGCAAAGTTCGCAGAGCTTTTAGGCGATGTTGTAAGCGCATCCACTAAGGAAAACCTTGAAAAGAGAGTTGCCGCAGAGCACGGCGCTACACAGGGCAAGCTTGACCTCGCAAAGAGAGCAAAGCAGTTGAATCTTGACGCTATCCACGACACAGTTCACGAGATGGCTAAGGACGAGGCCCGTCACGGTAAGGCATTTGAAGGTCTTTTAAACCGTTATTTTAAGTAAGCGGCGGCTGTGAGCCGCACCGGATTCGCCTTTTTCAAAATTCTGCTTACCGCAGGACAGCGAAACGGCGTATCATAAAAGCAATAAACAAATCGAGCCGTAAGCACTCTCGCTTACGGCTCAGTTTGTTCTTATACTAAAACGCATCTGATACACAAAAAAGAACACCGGTCGCCCGGTGTTCTCTTTTTTTACTGTCAGCTTATTTGGCTGTCTTCAAATTTGCATAAGTATAAGTGCTTGTATTTGCACCCTTATAAGACGCAATCCTTACCTTATACACGCTTCCGGCCCTGAGTCCGTCAATAGTGACAGTAGCATTCGTACTGCCCTTTAACGTCTTTTTGACCCACTTGCCGCCTTTGTAAATTTCAACCTTATATCCGTCTGCACTGGCGTTTTTACCCCACTTAACGGTTATCGAGTTGCTTTTTGCCGATACAACCTTGATATTGGTTACCGGTGAAAGCACTGCAGTAACCGTAGTATAGCTGTAATCGCCGTACAGATTGTCCTTATACGCTCTTACCCTTACCTTATATGTGCTGTAAGGAGTAAGTCCGCCAAGCACAGCCATTGCTGTCTTATTATCGGTTATGGTCTTTTCGACCCACTTACCGCCGATATAATATCCTACGTTATATCCGTCAGCGTTTGCATCCGCATTCCATATAACTACTGCCTTTGAGTCAACCGCACTCTTTACCTTAAGACCGCTGACCTTTGTCGGAGCGGTAGTGATATAAATATCGTCGAATGTACTCTGAAGCTCACCCTTATAAGCCTTTATTCTGACCTTGTAGGTTTTGTAGCCCTTAAGCGAGCCTATTGTAACGGTAGTTTTGTTATTGCCGGTCAGCGTCTTTTCATTCCACTTACCGTCTGCATAGTACTGAACGGTATAACCGTCCGCACTTTCGTTCTTATCCCATTTAAGCGTAAACGAAGAAGATGTGACTGTCTGCGTAATACCCGTAACTTTTGACGGGAGCGTATCGATATAGCCGTATGTATACGGGCTGTAAAGGTCGCCCTTATATGCGCTTACCCTTACTTTATATCGTGTTCCTGCACAAAGTCCGTCTATAACCGCCGATATATTATTGTTGCCGGTAACAGTCTTTACGGACCACTGATTATCAATGTACCACTCTACCTTGTAGCCGTCCGCTCTGGTGTTTCTGCTCCAGCTTATTCTTACCGTTTCATCGGTAGCCTTCACCGTATTTATATTCCATACGGGAGAAGGAACGGTATCAACATAGAAATATCTGTACTTGCCGGTGAAGCTTCCTGCATAAGCCGCTATCCTTACCTTATATTTAAGGCCTGCAGAAAGACCGCTCAGCTTTGCCGCTACTCTGTCGCCGTCAGCACTGCAGTTAATCTGCTTCCACTGATCGCCGACATAGCATTCAACATAATATCCGTCAACACCGCTTATATTCTTCCAGCTTATATCGACTTCATTGTATGTTGTCTTTTCAACCGCTATTTCTTCCACGTCGGGAATAGGCTTTACGGGAACACGGTTTCCGATATATGAATCCTTACATCTTGTGCATTCAAATACGCTGTAGCCTTCGTTGCGATAGTCAGGCTCAACTATTTTGATTACAACATAGTCGTGACCGAGAGGTTCGCCATACTCCGCACCGCATATTTCACACTTTGCCTTTTCGGTGCAGGTAGCCTCTCCTCCGGAATGCTCACATTCGGTTATCGTAGCCGTTACAACGTCCGACTTCATCGAAACTCCCGCCGTTGTAGCATTGCTGTAGGTAAGACGGCAGTAGTACCTGCCCGTTGTGAGATTTTCGAGCGACAGCTTTCTGTCTGTAGCGCCCTCTATCACTGTTTCGTAGCCGTTTTCATCAATGGCGATCCACTGATAAGCAACTTTTGCGTCGACCTCGCCTGAATACCACGGCTCTGCATTTATTTGAAGTGACGGTATACCGTCGGGATAATAACCGTTGGTGTAATATACAGTATCAATCGGCTTGATTATCTGCATCGGACACAACCGTACCGTAAGTCCGTTTGTCGATGATGCCGTTGCCTTATTAAGACTGTATATATCTATCCACTCTTTTGTTCCTCTGTCCTGTACCCAGAAGCCGGGATCGATATAATCGGCTATCACCTTATCACTGACCGTAGTTACGATTTCGGCAAACCCACCTGACGAAATGGATACATTACCGCCGTTTATAGTAAGGCAATTTATATTGTTGGAGGCCATTGTAACATTTCCGCCGTTTATGGTCACATTGCTGCCTGTAGCAAGCCCGTCAAATGTGACATCACCGCCCTGCACTATGAATGCGTCTTGATTCTCAAACGCTGTCACCGCACAACGTCCCGTAACCGTCAGCTTTGCCTTGCCGTTTATGATGATCGGACGTGAGAACGCTGTACGAACTGCGTACTTGAGCGTGAAGTTACCTTCGGTTATGACTAACTGACCGCCGTATCCGTTCTTGTTATAAAGCGGATATAAGGTACAGCCCTCGTTTTCGCTCTTCTGAGCGTCTTTCGCAGCCTCGTCAAGATCGTTATAATACCTGACATCGTCGCCCTTTGTTATCTTTGCATTGAACTTGCTCTCGCATATCTCGCAATATGTCGGCGTAGTAATGTTGCCTGCGGTTTCCTTGTCCGCTGTAGGATCGACCACCTGAGAATGATCACAGTCAACAAGGTCTATGCTTACAGTGTTCGACTTTATTTCATAGCCGTCATCGGTAATAACTACGAAGTATATCTTGGCAGCAACGCTGTTGCCCGCCTTATCAATTATTTCGTCTGCCGACAATTTAGCGTCCTTTACAAGTGCGCTTAAGCTGCTATAAATTATATCTCCGCTTACATAGGAGTTTATACCGTATCTCTTACTTACATACGAGTCGTTCAGGTTCGAGCCGTGAGCAAGAGCAAGGTTGAACTTCAGCGTGGGGTTTGCGTTGCTGTTGCGATACAGCTTGTTTATTTTTGTGCTAAGCGTTGCTTGTACTATCGGTGCCTTAGCAACGGTAACACCGCTTGCTTCCGACACCTCACGTTCTTTAAGCGTCAGCCATGCACCGCCCTCTGTTTTCTTATACGCATAGCCGTTGCCGAGAATATCTGTTATCTTGCCATCTTTTACCGTAATGTTATCATATTGTCCGCCGCTGAGCTTAACATCTCCGCCGTTTACGGTGAGATATGCGATTCTTGTGGCTTCTTCGGCAGTCAACCTGGAGCCCGGCTCGGCAATTACAGCGAAAATATTGGCGTTGCCTCTAAGTGTCAGCTTACCGCCATCGGCGACCTTTACTGTATTATACAAGATGGCGTTATCGCCATTTGCAATAAGTGTAACATCACCTGTAACAGGGAGGTAGTCTGTATCATAAGCGGAAGACATCAGCATTGTTATTGTTGCACTTGCAACGCTGTTTGCCTTGGCAAACGCCTTTCCCAGATCTTCCTTAACAAAATATTCTGTCTTTTCCGCTCCGTTCTCGGTATAGCTTACGCTTGCAGCGATCAATGAATTGCAGTATATGCAACGGTTATCTCTGCCCACACCGTCCGGGTGGTCGCATCTTATTATTCTTACGTTATCGAAGTTTGACGAAGCGTTTGCTTTCAGATCGCTGTACAGCTGAGAATCGACACGGCTGCCGCTCGCTAAAATTTGATAAAGATAAATTTCACTTGAGCAGTCTATATTAGCGATATTAGCATTCGTGATACTTGCCAGCTGTTTAAGCAGAACACCGTCTTCTAAAATCAGCGTGTCAATTTTCAGCGTTTCAACATAGGAGGAGAAGTATGTGGCATTTAATTTCACATTCTGGCAAACTACGCTGACCTCTCCCGAGAAAGTAACAGTGCCGCCGTCCATGCTAAATCCATTTTCAACCCCAAAAGTACACTTACTGTCACTGCGTATAGTGATTTGGGTTCCGGATCCGTTAAAGCTATTGAAATAGACACCAAAGCCGTTCATATCGACAGTAAGTTCTCCGCCGTTTACGTTAATGTCAGTATTTCTATCGAAGAAATCTCTGAGCATTTTCAGCGTACAGCCCTTGTTTTCGTTCTTTGCCGCAAACTCAAACGCTTCCGTAAGTTTTGTAAAGTATTTTACCGTTGTTCCGGTCTCACTCTTTACAGTGACTGCAACATACATCTTTGCATTGCACTCGTTGCATACACCTTCCGCATTGATCTCACTGTGTGCACACTGATAACCGCAGCCGCACCTTCCTGTTTCGTCATACTCATGCTTGCTGTGGTCGATTACCGTAAGTGACATATCGCTTTCCGAAACCTTGCTTGCGTCAAACAGCTTTCCGTCGCTTGTCGCAAACGCCTTGTTCTCGCCGAGCAGATCTTTCAGTGCCTTGCCCTCTGCGCTTACATCTATGCTGCTGAATGTACCGCTGTTTATAGTGACCGTACCTCCGCTGACGCTCAGCTTATTATAAGTACCGCCGTTTATAACAGTCTTGCCGCCGCTTACGCTGATACTGTCATCATTGATAGTTATGTCATCAAACGTTACCGTGCCGCCCGTTACAGCTATGAGATATCCCACCGAGCTTCCCGGATACTTCGATAATGTACAGCCGTCATCTCCCGTGATCTTGACATTTCCGCCGCTTACTTTGATCACAGCAGATGCACTTCCCGTTTTCTTGAATAAAACGGTAAAGCTGCCCTGTGTGATCTTACAGTCTCTGTTCACACCTCTGTATAATTCTAATGTACAGCCGTTGTTCTCCTCAAGCTGTGCCGCTTCAAATGCTTCGGGCACATTGTCGGTATAGCATGCCTTGTCGCCGTTTGTTTTAACAAGTATCGCATTTATGCTGGCATCACATAACGAACAACGATAGTAATCATACTCGTCTGTCGTTAATGCGTCATACGGATGCGTACAGGTCGCTATTTCAAATTCGACATCATCGGTCACATATTCGTATCCGTTTAACTTGATAACAAGATGTGCCTTTACAGTGCCGTCAGTATCGGAAATTTCATCTGCATTTGCAAACGTATATGAATTTCCGACGAAGTCGAGCTCTCTTATTAAGGTATCGCCTACATATAAACCGACTGTGACCTTATTGGCATCGCTTATCGTGTATCCGTCGCTTGTATTAACATTGAAGTTAAATAAGATCTGCCGTGCACCTCCGCCGTTGCGGTACAGTACAGTCTTATCTACTGTCGCCGTTGCGCTCTTTATCGGCGCTTCCTTTACTTCTACATTAGTTATATCCTGCTTTTCACGCTCTGCAATAGTAGACCAGATGCCGGAATCGATAATACTCCTATAGGCATAGCCGTCCGCAAGAAGCTGTCCTACGTTTCTGCCTTCGCCTGAAACCTGTAAGCTGTAGAATTGACCGCCTTTAATTACAGCGTTACCGCCGTCTTTAATTATGAAGTCAGAGAAAGTACCACCGTTGATTTCCGCATTGCTGCCGTTGCGAACGGCAACACGTTTTATTAAGCCACTGCCGTTAACGGTCAGCTTACCGCTCGTTACTTCTATGGAATACCATACATCAGTACTGGGTTGTGAGAGCCTTTTACCGTTAAGTTCAAGCGTAACATTGCCTGTAACAGCTATCGTATCTGTAATATCGTCCGTGATGTTCTTCTGCAGCGTTACAGTAGCCTTTTCTGCCTCATTAGCCTTGGCAAAAGCGTCATAAATATCGCTGAACAGATCTGTCATTTCGCCGCCGTCAGCCGTATAGCTTACAGTTGCAACAATTTCCTCATTGCAGTAAGGACAGGGATTTCCGTCAAGCACATAACTGCCTTTTCCGTCCTTATGGTCGCACTTATCAACAAAAATTCTATCGGTTTTTGTCATGGTCTGAATAGCATCGTATGTGTAAATAGTAAAGCCATTTATATTATTGCCGAAAACTACGCTTCCACTCGCAATTGCCATACCTAAAGTATAACCGCTGTCTGTTTTGCAAGTGGTGCTACCGAACTCGCCGGTTACGATAGAGATGCTACCGGACCCGTTGATATTCACGCTTAAAGAATCGGCTGTAACATAATTGATGACCGTGTCTCCGCCGTTAGCTTTCAGTGCATCAATATTTGCACCGTTTACAACAGTCTTTCCGCCATTTATTGACAGTTCTTTAATATAACTCTCGGCACTGTTTACTGCAAGCGCACCGCTTGTTAATGTTACACTTCCCAGCTTGATTTTACCGTCAATTGTAACCTTAGCGTCCGCTCCGGTTACTTCGATTTTGCTTATCAGAGTTTCTACATCGGCTTGTTTTACCGAAGAAGTGAAAGTCACGTCACCGCCGTTGACATCGAACTGATAAAATACCTTCTTACCGTTAAAGTCAACAGTAAACCTGCCGCCTGTCACGGTAATGGACTCAGATACTCCTTCCGACATCAGCTTTACAGTGCTGCCCTCGTTCTCCTGTGCCAGCTTTATGGCACTCTCTATATCCGCATAACCTAACGACTTGCCGTCAGCATCTACTACCTCGGCTTCTATCAATGCGTCACATATACCGCAGATTACAAAACCGTCGTTCTCGTATAATAAGCTATCCTCAGGGTGCGAGCAGGTCGCAAGTGTAAGCTTAAGCACATTCGACTTATATTCGTATCCGTTGCACTTCAGTACAATGTAATATTCAACCTCGCCGTCTTTCGCCGCAAGCTTACCGATTTCATAACAGTGTACCATATATTTATTGTACAAATTATAATCTTTAATGCGATTATTGCCGTTTACAAAATCCGAATAGGTTGCACCCCTTGAACCGACCGCCAATTCGTATGTAATATTGACGTATAAATATTTCTCTCCGTTACGGTATATAACAGGCGCTTCTTCGCCTACCCACGCAATACTTGCGCTCTTTATCGGCGCTTCTTCTACACTCAACGGTTTATCGTTGTTATTCAAACTGCTATAAACGCTCTCTGCACGTTCTGCAATTGAAAGCCATGCACCGCCGTCCACTTTATAAGCATAACCGTCAGCCAGAACAGATTCAAGATTGCCGTTAAATATCTCGATGTCGTTGAATTTACCGCCGCTGAGTTTTACGTTACCGCGAACGGACAGACCTCGTATAGTGCCGCCGCCTATTTCTGCGTTGCCTCCTTTTTTAACTGACACAGAATTGAAGTATCCACCGCCGTTAATGACTAATTTTGAGTTTTCATTAACGTAAATAGGTGTATCCATATTGCCATCGCCGTTTACAGTAAGCGTGCCACCGTCAGATACCGATATACGCACTATGCCATAACGACCACCCAGTGTTTTACCGTTCAGTTCAAGCGTTACATTGCCCATAACGGTAATCTCCTGTGTACGTTCGCTGTCTGTAATATCCTTATACAGCGTTATAGTAGCCGTACCTATCTCATTAGCCTTGTCAAAAGCGTCGCATATATTGCTGAACAGTTCTGTCTTTTCGCCGCCGTCTGCTGTATAGCTTACGCTTGCGGCAAACTCAGAGTTACAGTATTTGCATATACCGCCCTCATTAAAGGCATAACTGCCGTCCTCATTCTTATGCTCGCACTTTGTAACCAGATAATACCTTCCGTCATCGTCACCGGGGGCTAAATAGCTTTCTTCGGCTATATCACTGTATAATAAAGCCGTTGCTGTTTTCTCAGCAGTCGAATCTGACGAGTTATCATACCTTATAACACGCGCACCGCTTGCAAGCACGTCCTTTAATTTAAGCTGTCCGAAAACGATACGGCCGTAAGTACCGCCGCCTATAGTCACCTTTGCGTCGGTTGCGTCATTGGCTATAATCAAATTATCAGCACCCGCATTATTGTCGGCATTTACGCCTTCGCTGATGTTTACATTACCGCCAAATATAAGAATATCACCAAATCTGGTGCTTGAGCCTTCAGGCAGCGTAAAAGAGCCGCTGTTCACATATATATCGCAATTGATTGACATATGACCTTCGGCAATAACATCTGCACCTTCAATTATTATTCCCCGCCCGTCAGCAGTTTCATAGATAGTAACGTAATCATTTGCGGTGATCGTAAACTTACCGCTTGACAGCTTAACCCCGTCCTCAAGCTTACCGCTTGTTACAAGAGTGAAAACACAGCCCTTGTTTTCAGCCTTATCGGCATATAATAAGCCTTCTTCAATGCTGTCAAAATACTCGTCAGTAGTACCGTCGGCTGATGTCACCTTTGCATAAAGCACAGCACCGCACGCACACTTGGTATTTGCTTCAGTGTAGGTGTGGGTATGCTTTACAACTGCGACATTTTCAAGACCCGGATTCAGTGTTGTCGCACTGCCGTCAACTATCTTTTCGGGGAGATTTGTGACACTGTTTAAGGTCGCAAACGCATAGCCCTTTGCAAGCAGAGCGTTTACGGGTGTGTTGCTTTCCTCGCCGCAGATGGTGTTGTACCTTCCGCCATATAAAGCTACACCGCTTGCGTGTGCAATATAAACATTCTCAAATATGCCGCCGTATATTTCGACACGCTTAGCACTGTTAATGACTAAATTGAGTACATCTGCGGCTGAACTGCCGCCGTCTGCAGTACCGTTTATAAGCGTACCGCCGTTTACACTAAAAGGTGCGTCTATGCATCCGTAGTAGGTGCTTTTCCTGCTGTCCTTAAGGTACAGCACACCACCGTTATTTACACTTATATCTGCCTCTCCGCCGAGTGAACATCCGTTCACATCGACAGTAACCGTTGTATTGCCGATTTCTACGTTCTGTGTGATCTCGCAGTGCTTATACAATGTCAGCGTACAACCGTTGTTTTCCGCCGATAATGCCGCAGTAAAAGCGTCGTCTATATTATCAAAATACTTCGCTGTTCCCGCACTCGAAATGCCCGCAGTAAGCTGATATTTGCAGGTAGAGCATACACCCGTTTTGCTGTCAACATCCGTATGACCGCACCGCTTACCGCAAATCGTACACTTACCCGTTGTGCTGTCGTAACTGTGATCTTCATGTCGTATTACAATAACATTTGTTGCAAAACCGTCTTTCAACAGTGTTTTTGAGCCGTCTATCAGTTCACCGTAAGTCCTCGTAAATATACGGTTCTCAGCCAACAAAGTCAGTATTTCTGCGTTTGCTCTGTCCCCGCCGCCGTTATAGCATATTGTTTTGAAAGCTCCGCCGTGAAGAATTACGTCACTGCTTGCATCGTTTATATTGAGTGTTATAGAAACTGTACTATAGCAGTCAAATGTACCTGCACCTACCGACACAGTTCCCATAGCGCCGCAGTTTTTGTCAAATGTCAGCTTACCGCCGTCCACTACATTGAAATCGCCATAAATACTATTATTTTTTTCCGATCCCGTAACGGTTATATCTCCCGAAACAGTTAACGTACCTACATTGGCTTCCTCAGCGATCCACAGCGTGAACTTACGGCTGAGTGTTGTATAGCTGCCTGCATAATTCTTGTATACTTTTAATGTACAGCCGGTGTTTGCGTCACTGTCAGCCGCTTCAAAAGCCGCTCCCATCTCATTTTCTTCATAAACGGAAGCTACAGCCCCATCCTTTACGATAACAGCCGCATACTGATATTCACACTCGTTACACTTACCCGTTTCGCTGTTAACATCGCTGTGAGGGCAAACATATCCGCAGCCGCACTCGCCGTCAACATAGGTATGGCTGTGGTCTTTGACTGTCAGCGTTTCACTGCTTGATATTTCCTTAACGCTTGCGTTGAAAAGAGTTCCGTCAGTCTTGAAGAAAGCCTTACCCTCTCCGAGCATATCATATAATGTCTTGCTGTCCCTGGCGTAAAGTCCGGCTTGATATGCACCGGCTTTCAATATAACCGTACTCGAATCATATACATAGATCGAAGTGTCTAAAACTACATCGCCGTCTATTATAAGCGTACCGCCGGCGTATGAAGCGTCGTTTGTCGGATATACATTACAACCGAGCATAACCGGATTGCCGCTGTTTTTGATCGTAAGCTTTCCGCTTTTGCAAGGAGTAATACTCCGGATTTTAAATTGGCGTCCGTTTAAGTCAATTGTAAGTTCTCCGTATAAGTCATACTGAGCGCTTGGTTTAGAATAATCCTTAAACAGCTTTATCGTACCGCTTCCGTTGTATTCATTCAGTAAAGAGTCAAGCTCATCGGTATCTACATACTTTAAGCTTCCGTTCTTGTATGTATAGAGTGCGACAGACACAACCGCACCGCAGATTGAGCAGATGCCGGTGTCCGTGTTTATATCACCGCCATGCTCGCAGGGCTTTCCGCACTCCTCGCACTTGCCTGTTCCACTGCTGTATTTGTGGTCAGCGTCAGTATGCTCTACAACAGTAATTGTGCCGTAGCCGTATGTTTTGCTGTTTATAATTATACGGGTTGCTCCGTAATAAAGATTAATAATCTTGCTACTGCTCTCGTATTTCAGCATCTGATTATCCGAAAGCAGATTTTTAAGCATTATGTTTTCTGATAACGGGCTGCTGTTGTCCAGATCATACACCAACATCTCAGTAATCTTCATTCCCGTAGCAAGCTTTACAGATGTTGCATTTCCTTCATTGCTTAAAGATTCCTTTACAGCCAGATATCTCACAGTTACATTTGCACCGTCACTTACAGTGAACCTTGTACCTGCCTCAGCAAAAATTGTATCAAATTCTACATTTGCTTCGCTGTCAATTACGAAAGATCCGCCTTTGCGAACATACACCTGCGTAACATAACTGCCCGCTGTGCCGGTTAATGCAAGCTTGACGTCTTTGTTGACCCCAAGCTTGATATTGTTCAGCTTGTGACCGTTAAGGTCGATCATAACATTGTGTTTTACATCTATAGTATCTAAAGTTGCAGTTGCCGATGCATCGCCGATATCCTGATAGATCTTAACATAGTTTCCGGTATCGGCAGTAATGCTGTTAAGGCAGTCTGCGAACGTGTCATAGCCTGTCGGCGCATTGCCGTCTGTGCTGATCGTAGCAACAAACTGACGCTCACACTTGTTACACTTACCCATGCCAATGTCAATATTGCTGTGATCACATAACGCTCCGCAGTTTGTGCATTTACCGTCGGAATAACCGTTTTCATGTGCACATTCTTTATATGTAAATGTAAATTTTTCTGTAACAGTTTCTGTGCTGTCACCGTCTGAATAGGTTATATCGCAATACAGAACATAATTTCCGGCAGGAATATTATCCGCAAGCTTGAATTCGCCGTTGCTTCCGGATACTGCCGCACCGAGCTCATCTGCACTGTATGCACTGTTCGTACTGTACCAGTTATAGCTTATGCTTTCACTGTCAACCGTATAGGTGCTTACAAGCTTGTAATTGTCCTTCTCTTCCTGCGAAGTGTTTGTATAGAAAACCGTTCTGTTTGTGTTGTCACCCTGTGTAACCTTGTTGAAACGGTTTGCATTCGACTTTACCTGAACGGTATTGGATACAATATCTCCGCACTTTATTGTAAGAGTATTATCAGTGTCGTATGTAACCGAAAACTCGGTATCGCAGACCATGCACACCCAGCCGTAATCGGTCTTGATTATGCTTGCTGATAAATCGGGTTCATCGCCGCCGAAATAGCCTCTTGCGTCTGCAAACTCTTCATCGCTCATATTCTTCAGAGTAATATCAAAGTAAACCGTACCCTTGAGCTTGGTATCAGTCATGCCTTCAATTATTTCATACTCTTCCGTCTTGAATATTCCTGTCTGCTTTCCGAGTATTATACGGGGAGAAGTATCAGGCTTTATAACTACCGTCTTAGCGTCTGCTCCGCCAATCTCATAATAGCCGCTGTTATACTTGGCATCGGCTGTTACAGCACTTTCCGAAGCCTTGGACTCGGTCGAGCCCTTTATTACAAATTCATTCTCGTCTATTGCCGGTAAAGTTTGACCGATAGCGTATGAACCGCCCGTAGTATATACCGAGCCTGTACCGCTCATTATAAGGTTTACTTTGTAAATGCCATACTTAGCACCGTAAGCAGTGACCTTACCGCCGCTTATTTCGGCATCCATTCCGTCGCCGTTGTTTCCGCTGTAGTATATTCCGACTCTTGCTGCATTGCCTTCAGGCACAGTAATACTGCCGTTTTCGCTGACGGAAATTTTGTCGAAATTACTGGTAAGCAATATTGCACTGTTTAACGTAGATTCATTAGCACAACCTACTGCAGTAAGACTGCCGTTGCCGTCAACAGTAATGCCGCCGCTGACATTGACAGCCACACCCTCAAAAGATGCAGTTGTCGCATTTGCGTTCAGCACACCGTCATTATGTATTTCAAGCGAATTTGTCTTTACAGTACCTGTTGCGTTTACTGTACCGCCGTTCAGGATTATTGATCCGCCGAGAGAGCGTGCCATACTGTCTGTAGAGCGGTTCTCTGCATTCAGCACACCGTCGCCGCTGATTGTCATTGTGCCGTCACAATTGACCTCTTTATTATTTACGGCACTGAGAACATATGTATCACTTTTGCCGGTATCGGTCTGTACGATAGTATTGTTACCGTTCAGCACTATCTCCGTACCGTCGGGGACTGTTACGACGCTCATCATATTCTCTTCTGTTGTCGCCTGAATGTTCACTCCGTTAAGCGTCAGCGTCTTTGTGTCATATACCCAGCTCCAGCCGACACCGTTTTCGTCCGCCTTCTTTTCTCTGAAATCAAGCGGTGTCGTGATGACATTGTTCTCGCCGTCATGCGTATGTGCCTCGCCCTCGGCAAATGCCGATAACGGTACAGCCGTCAGCGTCATTGCCGCAGACAGCACCGCACTTATGAGCCGTACAAATTTTTTCTTCATGTTTTTCCTCCTGTAGATTTACCCGTGCTTACGCCATGCACCTGCACTTATGCAGTGCCTCCTTGAGCTTTTCAAGCTGTATCGGCTTCTTGTGGAAATAGGTACAGCCAAGCCTGTATGACTGCGCCCCGAATCCCTCATCGTCCGACAGCCATATTACAGGCGTATCCCCGTCGGCATTCTTTGCCGCAATAACACCCTCCATACCGTCTGCTCCGTCGGCAAGCACGATTATAAGGTCAGCCGTCTTACACTCCTTCGCAAAGCTCTCATACCTCTGACATACCCTGTAGGCAATTCTTCGATATGCCGCCGTTGCGATTTGTGTTATTTTCGCTTTCAGTATCTCCGCCTCGTTTGCGGTATCGTAAACGCAGATGAGCATACCTCTCCCCCTTATAATTTTATAATTATATCATAACTCATTCGCTTTGCGATTTCAACTTTTTGGCACGAACGGTTGTTATAACGGCGTAAACGGTCATAAATGCGGCTCATAATACAAAAAACCGCACCCTACACCCACCGGTCAGGTGAAATATATCACCAAGCACTACCCCACCGCTCCGCACCACCACCCTTGCCTATTAATGAACGCTCTGTTGGTTTCGCATCCGCACTATCCCACCCACTTTTTGTAGGGGAGCGGGCTTGCCCCTCCCGTTGCACCTAACCTCTCTATCCCCACGACCATCGCAAAAGGACAATAATCCCTCGCCCCACCCCAACCCTCCCAAACCCCCACCATCCCTTGCTCAGCACCACGTCCTTGCCTCCCCTCGAAAAAGGGGAGGTGGCACGGCTGTAGAGGTTTTTCGGCTTGCTGTACAGTATTCAGATAGTCCTGCTTTTACGATTCTGAAACTATTCCGAGCCGTGACGGTGGGGATTGCTCCCCATCCGCACCATCAATGAGATTTTCCTCACTATCCCACCCGATTTTCGTAGGGCGAGCGTCTGGGCGTGCTTAGTTAGCTTTGCGTCCATTGCAATCGTGGTCGTTTGCGGTCGGTGCGTCCTGCACCGACTTTTTGCGACCACTTGTAAGCATCCGTGCTTAAAGCCCTTGGGCACACACGCTAAGGCATCCTTGCCTTGCTCGCTCCTCCCGTTGCACCAATCCTTGTTGTTTACACTAATCTTTGCAAAAGAACACTTATCACTTGCCTCTTTATGAACGCTCTGCCGGTTTCACATCCGCACTATCCCACAAATAACACTATCGGTAGCCTGTTGTCATAGTCAAAGCTGAACGATATAACATAAGCACATTAAACAAAAAACTCTTTCTACAAACTGACTGACCGGTGCCCTACAGACACCGGTCAGC
>UMLL01056598.1_pt1 | contig 15500 bp, 30 predicted proteins | sample 1966591 | NCBI WGS metagenome assembly UMLL01 (sample SAMEA4836200, study PRJEB28245) | human gut metagenome | biome: gut microbiome; material: fecal sample | place: Denmark | collected 2008 | reverse complement strand
GTATAAGGATTCCCGTGAGCAGTTCGAAACCCGCACCCACAAGCGTCTGATCGATATCCTCAGACCGTCCAACAAGACCGTTGAGGCCCTGACGGGCCTTGAACTCCCCGCCGGTGTGGAAATCGAAATCAAGCTGTAAGGCTCTTACGGCTTGTCAGATTTCCTGAAAGCGAGGTCATGTTGATCGGGACACGAAAGCGCGCCGCCCGGAACTCCGAAAGGAAAGCCGCCGCGTCGTGAAAAAAGTGTCTTCGGTCAACCAATAACCAAGGAGGTATACACTATGCAAAAAGGTATCATCGGCAAGAAGGTCGGCATGACGCAGATCTTCGACGAAAAGGGCAATGTCGTTCCGGTTACCGTCATTGAGGCGGGCCCCTGCGTGGTTGTCCAGAAGAAGACCGTTGAGAACGACGGCTATGCCGCCGTGCAGTACGGCTTCGGTGATGTTTCCCCGAAACATGTCACCAAACCCCTCAAAGGCCACTTTGACAAGTCCGAGGTTGCTCCCAAGCGCACGCTGCGTGAGTTCCGTCTGGACAACACCGACGCTGTCAACGTCGGCGACATCGTGAAGGCGGACGTCTTTGCGGCGGGCGATCACATCGACGTGGTCGGCACCAGCAAGGGTAAGGGCTATGCCGGCGCGATCAAGCGCTGGAACCACAGCCGCCTGAAGGAGACCCACGGTTCCGGTCCTGTGGCGCGTCACGCCGGTTCTCTCGGCGCGTGCTCCACGCCGTCCCGTGTCTATAAGGGCATGAAGGGCGCCGGACACCTCGGCTCTGAGCGCGTGACCGTTCAGAACCTCGTGGTGGTCAAGGTCGATGCGGAAAACAACCTCATCGCTGTCCGCGGCGCCGTCCCCGGCCCGAAGAACGGCATCGTGGTGCTTTCCGACACCGTCAAGAAAGCCTAAGGGAGGAGGATTTTGAATGCCTACTGTAAAGATTTATAACATGCTCGGCAAAGAAGCCGGCGAGATGGAACTGTCCGCCGACATCTTCGGTATCGAGCCGAACGCAGCCGTTCTGCACAGCGCGGTTGTGAATTATCTGGCAAATCAGCGCCAGGGCACCCAGTCCACCAAGACCCGCACCGAAGTGAGCGGCGGCGGCAGAAAGCCCTGGAGACAGAAGGGCACGGGTCACGCCCGTCAGGGTTCTATCCGTGCTCCCCAGTGGACGCACGGCGGTATCGCCCTCGGCCCGAAGCCGCGTTCCTATAACTACGTCCTGCCCAAGAAGATGCGCAGACTGGCTCTGAAGTCCGCTCTGTCCTCGAAGGTGGCGGACGGCGCGCTGCTGGTGCTCGACGAGCTGAAGCTGGACGAGATCAAGACGAAGACCGTTGCCGCCATGCTGACCGCGCTCAATGCGGATCGCAAGGTGCTGCTGGTCCTGCCGGAGAAGAACGACGTCGCGGTGAAGTCCGCACGCAACATCCCCGGTGTCAAGACCGCACTGGTCAACACGATCAACACCTATGACATCCTCAATGCCGACAAGCTGATTGTCGTGAAGGATGCCGTTGCAAAGATTGAGGAGGTATACAGATGATGAACGCACGCGACATCATTCTGGCTCCGGTTATCACCGAGAAAGCCGTCTCTGTCCTTCCCGAAAAGAAATACACCTTCCGTGTGAAGAAGGACGCGAACAAAATCGCGATCAAATACGCAGTGGAAGAGATCTTCGGCGTCAAGGTCGCAAAAGTCAACACCATCAGCATGAAGGGTCATCTCCGTCGCATGGGTCGTAACGAGGGTTACACCTCCGACTGGAAAAAGGCTGTCGTCACGCTGACGGAGGACTCCAAGACGATCGAGTTCTTCGACGGTATGTTCTGATCACTGTAGATCAGGATGAAAGCGGGTTTTGTCCCGCAAGGCAACGTATGGGATGCGGTGGCTGCAAAGCGGCCACGACGATCCCGCAAAGCCAAGTAAAGGAGAGAATTTCGGAATGGCTATGAAATTGTATAAGCCGACGACTCCCGGTCAGCGCGGTATGTCCGTCATCGACTACAGCGGTCTGTCCAAGACCGGACCGGAGAAGAGCCTGTTGGCTCCCAAGAACAAGAAAGCCGGCCGTAACAGCTACGGTCGCATCACCGTCCGCCATCGCGGCGGCGGCAACCGCCGGAAGTATCGTATCATCGACTTCAAGCGCGGTAAAGAGGGCGTCGGCACCGTGCTGACGCTGGAGTATGATCCGAACCGTACCGCGCACATCGCGCTGGTGCAGTATGAGGACGGCGACAAGCGCTATATCCTGGCGCCGGTCGGCATCAAGGTCGGCGACACCGTCGCCAGCGGCGCCGACGCGGACATCAAGCCCGGCAACGCGCTGCCGCTCGCGAACATCCCGACCGGTACGTTCATCCACAACGTGGAGCTGTATCCCGGCAAGGGCGCTCAGCTTGCCCGTGCCGCCGGTGCGATGGCGCAGCTGATGGGCAAGGAAGGCGCGCTCGCGATGGTGCGTCTGCCCTCCGGCGAGATGCGCTATGTGCCGATGGAGTGCAAAGCGACCATCGGTCAGGTCGGCAATGTGGAATATTCCAATCAGAAGCTCGGCAAAGCCGGTCGCAAGCGTCACCTCGGCTGGCGTCCGCAGGTGCGCGGTTCCGTCATGAACCCCTGCGATCACCCGCACGGCGGCGGCGAAGGCAAATCCCCGATCGGCCGTCCCGGACCGGTTACCCCGTGGGGCAAGCCGGCTATGGGCTATAAGACGCGCAAGACGCACAACCGCTCCGATAAGTTTATCGTGAAGCGCCGCGGCGGCAAGTAAGCGAAAGGAGATCAATATTTATGAGCAGAAGCGTAAAGAAGGGTCCTTTCGTGCAGCCTGTTCTGCTGAAAAGGATTCAGGAAATGAATGCCTCCGGCGAAAAGCGGATCCTGAAGACCTGGAGCCGTTCCTCCACGATCTTCCCGGATTTCGTCGGTCACACGATCGCCGTGCATGACGGTCGTAAGCATGTGCCGGTATACATTACCGAGGACATGGTCGGTCACAAATTAGGTGAGTTTGCCCCCACCCGCACCTTCAAGGGTCACGTGGGTTCCAAAACCACCGGCTGATGGATGGAAAGGAGAGAAACCTCATGGAAGCAAGGGCACAAGCTACTTATGTCCGTATTTCCCCGCGTAAAGTGAAGATCGTTCTCGACCTCATCCGCAACAAGCCGGTTGACGAAGCGATGGCGATTGTCAAGTTTCCCCCCAAGGCGGCGTGCGAGCCGATCGCGAAGCTGCTGAAATCTGCCGTTGCCAATGCGGAAAACAATCTGAACCTCGCCCGCGACACGCTGTATGTTTCCGAATGCTATGCGTGCCCCGGCCCGATTCTCAAGAGAATCCGCCCGCGCGCACAGGGCAGAGCGTTCCGCATCGAAAAGAGAACTTCACACATCACCTTAGTGCTTAAGGAAAAAGAATAAGCGAGGAGGAGGTAAATTATGGGACAGAAAGTTAATCCCCATGGCCTGCGGGTCGGCATTATCAAAAACTGGGATTCCCGTTGGTTCGTCGCCGACAAGGACTTCGGCGATACGCTGGTTTCCGACCACAACCTGCGGAAATATCTGAAAAAGACCTTATATGCTGCCGGTGTCTCCAAGATCGAGATCGAGCGTGACGCCTCCCGTGTCAAGGTCAACATTCACTGTGCAAAGCCCGGCATCGTCATCGGCAAGGGCGGCACGGAGATCGAAAAGCTGCGTCTCACCTGCGAGAAGATGCTGGAGAAGCCCACCTCGCTGAACATCGTGGAGGTCAAGAACCCCGATGCCGACGCACAGCTGGTTGCAGAGAACATTGCACAGCAGCTCGAAAAGCGTATCGCTTTCCGCCGTGCGATGAAGCAGGCGATCGGTCGCGCGATGCGGCTGGGCGCCAAGGGTATCAAAACGCAGGTTTCCGGCCGTCTGGGCGGCGCGGAAATCGCCCGCACCGAGCAGTATCACGAGGGTACCATCCCGCTGCAGACGCTGCGTGCGGACATTGATTATGGCTTTGCGGAAGCAAACACCACCTACGGTCGGATCGGCGTTAAGGTCTGGATCTACCGCGGCGAAGTGCTTGCCGGTGCTGCGAAGCCCCGTCGTGAGCGTGAAGGAGGCCGTAAGTAATGCTGTTACCTAAGAGAGTCAAATACCGCCGCGTTCACAGAGGCCGTATGACCGGTAAAGCCATGCGCGGCAACACCGTCACCTACGGTCAGTTCGGTCTGCAGGCCACCGAGCCTGCGTGGATCACCTCCCGTCAGATCGAAGCAGCCCGTGTCGCCATGACCCGTTATATCAAGCGTGGCGGTCAGGTCTGGATCAAGATCTTCCCCGACAAGCCCGTGACGGCGAAGCCCGCCGGCACCCGAATGGGTTCCGGTAAAGGCGCTCCGGAATACTGGGTTGCCGTTGTGAAGCCCGGCAGAGTCATGTTTGAGATCTCCGGCGTGAGCGAGGAAGTGGCGCAGGAAGCCCTGCGTCTTGCAGCAAACAAGCTGCCCATCAAGTGCAAATTTGTAACCAAGGAAACGGATGGTGAGCAGTAATGAAAGCGACTGAAATTGCAAAGATCAGAGAACTGAGTGATGCGGAACTGGTCAGTAAGCTCGACGACCTGAAAAAGGAACTGTTCAATCTTCGGTTCCAGCACGCGGTCAATCAGCTCGATAATCCGATGCGTTTGAAAGCCGTCAAGAAGGAAATCGCCGTCGTGAAAACGATCATGCGCGAAAACGAACTGAAGGCTCAGGCGTAACGGAAGGAGGAGTAAATTGTGAGCGAACGGAATCTTAGAAAGACGCGTACCGGCACGGTCGTGAGCGACAAGATGGAAAAGACCATTGTTGTAGCGATCGAGGACAATGTCCGCCATCCGCTGTATAAGAAAATCGTCAAGCGTACGGTGCGGCTGAAGGCGCACGATGAGAACAACGAGTGCCGTGTGGGCGACGTTGTGGAGATCATGGAGACGCGCCCGCTGTCCAAGGATAAGCACTGGAGACTGACGCGGATCATCGAGAAGGCAAAATAATGTCGGTGTATCCCGTTCCCCTGTAAAAAGCAGGGACAAGGGCGGGGATACATGGAAGGAGGAACAACTGTGGTACAACAGCAAACCTACCTCAAAGTAGCCGACAACACCGGCGCGAAGGAGCTTATGTGCATCCGCGTTCTCGGTGGTTCCGGCCGGAGGTATGCGAATATCGGCGACGTTGTGGTTGCTTCTGTCAAAAAAGCAGCACCCGGCGGCGTTGTGAAAAAGGGCGAAGTCGTGAAAGCGGTCATCGTCCGCACGGTCAAGGGCGTTCGTCGTGAGGATGGCACCTACATCCGCTTTGACGAGAACGCAGCCGTCATCATTCGTGACGACAAGAGCCCCAAGGGTACCCGTATCTTTGGGCCGGTGGCAAGAGAGCTCAGAGAAAAGGATTATATGAAGATCCTGAGCCTTGCCCCCGAAGTACTGTAATCGGAGGTGTCGAAATTGAGTAACAAACTGCATGTGAAAAAGGACGATACCGTCCTGATCATCAGCGGCGACGACCGCGGCAAGACCGGCAAGGTCCTGGCTGTCAGCCCGAAGGAGGGCAAGGTCATCGTCGAAGGCCTGAACATGGTGAAAAAGCATGTCAAGCCCCGCAAGGCAGGCGAGAACGGCGGCATCATCGAGGCGGAGGGCGCTCTGTATGCGTCCAAGGTCGAGGTTGTCTGCCCGTCCTGCAAGAAGGCTACCCGCGTGGGTCATAAGACCCTCGAGGACGGCACGAAACAGCGCGTCTGCAAGCATTGCGGCGAAGTCATGTAAGGGAGGGGAGTAACGAAATGGCCAGATTAAAAGAACTGTATGTCAAAGAGGTTGCTCCTGCCCTGCTGAAGAAATTCGGCTACAAGAGCGTTATGCAGATCCCGAAGCTTGACAAGATCGTTGTCAACGTCGGCTGCGGCGAAGCGCGCGACAACTCCAAGGTCATCGACGCGGTGATCACGGATCTGTCCGCCATCACCGGCCAGCGCCCGATCGTTTGCAAGGCACGCAAGTCCGTTGCAAACTTCAAGCTGCGTGAAGGCATGAACATCGGCGCAAAGGTCACCCTGCGCGGCGACCGTATGTACGAGTTCCTGGACCGTCTGTTCAATGTGGCGCTGCCCCGCGTGCGCGACTTCCGCGGTATCAACCCGGACGCGTTCGACGGCCGCGGCAACTACAACATGGGTCTCAAGGAACAGCTGATCTTCCCGGAGATCGAATATGACAAGATCGACAAGGTGCGCGGCATGGACATCTGCTTTGTCACCACCGCGACCAACGACGAAGAAGCACGCGAGCTGCTCACGCTGATGGGCGCTCCCTTTGCGAAGTAAGGAGGAGAAACTGATGGCGAAAACATCGATGAAAATCAAACAGCAGCGTACGCCGAAGTACTCCACCCGGGCATACAATCGTTGCAAGATCTGCGGCCGTCCGCACGCATACCTGCGTCGGTACGGAATCTGCCGTATCTGCTTCAGAGAGCTTGCCTACAAAGGTGAGATCCCCGGCGTGAAGAAAGCCAGCTGGTAATAGCTAAAGGAGGTAGACGGAATGCAAATCAGTGATACTATCGCCGATATGCTCACCCGGATCCGCAATGCGAATTCCGCGAAGCATGATACGGTGGATATCCCGGCTTCCAACATGAAGAAGGCTATTGCCCAGATTCTGGTGGACGAAGGATACGTCAAGAATTATCAGGTTATCGAAGACGGCAAGCAGGGCATCATTCGCGTGACGCTGAAATATCAGGGTCCGTCCAAGACGCAGGTTCTCAAGGGTCTGCGCCGCGTTTCCAAGCCCGGCCTGCGCATTTATTCCAGCAGCGAGGATATGCCGAAGGTCATGAAGGGCATCGGCACCGCCATTGTGTCCACTTCCCGCGGTGTGATGACCGACAAGATGGCACGCAAAGAGAATGTCGGCGGCGAAGTCCTGGCATTCATTTGGTAAGGGGGTAAAAGAATTATGTCGAGAATCGGACGTAAAGAAATCGTTATCCCCGCCGGTGTAGAGGTTAGCTGCCAGGATCACATCGTTACGGTGAAGGGTCCCAAGGGCACGCTGACGCAGAAAATTCACCCGAATATGACGGTGGAGATCGAAGCGGGTCAGCTCAAGGTGGTGCGTCCCAACGACGAGAAAGAAAATCGTTCGCTGCACGGCCTCACCCGTACACTGATCCATAACATGGTGATCGGCGTGACCGACGGCTTCAAGAAGGAGCTTGAAGTCAACGGTGTCGGCTACCGTGTACAGAAGCAGGGCAAGGATCTGGTCATGAACCTGGGCTACAGCCATCAGGTCATCGTGAGCGAGATCGACGGCATCACCATTGAGGTGCCGGACCCGAACCACATTACCATTCACGGCATCGACAAGCAGCTGGTCGGTCAGTTTGCTTCCGAAGTGCGCGAGAAGCGCCCGCCGGAGCCGTATAAGGGTAAGGGCATCAAATACGCCGACGAAGTCATCCGCCGTAAGGAAGGCAAGACCGGCGCTAAGGGCAAGAAGTAAAGGAGGAGTGATGAGCTATGGTGAGTAAGAAAGACAGCAACAAGGCGCGTCTGCATCGCCACGCGCGCGTGCGCGGTAAGATCAGCGGCACTGCCGCGTGTCCCCGCCTCAATGTATACCGCTCCCTCAATCACATCTATGCCCAGCTTATTGATGATGTCAAGGGAGTCACCCTCGTTTCCGCTTCTTCTGTCGAAAAGGATTTCGGCATGAACGGCGGCAACAAGGCAGCCGCCCGTAAGGTCGGCGAAATGATCGCGAAGCGCGCTGCGGAAAAGGGCATTTCTGATGTCGTTTTCGATCGCGGCGGCTATGTATACCACGGCCGTGTGCAGGAATTGGCCGAAGGCGCCCGTGAGGGCGGCCTCAAGTTCTAAGGAAAAGGAGGAAGTACTTTGGCCAGATTTGAAGACAGAAACAAGGCACAGCAGGATGAGTATATCGAAAACGTTGTGGCGATCAACCGCGTCAGCAAGACCGTTAAGGGCGGCAGAATCATGAAGTTCTCCGCGCTGGTGGTCGTCGGCGACGGCAAGGGCCGCGTCGGCTTCGGCACGGGCAAGTCCAACGAAGTTCCGGATGCTATCCGCAAGGGTCTTGAGGATGCAAAGAAACACATGATCACGATTTCCCTGAAGGGCTCCACCATTCCGCATGAGGTGATCGGCAAGTTCGGCGCCGGTGAAGTGCTGATGAAGCCCGCCGCTCCCGGTACCGGCGTTATCGCCGGCGGCGCGGTCCGTGCAGTCGTTGAGGCTGCCGGTATCAAGGACATCCGTACAAAGGCGCTGCGTTCCAATAACCCGTGCAATGTCGTGAACGCGACGATGGTCGGACTTTCCCAGCTGCGCACCGCTGAAGAAGCGGCTGCGATCCGCGGCAAGTCCGCCAAAGAAATCCTGGGCTGATAGGAGGAACAGAAAATGCCGAAAAAAGCGAAAACCGCCACCCTGCAGGTCAAGCTCGTCAAGAGCCTGATCGGCGCAAAGCAGGATCAGATCGCTACTGTTCATTCTCTGGGACTCCGTAAGATCGGCGACTGCTCCGTGCAGCCCGATAACGAAGCCACAAAGGGTAAGGTGGCAAAGATCATCCACCTCGTCGAGGTAACTAACGCGTAATTCGAGCAAGGAGGTGCGAATAAATGAAGCTGAATGAGCTTTCTCCGGCTCCCGGTTCTGTGCGGGATGCCAAACGTATCGGCCGCGGTCACGGCTCCGGTCAGGGTAAGACTGCGGGCAAAGGTCACAAAGGTCAGAAGGCGCGTTCCGGTCACGGTATGCGTCCGGGCTTTGAAGGCGGCCAGATGCCGCTGCAGCGCCGTATTCCGAAAAGAGGTTTCAACAACATCTTTGCGGCAAAGGCGACTGTTATCAACGTCGGTGCTCTGAAGGCGTTTGAGGACGGCGCTGTCGTTGACGCAGCCGCGCTCAAGGCTGCGGGCATTGTCAAGAACATCGAAAACGGTGTCAAGATTTTGGGCAACGGTACTGTCGATAAGAAACTGACGGTGAAGGTCACCGCAATTTCTGCGTCTGCCAAGGAAAAGATCGAAAAGGCAGGCGGAAAGGCAGAGGTGATTTGAGATGTTCCAGACCCTGAGAAATGCATGGAAAATCGTGGATCTCCGCAAAAAGATCCTCTATACGCTTTTCATCGTGCTGATTTTCCGGATCGGTTCCGCCATCTCGGTTCCCTTCGTTGATGCTTCCGTCGTTGCGGAAGCGTCCAAAAGCAGCAGCGACTTTATGGGTATTCTGACGCTGATGTCCGGCGGCGGATTTTCCGACGCCAGCCTGTTTGCGCTTTCCATCACGCCGTATATCAACAGCTCCATCATCATTCAGCTGTTGACGGTGGCGATCCCGGTGCTGGAGCGCTGGGCAAAGGAAGGCGAGGACGGCCGCAAGAAGCTCGGCAAGCTGACACGGTATGTGACGGTTGCTTTGGGTCTTCTGCTCGGCGTTGCGTATTACTTCATGGTGAGAAATAAGTATGGCGCGCTGACGGCTGCCGCAACGAGCAGCACCGCCGCCGCGTGGTTCTCCGCCATTGTCATTATCCTCTGCTTCACCGCCGGCTCCACGCTGGTGATGTGGCTGGGCGAGCAGATCGACAATCGCGGCATCGGCAACGGCATTTCGATTTTGCTGTTCGCCGGTATTCTCTCCCGCATTCCTGTTGCGGGTCGGACGCTGTGGACGTATTTCTATGACGCCGGTATTGCACAGCTGAAAACGGCGGGCAGCGCTGCGGTCAAGTACATTGTGCTGGTGCCGCTTATTCTGGTGCTGTTCCTTGCCATGATCGGCTTCATCGTTTTCATGAGCGATGCGGAGCGCCGCATCCCGGTACAGTATGCGAAGAAGGTCGTCGGCCGCAAGATGTACGGCGGACAGAACACCTTCATCCCGATCAAGGTCAACATGTCCGGTGTTATGCCGATCATTCTGGCGTCCTCGATCGTTTCGCTGCCGTCCATCATTGCGACGTTCCTGAGCGAGGAAAAAACCAACAACTGGTTTTTCAATGCTTTCAAACAGACCAGCTGGGTCTATATCGTCCTGTATTTCCTGATGATCATCGGTTTCGCGTTCTTCTATGTCACGATTCAGTATGATCCGATGGAGATGGCGAACAATCTGCGCAAGAACTCCGGTGCTATCCCGGGCTACCGTCCGGGCAAGCCCACCGCCGATTTCATCAAAAAGGTGCTCAATAAGGTCACCTTCATCGGTGCGCTGTTCCTGGGTCTGATTGCGCTGTTCCCGAGTCTGTTTGGCAAATTCAGCGGCATCTACGGTCTGTCCCTCGGCGGCACGTCTATCATGATCGTTGTCGGTGTTGCGCTTGAAACGACGCAGCAGATCGAGAGCCAGATGATGATGCGGCACTACAAAGGCTTCTTAGAGTGATCCTCAAAAAGTGAGGAAGAAACTACATAGCCCGCCGCGCCTTCGGTGCGCCGAAGGCGCGGGGCGGCTATTCGGTACGGACTGACGAAAAGGAGGACAATTTATGAAGCTGATTCTTCTCGGCGCCCCGGGCGCCGGAAAAGGTACACAAGCGGAGATCATCAGCGAAAAGCTCATGATCCCCACCATTTCCACGGGTAATATTATCCGTGAAGCGCTGAAGAGCGGCACGGAAATGGGCAAGGCAGCCAAGGAATATATCGAAGCGGGCAAGCTGGTTCCGGACGAGGTGGTCATCGGTATCATCAAAGACCGTCTGGCACAGGACGACTGCAAAAACGGATTTATTCTCGACGGCTTCCCCCGCACCATTCCCCAAGCCGAGGCACTTGACCGTATGGGTATCGAGATCGACCGCGTGATCGACATTGAGGTCGCCGACGAGAAGATCGCCCAGCGTGTATCGGGTCGCCGTGTTTGCCTGGATTGCGGCGCCACCTATCATGTCGACTACAAAAAGCCGACGAAGGACGGCGTGTGCGACCATTGCGGCAACACCCTCGTTCAGCGCAAGGATGATCTGCCGGAGACGGTAGAAGCGCGTTTGAAGGTTTATCATGAACAGACCGAGCCGCTCAAGGATTACTATGCGGCGTGCGGAAAGCTCAAGATTGTGGAAGGCCAGGAAGAGCTGGCGGACACCACGCGTCTGACGCTTGCCGCCATTGAGGCGTAACTATGATAACGATCAAAAGCAGCCGAGACCTCAAGCTGATGCAAGAGGCGTGTATCCTCTCGGCACGGGCATTGCAGATCGGCGGCAAGGCGGTCGAACCGGGTGTCACCACCGCGGAGATCGACCGTGTGATCCGTAAGTATATCGAGAGCCAGGGGGCAACCCCTTCCTTTCTGAACTACGGCGGCTTCCCTGCAAGCGCTTGTATCTCCGTCAATGAAACGGTCATCCACGGCATACCCGGAAAACGCGTCATCAAAGCGGGCGACATCGTCAGCATTGATGTCGGCGCCCACATCAACGGCTATCACGGCGACAACGCCGCGACCTTTGCCGCAGGCGACGTGTCCGAAGAGGCGCGCGCGCTGATGGCGGCAACGGAAGAAGGCATGTATGAGGGCATCCGCGCTGCTGTTGCAGGCAATCGTGTCGGCGACATCGGCGCAGCTGTTCAGCGGTATGTCGAGGTGCGTGGTTACTCGGTTGTACGGCAGTTTGTCGGCCACGGAGTAGGCACGAACCTGCACGAGGATCCCAGCGTTCCCAACTACGGTACGCCCGGACGCGGTCCGCGGCTGCTGCCCGGTATGACTATAGCGATCGAGCCGATGGTCAACGCCGGTACACACGAGGTCAAGATCCTCGGTGACGGCTGGACAACGGTGACAAAGGACGGACGTCTGTCCGCACACTTTGAGAACACGATCGCCATTACACCCGACGGTCCGGTCATTCTGACCAGACCTTAACCGTCAAACCGCACATTGCAGGAGGGTTCTTTATGTCCAAGTCGGATGTTATTGAGCTGGAAGGTACCGTTGTAGAAGCGTTGCCCAACGCAACGTTTCAGGTAGAGCTGGCAAACGGGCACAAAATTCTGGCACACATTTCCGGTAAGCTGCGGATGAACTACATCCGCATTCTGCCGGGAGACAAGGTGACGGTGGAAATGTCACCGTATGACCTTTCCAAGGGTCGTATCACCTGGCGTACAAAGTAAGGCTGCAAAGTTGCAGCTGTACGCAAAAACAGAAACGAGCATGAACATGCGAAGGAGGTATTCTCATGAAAGTCAGACCTTCTGTTAAGAAAATTTGCGAGAAGTGCAAGATCGTCAAGCGCAAAGGTCGCGTGATGGTGATCTGCGAAAACCCGAAGCACAAGCAGCGTCAAGGCTAAGAGCTGTTTGAACGGCACGGGGCGGCGTCCCCGTGCACTACACAACCGAAAGGAAGGAATGTAATTATGGCGCGTATTGCTGGTGTGGATTTACCCAGAGACAAACGCATCGAAATCGGCCTCACCTACATTTACGGCATCGGCCGTAAGTCTGCTTGCGACATTCTGGCAGCGACCGGCGTGAACCCGGACACCCGTGTGCGGGATCTGACGGAGGACGACGTTTCCAAGCTGCGTGAGCACATTGACCACCATTACACCGTGGAGGGCGACCTGCGCCGTGACGTGGCGTTCGACATCAAGACGCTCATCGAGATCGGCTGCTACCGTGGCATCCGCCACCGTAAGGGTCTGCCGGTGCGCGGCCAGCGCTCCAAGACCAATGCCCGTACACGCAAGGGTCCGAAGAAGACCATTGCCAACAAGAAGAAGTAAGCAGGAGGGATAGTAATGGCTGCTGCCAAAACAACTGCGCGCAAGGGTGCGACCACCCGCCGCCGCAAGGAACGTAAGAACATTGAGCGTGGCGCCGCGCATATCCAGTCCACGTTCAATAACACCATCGTGACCATCACCGATGCACAGGGCAACGCCCTTTCGTGGGCAAGCGCCGGCGAGCTTGGATTCCGCGGTTCCCGCAAATCCACCCCGTTTGCTGCGCAGACCGCTGCCGAGACCGCTGCCAAGGCGGCTATGGAGCACGGCCTGAAGATGGTCGAGGTTTTTGTGAAGGGCCCCGGCGCCGGTCGTGAAGCTGCGATCCGCGCTCTGCAGGCTGCCGGTCTGGAAGTCACGATGATCAAAGACGTGACCCCCATTCCGCATAACGGATGCCGTCCTCCCAAGAGAAGACGCGTTTAATTCAAATCAGGAGGTGCAACCAAAATGGCAAGATATACCGGTGCGGTGTGCAGACTTTGCCGCCGTGAAGGACAGAAGCTCTTTTTGAAGGGCGAAAGATGCTACAGCGGTAAGTGCGCGATCGAGCGCCGCGCATATGCTCCCGGCCAGCACGGTCAGGCGCGTAATAAGAAGGCGTCCGAATACGGCAAGCAGCTGCGCACCAAGCAGTTTGCAAAGCGGTATTACGGCGTCCTGGAAGGCCAGTTCCGTCACTATTTCGAGCTGGCGACCAAGATGACCGGCGTGACGGGCGAAAACCTGCTCCGTTTGCTGGAGTCCCGTCTTGACAATGTGGTCTATCGTCTGGGCTTTGCCGCTTCCCGTGCGGAAGCGCGTCAGCTCGTGACCCAGGGCCACTTCACCGTTGACGGCCGCAAGGTCAATGTGCCGTCCTATCTCGTGAAGCCGGGACAGGTCGTTGCAATGAAGGAAAGCAGCCGCCAGCTGGAGAAAATGAAAGCGATCATCGAAGCGAACAGCGCACGTCCCGTTCCGCAGTGGCTGGATCTGGACCGTGCCAATCAGTCCGCGAAGGTCGTTTCTCTCGCCAACCGCGAGGACATCGATCTGCCGATCGAAGAAACCCTCATCGTCGAGTTGTATTCCAAATAAAGGTCGTTGTCGCAGACGACCTTTCCGTCGGGGAGGGGAACCGCTTTTCGACGGCGGCGTATATCTCGGCTGCATGATAAGACAACTGCAACATTGTTTGGACAATATCACATCGTCCCCGTGCAAAGCACCGCTTGGTGCTTTGCCGGCGGCGTAACTGTAAGGAGGGTTTTGGATGATTGAAATTGAGAAGCCCAGAATTGAAGTACTTGACCTTGCTCCCAACGGCACCTACGGCAAATTCGTGATCGAGCCGCTGGAGAGAGGCTACGGCACCACGCTCGGCAACAGCCTGCGCCGTGTGCTGCTGTCCTCCCTGCCGGGCGTTGCCGTCACTTCCGTGAAGATCGACGGTATTCTGCACGAGTTTTCCACCATTGAGGGCGTGAAAGAAGATGTGACGGAGATCATCCTGAACATCAAGGGGCTCATCGCCAAGATCAACGGCGACGGCCCCAAGGTCGTGTATATTGAAGCGGAGGGTCCCTGTGAGGTGACCGCCGGTTCTATCAAGTGCGACAGTGAAGTGGAAATTCTTGAGCCGGAAATGCACATTGCCACGCTCGGCGAGGGTGCAAAGCTGTATATGGAGATCACGCTTGACAAGGGTCGCGGCTATGTGTCCGCGGAGCTGAACAAGCAGATGATGACGCCGGTGATCGGTGTTATCCCGGTGGACTCTATCTACACGCCGGTGAACAAGGTGAACTACACCGTGGAGAACACGCGTGTGGGACAAATCACCGACTTTAACAAGCTGACCCTGGAGGTTTGGACCAACGGCACGATCAGTGCCAAGGAAGCCGTTTCTCTGGCAGCAAAGATCCTGATGGAGCATCTGGATCTGTTCGTAGATCTTTCCGGCGATACCTACGCAGGCAACCAGATCATGGTGAAGAAGGAAGACGACAAGAAGGACGGTCTCCTGGAAATGACGATCGAAGAGCTCGACCTGTCTGTGCGTTCCTTTAACTGCCTGAAGCGTGCCGGTATCAACACGGTCGGTGATCTCATCAACAAGAGCGAGGAAGACATGATGAAGGTGAGAAACCTCGGTCGCAAGTCGCTCGAAGAGGTCATCAACAAGCTCGCGTCTCTCGGTTTCACCCTGAGCAACGACGAGGAATAAGAATATTTCTATGATCCATCAGAAGGAGTGAATACAAATGCCCGGAACCAGAAAGCTCGGCAGACCGACGGCTTCCCGTATGGCAATGCTGAGAGCCATGGTGACGTTCCTGCTGGAAAACGGCAAGATCGAAACCACCGTGACGCGCGCTAAGGAAGTGCGTGCCATGGCAGAGAAGATGATCACGATCGCGAAAGAGCCCACCCTCGCCAACAAGCGCCTTGTGTATGCGTTTGTGACGAAGGAGAGCGTTTCGAAGAAGCTGTTTGATGAAATTGCGCCCATGTATGCCGACCGCAACGGCGGCTACACCCGCATCATCAAGGTCGGCACGCGCCGCGGCGATGCTGCCGAAATGGCGATCATCGAATTGGTGAAATAATTTTCAAAGTGAAAAGGCAGGTCAAACGACCTGCCTTTTACTTTTTGTAGAAAGAAAACCACGCGATAGTCGCGTGGTTGGAT
>UMLL01052365.1_pt1 | contig 16016 bp, 9 predicted proteins | sample 1966591 | NCBI WGS metagenome assembly UMLL01 (sample SAMEA4836200, study PRJEB28245) | human gut metagenome | biome: gut microbiome; material: fecal sample | place: Denmark | collected 2008 | reverse complement strand
CGCGACCGACGTACTCAACGGCATCGCCTACGACGCAGCTACGCGGCGCATCTTCGTCACGGGAAAGAATTGGAGCCGGTTGTTTGAAATCGAAATCGTCAAAAAATGAGAAAACCGATCGAAGAGATACTCGACGAACGCATCCTGCTGCTCGACGGCGGCTTCGGCACGATGGTGCAAGGCTACGGGCTGGACGAAGCGGCCTACCGCGGCGAACGGTTCCGCGACTGGGAACGGCAGCTGCGCGGCTGCAACGACCTGCTGGCGCTGACCTGCCCCGACGTGGTGCGCGAAATCCACGAAAAATACCTCGCCGCAGGCGCCGACATCATCGAAACCGATTCGTTCAATGCCAACGCCGTCTCGCTGGCCGACTACGGTCTGGAGGGCTGCGCCTACGAAATCGCCCGCGCAGCAGCCGGCGTGGCCCGCGCAGCAGCCGACGCCTTCACCGCACGCAACCCGCTCAAACCGCGCTTCGTCGCCGGCTCGATCGGCCCCACCAACCGCACGCTCTCGATGTCGGCGGACGTCAACGATCCCGCCGCGCGCGACATCACGTTCGCCGAGATGTGCGCCGCCTACCGCGAGCAGGTGCGGGGATTGCTGGACGGGGGCGCCGACCTGCTGCTTATCGAAACGGTCTTCGACACGCTCAACGCCAAGGCCGCGCTGGCCGCCGTCGACGACGAGTGCCGCACACGCGGCATCCGCACGCCGGTGATGATCTCAGGCACGCTCTCCGACGCATCGGGACGCACCCTTTCGGGACAGACCGTCGAGGCCTTCTACGCTTCGGTAGCCCATGCACGGCCGCTTTCGGTCGGGCTCAACTGCGCCTACGGCGCCAAGCAGCTGCTCCCCTATCTGGAACGGCTGGCCGCCGTGGCCGAGACGCGCATCTCGACGCACCCCAACGCCGGCCTTCCGAACATCATGGGCGGCTACGACGAGACGCCGGCGATGTTCGCCGCCGACTGCGCCGAGTACATGCGGCGCGGGCTGGTCGACATCATCGGCGGCTGTTGCGGCACCACCCCCGAACATATCTTCGAACTTGCGAAGATCGCGGGCGACTACGCGCCGCGGCGTCTCCCCGCACCGCGCCATATCACGGTCCTGAGCGGTCTCGAACCGCTGCGCATCGTCCCCGAGGCCAACTTCGTCAACATCGGCGAGCGCACCAACGTGGCCGGCTCGGCGAAGTTCGCCCGTCTCATCCGCGAAGGCGACTACGACGAAGCGCTCACCGTGGCCCGCGCACAGGTCGACGCCGGAGCACAGCTCGTCGACGTCTGCATGGACGACGGCCTGATCGACGGGCCGCAGGCCATGCGCCACTTTCTGAACCTCATGGCCTCGGAGCCCGAAATCGCCCGTGTGCCGGTGATGATCGACTCGTCGAAATGGGAGGTGCTCGAAGCCGGTCTGCAAGTCGTGCAGGGCAAGAGCGTCGTCAACTCGATCTCGCTCAAAGAGGGCGAAGGCACCTTTTTGGAACGTGCCGCCACCATCCGCCGCTACGGCGCGGCGGCCGTGGTGATGCTCTTCGACGAACGGGGACAGGCCGACACCTACGCCCGCAAGATCGAGGTGGCCGAACGCGCCTACCGGCTGCTGACCGAAGCGGGATTCCCGCCCGAAGAGATCGTTTTCGATCCCAACGTACTGGCCGTCGCCACGGGCATCGAGGCGCACGACCGCTATGCGCTCGACTTCATCGAAGCTACGCGCTGGATCAAGGAACACCTGCCCCACGCCAAGGTGTCGGGCGGCGTTTCGAACCTCTCGTTCGCCTTCCGCGGCAACAACGTCGTGCGCGAGGCGATGCACTCGGTCTTCCTCTACCACGCCATCGCGGCGGGAATGGACATGGGCATCGTCAATCCCCAGTTGTTGCAGGTTTACAGCGACATCGAACCCGCACTGCTCGAACGCGTCGAGGACGTCGTCCTCTGCCGTCGTGCCGACGCTGCCGAGCGGCTCATCGACTACGCACAGCATCTCCGCACCGACACCGCGGCCGAAGGAGCCGCACACGAGGAGGCGTGGCGCACCCGGCCGCTGCCGGAACGCATCGAATACGCTCTGCTCAGAGGAGTGACCGACCACATCGAGACCGACACGCTCGAAGCCTACCGCGAACTGGGCGACCCGATGCAGGTGATCGACCGGCTGCTGATGCGTGCGATGGCGCGCGTGGGCGAACTCTTCGGCCAGGGCAAGATGTTCCTGCCGCAGGTCGTCAAGTCGGCGCGCGTGATGAAACGCGCCGTCGGGGTGCTCACCCCCTATATCGAACAGAATGCCGCCGGCCGAAAGTCGGCGGGCAAGGTGATCGTGGCCACGGTCAAGGGCGACGTCCACGACATCGGCAAAAACATCGTCGCGGTGGTCATGGCCTGCAACGGCTACGAGATCCGCGACCTGGGCGTCATGGTCGAGGCGCAGCGCATCGTCGACGAAGCGGCCGCATGGGGCGCCGACGCGATCTGCCTGAGCGGCCTGATCACCCCGTCGCTCGACGAAATGATCCACGTGGTCGAGGAGGCCGAACGCCGCTCGCTGCACATCCCCTTCATCATCGGCGGAGCCACCACCTCCGACCTCCACACGGCCGTGAAGATCGCCCCCTGCACGGCGGCACCGGTCATCCACTCGCGCGACGCGAGCGAGAACAACCGCATCCTCGCGGCCCTGCTGGGTCCCGACCGCGAAATCTATGTCGCCGAGGTGCAGGCTCGCCAGCAACGGCTGCGCGACGACTACCTGCGCCGCGAACGGCTGCGCGATCTGATCCCCGTCGCCGATGCCCGCCGCAACCGCCGCCCGCGTCCCGCATCGCAGATCGCGCCCGCAGCCCACACGGGACGGCTCGTCTTCCCCGACTTCGACATCGCCGACGTCGAACCCTTCATCGACTGGAACTTCTTCTTCCCCGCATGGGGGCTCAAAGGACGCTGCCCCGACCTCTTCGACCACCCCGAACGGGGCGACGAAGCCCGCAAACTCTTCGACGACGCACAGGCGTTGCTGCACCGCATCGCCGACGAACGGCTCCTCACGCTGCAAGGCGTCGTGGGAATCTACCCCGCCGTCAGCCGCGGGGACGACATCCTCCTCACCGATGCGAAGGGACGCCGCCATACGCTGCCCATGCTTCGCAACCAGACGCGCGGCGCCGAAAACCTCTGCCTGTCCGACTTCATCGCCGACCGGCGCGACGGCGCGACCGACTACATCGGCGCCTTCGCCCTCACGGCCGGAATCGGCCTGCAAGAGCTTTGCGACAAGTTCCGCTCCGAGGGCGACGACTACTCGGCCATCATGGCCAAGCTGCTCGCCGACCGCCTCACCGAAGCCTTCGCCGAAGTGGTGCACAGCTTCGTGCGGCGGCAGATGTGGGGCTACGAAACCGCAGAGGCGCCGACGCCGCAGCAGGTCATCGCGGGCGAATACCGCGGCCGGCGCATGGCCTTCGGCTACCCCGCCTCGCCCGACCACTCGCTCAAACGCGAGATCTTCGATCTGCTCGCCGTCGAACAGACGACCCGCATGCGGCTGACGGAGAACTGGATGATCTCGCCCGGCGAAGCGCTCTGCGGGTTGTTCTTCTCCGATGCCCACTATTTCTCCGTCGGACAGATCGACGCCGAACAGCTGCGCGACTACTCCGAACGGCGCGGACTGGCAGTCGAAACCGTTGAAAAAATCATTCCGAACAACGTCTGAACATGAACGTACTGGATATCATCCGCGAAACCTCCGCACGGGAGACGACCCGCTTCTCGTTCGAATTGCTGCCGCCGCTCAAAGGCGACGGCACCCGCAGCGTCTTCACCACGATCGAAGCCCTGCGCGAATTCGACCCCGCCTTCATCAACGTCACCTTCCACCGCGAGAGCATCAAGGAGACGCTTACCCCCGACGGCCACATCGAGTGGCACCGGATGCGGCGGCGTCCCGGCACGGTGGGCATCTCGGCCGCGATCCGCGACCGCTTCGGCATCGAGGTGGTGCCGCACCTGATCTGCGGCGGCCTGTCGCGCTACGACATCGAGGACGCGCTCATCGACATGGACTTCCTCGGGCTGCACAACGTGCTGGCGCTGCGCGGCGACTGCGGCCCCAACGAACGCCATTTCATGCCCCATCCGCAGGGGCACTCCCACGCCATCGACCTCGTGCGGCAGATCGCGGCGATGAACCGCGGCGAGTTCGTCGACGGCGAAGTGGAGGAGTGCCACCACTCGAAATTCTCGATCGGCGTGGCGGGCTATCCCGAAAAACACGTCGACGCCCTCGACGCCGAAAGCGACCTGCGCCACCTCAAAGCCAAGGTCGACGCCGGCGCCGACTACGTCATGACGCAGATCTGCTACGACGCCGACCGTATCCTGGCCTTCATCGGCCGCTGCCGCGAAGCGGGGATCGACGTGCCGGTCATCCCGGGCGTGAAACCCCTTTCGACGCTGCGGCAGCTCACGCTGCTCCCCGAAACCTTCGCCATCGAACTGCCCGAAGCGCTGCGCAGCGAAGTCCGGACGCATGCCGACCGCCCCGAAGCGATCCGCCGCATCGGCGTGGAGTGGGCCGTCGACCAGTGCCGCCGGCTGAAAGCCGCCGGCGTACCGGTGATCCACTTCTACACCATGGGCCGCGCCGAGAACGTGCGCCAAATCATCAAGGAGGTATTCTGACCATGGCCGACGAGCTCGACATCATCGCTTTCCGCCGTGCGCTGCACCGCCGTCCCGAACTCTCGTTCCGCGAGACCGGGACGCACGACCTCATCGCCCGCACGCTCGACGGGCTGGGCATCGCCCACCGCACCGTCGCCCGCACGGGCGTCCTGGCACGCATCGAAGGCCGCGGCGATCTTCGTCGTGCGGTCGTCCTGCGCGCCGACATCGACGCGCTGCCGATCCGCGAACAGGCCGACGTGGCGTGGCGCTCGCTCAACGACGGGGTGATGCACGCCTGCGGCCACGACGTCCACACGGCCGTGCTGATGGGTGTCTTGCAGGAGCTCAATCGTTCGCGCGATTTCGAGGGGACGCTTCTCGGGCTCTTCCAGCCGGGCGAGGAGTGCAACCCCGGAGGCGCGTCGCTGGTGCTGGCCGAAGAGCCTTTCGCCGATTACGACGTGCGGGCCGTGGTAGGCGAGCACGTCGAACCGTCGCTCGAAGTGGGCACCTTCGGATTCCGCGCGGGCAAATACATGGCTTCGAGCGACGAACTGCGCTTCACCGTACACGGCACAGGGGGCCACGCCGCACTGCGCAATCAATTGCGCGACCCCGTAGCCGCCGCCGCCGAATTCGTCGGCGGACTGCTGGCCCTCAACCTGCCGGAGCGCGTCCTCTCGATCGGCCGCATCGAGGCCGACGGCGCGACGAACGTCGTCCCCGACGACGTCCGGCTCGAAGGGACGCTGCGCACCTTCGACGAGGCGCTGCGCTGCGCCTCCTACGACGCGATCCGCGACATCGCCGCCTCCACCGACCGCCGGTACGGCACACGGACGGCCGTCGACATCGGGCGGGGCTATCCCTGCGTGGTCAACGACCCCGCCCTCGCCTCGCTCGCCCGCAGCCTGGCCGCCGAGCGGTGGCAGGCCGTCGACCTGCCGCTGCGCACGACGGCCGAAGACTTCGGGTTCTATACCCACCGCTATCCGTCGCTGTTCTACCGGCTGGGCGTCGGCGCGGCGTCGGGGAAACCGCATACATCGACCTTCTCGCCCGACGAGAAGGCCATCACCACGGGCATAGCCTTCATGCAGGCGCTGGCCCTCAAACTGTTGAATGAAAAATGACAAGAACGAAAAAACAAACCCATAACGGCGACGAACGCGCCGCGCTGATCTTGGAACTGTTCCGGCAGCTGCCCGACAACAAATTCTCGCTGCGCCACCTCGCTTCGGCATCGGGCGGCGCAAGCAAGGAGGGCCGCCGCGAGACGATGCAGATCGTCGAACAACTGCTCGCAACGGGCGTCATCGAGAGCTGCCCGCGCGACAAATACCGCCTGAGCCCCGCCCAGCGGCCCCGACTCGAAGGCACGGTCGAGATGCTGAATACCGGCTCGATGTTCGTGCATGTCGAAGGCATGGAGCAGCAGGTCTACATCCACTCGCGCAACTCGCTGAACGCTCTCGACGGCGACCGCGTGCAACTGGTGCTCACGCGCAAGGCACGGGGTTCCAACGCCCCCGAAGGCGAGATCACCGCGATCGTCGAACGCAGCCGCAAACGCTACGTCGGCACGGCCGAAGTCAACGAACACAATGTCTTCGTGCGTATCGACTCGCGCAAGATGCCCGTCGACGTCTACCTCCACAAGCGCGACTGCCCGAACGTGAAAAACGGCGACAAGGTCGTCGTACGCATCGCCGAATGGGCGCCCGGCTCGAAAAGCCCCGTGGGCGAACTGGTCGACATTCTGGGCAAGGCGGGCGAGAACGACACCGAGATGCACGCCATTCTGGCCGAATACGACCTCCCCTACCGCTTCGAGCCGGAGGTCGAGGCGGCAGCCGAAGCCATCGACGGGCGCATCACCCGCAAAGACTACGCCGAGCGGCGCGACTTCCGGCAGACGGTGACCTTCACCGTCGATCCGGCCGACGCCAAGGACTTCGACGACGCGCTGTCGGTCCGCAAAGTCCGCGACGGCGTGTGGGAGGTGGGCGTCCATATCGCCGACGTGACGCACTACGTGCGGCCGGGTTCGGTGGTCGACACCGAAGCCGAAGCGCGCGGCACGTCGGTCTATCTGGTCGACCGCACCGTGCCGATGCTGCCCGAACGGCTCTGCAACGAACTCTGTTCGCTGCGGCCGCACGAGGAGAGCCTCTGCTTTTCGGCGGTTTTCACCCTCAACGAGAACCTCGAAATCCTCGACGAATGGTTCGGCCGCACGGTGATCTACTCCGACCGCCGCTTCGCCTACGAGGAGGCGCAGCAGGTGATCGAGACCGGCCGGGGCGACTACGCCGAAGAGATACTTACGCTCAACCGGCTGGCGCAGGCCATGCGCCGCGAGCGGTTCCGCAACGGCGCGATCAGCTTCGACCGCGCCGAGGCCAAATTCCGGCTCGACGAGAAGGGCCGGCCGCTGGGCGTCTATTTCAAGGAACAGAAGGAGGCCAACCAGATGATCGAGGAGTTCATGCTGCTGGCCAACCGCCGCGTTGCCGAGTTCTGCGGCAAGGTCAGAGGACGCAAGTCGGGCCGCACGATGGTCTACCGCGTCCACGACGAACCGAACGTCGACAAGTTGCAGAGCTTCCGGCAGTTCATCCTGCGCTTCGGGCACGTCTTCAAGGCCTCCGAGGGCCGTCCCGTCGCCAAGGAGATGAACAAGCTCTTCCAGAAGGTCAAGGGCCGCCCCGAAGAGAACGTCGTCACGACGCTGGCCGTACGTTCGATGGCCAAAGCCTACTACACCACCAACAACATCGGCCACTACGGACTGGCCTTCCCCTACTACACCCACTTCACTTCGCCGATCCGCCGCTATCCCGACATGATGGTGCACCGCCTGCTGGCACGCTACCTCGAAGGCGGCAAGACGACCGACAAGGCGACATTCGAAGCGCTGTGCGAGCACGCCTCGGAACGCGAAGTGATCGCCGCCGAGGCCGAACGCGCCTCGATCAAATACAAGATGGTGGAGTTCATGCAGGCACGCCTGGGCGAGGAGTTCGCCGGCCACATATCGGGCATCACCGAGTGGGGCATCTTCGTCGAGATCGACGAGAACCACATCGAAGGGCTGGTGGCCATGCGCGACATGCACGACGATTTCTACGACTTCGATCCGGCCGAATACACCGTGACGGGCCGCTCGACGGGCCGGCGCTTCACGCTGGGCGATGCCGTGCGCATCCGCGTCAAGCGCGCCGATCTGCAAAAACGCCAGCTCGACTTCGACATGGTGCTGCCCGACGCACCCCGCACCGACACCCCGCAGCGAGGCCGCCGGAGCCCGCAGGTAAAACGCCGCCGCTGACATGACGACCGACCGCATACTCGACAAGGCCGTGCGGCGCGAGCCGCTCACGCGCGACGAAGCCTATGCGCTCTACGAATGCACGCCCGTGCAGGAGCTGGCCGCAGCGGCCGACGCCGTACGGCGTGCGACGGTCGCCGACCCGACGGTCGTGACGTGGCAGATCGACCGCAACGTCAATATCACCAACGTCTGCATCTCGGGCTGCAAGTTCTGCAATTTCCACTGCAAGCCCCACGATACGCAGCGCGCCTTCGTCACCTCGCGCGAGGAGTACCGCGAAAAGATCGCACAAACGCTTGCGCTGGGCGGCGACCAGCTGTTGTTGCAGGGCGGGCTGCATCCGCAGCTCGGCATCGACTTCTACGAAGAGTTGTTCCGCGACCTGAAACGGATGTTCCCCCGGATCCGGCTTCATGCGCTCGGTGCGCCCGAAGTGGCCCACATCGCCCGCATCAGCGGTCTGACGACGCTCGAAACGCTGCGCCGGCTCATGGCCGCCGGACTGGATTCGCTGCCGGGCGCCGGAGCCGAAATCCTCGACCCCGACGTGCGGCGCGCGATCTCGCCCGCCAAGCCCTCGGTGGCGTCGTGGCTCGCGGTGATGCACGAAGCCCATACGCTGGGGCTGGCCACGTCGGCCACGATGATGTACGGCCACGTCGAGCAGCCGCGCCAGCGCGTCGACCACCTGCTCGCGATCCGCGATCTGCAAGCGCGCTGCCCCGAAGGGAAGCCCGGCTTTCTGGCCTTCATCCCGTGGATCTTCCGCTCGACGGGCACGCGGCTCGAAGCCGAAGGGATATCGACCGATTTCTCGCCGCTGGAATACATCCGCATCATCGCCGCCAGCCGGCTGATCCTGAACAACATCCCCAACATACAGGCGTCGTGGCTCACCGTCGGCCGCCAGACGGCGCAGGCGGCGCTCCACAGCGGCGCCAACGACATGGGGTCGATCATGATCGAGGAGCACGTCGTCTCGTCGGCCGGCGCCGACAACCGCTTCGACGCCGAAGGCATCCAGCAGGCGATCCGCGAAGCGGGCTTCACGCCGCGCCTGCGCAACCAACTCTACGAACTGCGGCCGTGGCCGCTCGACGACACGCTCCGATGAACCGCCCTGCAACCCTCCTCGTCCTCCTGCTGGCCGGACTGCTCACCGGCTGCGGCGGCGGTTCCCGGCCGACCGGCATACGAGCCGCCGAAACGCCGGCCGACGACGTAGCCGAATACCAGCCCCGCTGGCGGTCGCACACGGTCGACTCGACGCAGTACCGCAAGGTCTTCCTCGCCGGCACGATCGACATGGGACGCAGCTCCGACTGGCAGGCGGCTCTCGTCGCCCGCTTCCGCGACAGCATCGGCGGCCGCTGGCTCTTCTTCAACCCCCGCCGTCGGGAGTTCCATGCCTCGCCGGCCGAAATGGAGTATCAGGTCGCGTGGGAGCTGGCGCACCTCGAAGCGGCCGACCTCATCGTAATGAATCTGCTGGGCGACAGCCGCTCGCCGATCTCGCTGCTCGAAATGGGACTTTACGCCCGTTCGGGCAAGCTGTTCGTGGCGTGCAGCCCCGACTACTACCGCTACGACAACGTGCGCATCACCTGCCGGCGCTACGGCGTGCCGCTCTACGATTCGCTGACGGCACTGCTCGACGACCTGCCGCAACAAAGCGACGAATGACATGGAAGGATTTCTGGACACGGCCACGCAGCTCTGCATCGACTGGGGCTATTGGGGACTTTTCCTCTCGGCCTTCGTGGCGGGGAGCATCGTCCCGTTCAGTTCGGAAGCGGTGATGGTCGTACTCGTCCGCTTGGGACTCGACCCCGCACTCTGCCTGCTGGCAGCCGCCACGGGCAACACCGCAGGCGGCATGACCTGCTACTGGATCGGTCATCTGGGCAAACGCGAATGGTTCGGCCGCTACCTCGGCATCGACGAAAAACAACTCGACCGTGCCGGACGCTTCCTCGCAGGAAAGGGGGCATGGAGCGCCTTTTTCGCTTTCCTGCCCTACGTCGGCGAAGCGATCGCCATCCTGCTGGGACTCATGCGCAGCAACGTGTGGATCACCACGCTGGCCATGTTCGCGGGCAAGGCGCTGCGCTACGTGGCTGTCCTCTACGCCGTGCAAGGCGCAATATCGCTGTTGTAGGGCGCGCACGGCGCGATTGTTGCACATCCGACAGAGCGTTATGAAACGAATCATCGCAGGGGGAATCGCCCTCATGGGAATTCTCCTCACGGTAAATGCACAAACCATGAAACCGCTCACACCCGACGAACGCCGGATCATCGTCGACAAGGGAACCGAGGCTCCCTTCACGGGAAAATACTACAAGCACAGCGAGCGCGGCCTCTACCGCTGCCGCCAGTGCGGCGCGCCGCTCTACCGTTCGGAGGACAAGTTCGATGCGGGGTGCGGCTGGCCCGCCTTCGACGACGAGATCGCAGGTGCGGTACGCCGCACGCCCGACGCCGACGGCCGCCGCACCGAGATCACCTGCGCCCGCTGCGGGGCGCATCTGGGGCATGTCTTCACGGGTGAACGCTTTACCGACAAGAATACGCGCCACTGCGTCAACTCCCTCTCGCTCGACTTCGTGCCGGCCGCGGAGCCGTCCGACCGAACCTCCTCCGAGGCGGCCGCCACGACCGAAACGGCGATCTTCGCCGGCGGCTGTTTCTGGGGCGTGGAATACCTGCTGGAACAACAGCCCGGCGTCCTCTCGGTCGAAGCGGGTTACACCGGCGGCCGCACCGACCGCCCTACCTACGAGGAGGTGTGCAGCCATACCACGGGACACGCCGAAGCGGTGCGCGTGACCTTCGATACGTCGAAGGTCTCCTACGAAACGCTCGCACGTCTCTTCTTCGAGATCCACGATCCTACGCAGATCGACCGCCAAGGGCCCGACATCGGCGACCAGTACCGCTCCGAAATCTTCTACACCTCGCCCGAACAACGCGCCGTGGCCGAACGGCTCATCGCCCTGCTCCGCAGCAAAGGTTACCGCGTCGCCACGCGCGTGACGCCGGCCGGCCCCTTCTGGCCCGCCGAAACCTGTCACCAGGACTACTACCGCCGCCGGGGAACGCTCCCCTACTGCCACGCCTACACCCGCCGCTTCTGAGGCCGCCTCGCTACTTCCAGAGAGTTTCTTCCGGTCGACCGCCGCGTCACACCGTTAAAAAAAGAGACGATATGGAAAATCTGAACACCACTCCCCTGCCGCGCATCGGCGACAAGGCCCCGTCGTTCGAGGCCGTCACTACGCAAGGCCCGATCCGCTTTCCGGAAGATTATGCCGGACGCTGGATCATCCTTTTCAGCCACCCGTCGGACTTCACGCCCGTCTGTACCTCCGAATTCATGACCTTCGCGGCGCGCAGCGACGAATTCGAAGCGCTCAACTGCCAGCTCGTCGGACTCTCGGTCGACGGACTGTACAGCCACATCGCATGGCTGCGCACGATCCGCGACAAGATCGTCTACCGCGGAATGCAGCACGTCGAGGTGCGCTTCCCGCTGATCGCCGATCTGCGGATGAAAGTCGCCAACCTCTACGGCATGATCCAGCCGGGCGAAAGTTCGACGTCGGCCGTCCGAGCCGTCTTCTTCATCGACCCCGACGCCACGATCCGCGCCGTGATCTACTATCCGCTGGCGCTGGGCCGTAACTTCGACGAGATCAAACGCGTGCTCGTCGGCCTGCAAACCGTCGACCGCTTCAACGTGGCGCTGCCCGCCGACTGGCATCCGGGCGACGAAGCGATCGTGCCCACCGCCTCGTCGTCGGCCGCTGCCGAAGAGCGCATGACCCGTCCCGACGAAGGGACGCAGTGTTACGACTGGTTCTTCTGCACGCGGCCGCTGCCGCAGGAAGAGCTCGAAGAAGTTCCCGTACAATAACCGCAAAACAACCGCAATCATGGCAATCACGCAACTGACCAAAACCGAATTCTCGGAAAAAATCGCCAACCTCGACTCCGCCATCTCCGAATGGCACTATCTGGGCTCGCGACCGGCCATCGTCGACTTCTATGCGACCTGGTGCGGCCTCTGCCGCACGCTCGCACCGATCCTGGAAGAGCTCTCCGAGGAGTACGCCGGCGAAGTGGATATCTACAAGGTCGACATCGACCGCGAACAGGAGCTGGCCGCAGCCTTCGGCGTGCGCTCCGTCCCCACGCTGCTCTTCATCCCCGCCCGGGGAATGCCGCAGATGGCTACCGGGGCATTGCCGAAGGAGACGCTGCGCGAAGCCATCGGCGAGCTGCTGCTCAAACTCCCCGCCGCCGAGTCCTGATCCCGCAGAGAAACGACAACGAAGGGGCGTCACTGATGTGACGCCCCTTCATGTTTGCAGACGGATTCCTCCGCTTAGAACATATATTTGATACCGAACTGCATCGTCCAATAGGAACCGATATCGGGTTTGTAGGTACGATCCAGCGAAATGTCGTTGCCGTAGATGTCCTTCAATCCGTTGGTCATCTTGTATTGAAGCGTATAGTCGTTGGCCGCCGTCGGCTTCTGCGTGACGGACAAGAACTGATACTGCTGACCGTTCGTCCCCAGATACTGCGAGTAGCTTACACCCCAGTTGCGGTTGAGCAGGTTGAGGAAGTTGTCGATGTTGAAACTGAATCGCAACTTGTGCTCGCGACCGTTGCGCTGCGGAACGATGATGTCGTGCGAAATGCTCAGGTCGAGCTGATTGGCGAAGGGTGCCACGGCGCCGTTGCGCTTAGTGTACTCGCCGCGGTGCTTGCTCAGATAGGCGTCCTGCTCGATGAACTTGTCCATCGCCTGCCAGGCATTCTCCCAGGCCTGCGCCTCGTCGAAATCCTTGTCACCGGCCATGTTGCCGTTGTTGTCGGCGAAACCGTCGGAAACCAGATGGCCGACCGCTTCGTCGCGGTTGGCCGGCACGTAGATCAGGTCGTTGGCCGTCTGACCGTCGCCGTTGGCGTCGCCGCCGTAGCAGTAGGAGAAGCGGAAAGGACGGTAACGCTGGTAGACCAGACCGAAGTTGGTCGCACCGTGCTTGCCCCAGCGTGCCGTGTAGAAGGCGCTCAACAACAGCCGCCCGTCGAACGAGCCGGCCGAATAGCCCAGCTCCTCGCTGTTGACAGCCACCTTCTGCGTATATTTCCAGGCCGACGTAGCCACCGACGACGTACCGTCGGTCACGCTGCGCGCCGTACCCATCGTATACGATCCATTGAGGTAGAGACCGCGCAGCGGCCCCTGCACGAACTCCTTCTGGATTTGGAGCGTGGTGTAGAACGAGTAGCCCTTGTTCGTATTGCGAAGCATCACGACGTGCGAAGCGGCGCCGTTTTCTCCGTTCATCGGGTTGAGCGTCTTGTTCTCGGCGTAATATCTCCCCGTGAAGGCCGTGCGCTGTCCTTGACCGCCGTCGTTCACGTATTTGCCTTCGGCGACCTCGATACCGATGTTGTCATGGTAGATCGCATTGACATCCTTCGTGTAGAGGGCTTCGAGCGTGAATACCCAGCCGCGCCACTTGTAGTCGAGCGCAAGATTGCTTTTCCACAGGCTCGGATACTTGAAATCGGGATCCGTCACGGCGATCTCGGCACGGGAATAGGCCGCCTCGGCGGGTTTGTACATATTGGCGTTCTGATCGATGCTGCCCAGGAAACCGAGATTTTTCAGCGCCTCGCCTTCCATGTCGATCGACCCGAAAAGCACGCCGTTGTTGCCCGCCTGATTCGAAATCCAGACATAGGGAGGCGTACCCGTGAAGAGTCCCGTACCGCCGCGCAACTGCAACGAACCGTCTTCGAGCGGTTTCCAGTTGAAGCCCACGCGCGGCGAGAACTGCGGGTGTACGCCCGGATATTTCGAAACGTCGACCTTGATGCCGTCACGATAGGTCTCGGCCGCCACGCGCGGATTCTCGGGCAGGTCGGTCATGAAGATCGGCATATCGACGCGCAGACCGAACGTCAGCGAGAAACGGTTGCTGGGCGTCCACTTGTCCTGCACGTAGAAGCCGAGTTGCAGCACGTCGATCTCGGCGAAGGGGAAGCCCTCCATAAGCGAATACTTCTGCAAGTAGTGCGTCTGCCCCGTACCTGCACTGTTGGCAAGACCGCCGTTGACGGGATTGAGGCCCCACTTCGCAGGATCATACGTGCGAATATCGAATCCGTTCATATTGCCGTGCGAAGCCATGTAATCCTTCGCGGCCAGCACGTTGAACTTGAAGTCGTCGATCGACGAGAAGACCCACGAGCCCGGATAGTTCTGCGCGAAGCCGTTCTTGAACGTACGATAGTCCGACTGCGTGCCGACGGTGATCTGGTGACGGCCGTAGTTCATCGTGAAGTTGTCCTGAATCTGGAAGATGTCGGTATCGAGCTGGTTGTTGTAGGAGTTGGCCTCGGTACCGAAGACCGTATAGCTCGATCCGTCTTTGAGGATGTCGACCTGCGGGAAGAAACCGCCGTCCATGTCGCGATAGTCGCGCAGACGCGAGTAGCCCACCTTCAACGTGTTGGACATGTGGTCGTTGATCGTCGAGTTCCAATCGGCCATGACGATGTTGAAATTGTTGTTCGTGCGGTAGTAGCTCGACGAGAAGGGCATGGCATAGGCGTTGGGGCCGCGTCCGTTGGCAGGAGCGCCCGACGTCGAAGGTGCGTTCGTATTATAGGATTTCAGGTAGTAGTACTTCAACGAGAAGGTATTCCGATCGTTGATATTCCAGTCGATACGCGCCGTAAGACGATCGGCCCGCGTCTCGGTCTTCGACAGATCGTAACCGCCCGGATTGTAGTTGAACTGATCGCCGAGAAACTTGGCCAGATCGTCCAGATCGGCAGCCGAGACACGCGAATCGGCCAGACGGTTCGAGATCGGTTCGTCCTGACGGTCCAGCTCGCCGTTGACGAAGAAGAAGAGCTTGTTCTTCACGATCGGGCCGCTCAGGCTCACACCGTACTGACGATTGGAGAACTCCGACACCTGACCGACATAGTCGCGCACGCGGTGGCCCTGCAACTCGGGACTCTTGGTATACATATAGGCCGAAGCGTGCCACTCGTTGGTACCCGACTTGGTCACCGAGTTGATACCGCCGCCCGTGAAGCCGCCGTTGCGCACGTCGTAGGGAGCGATCATCACCTGCACCTGCTCGATCGATTCGAGCGAGATGGGCTCCGTACCCTGGGCGCCCAGCGCCGACGACAGGCCGAACGAGTTGTTGAACGACGCACCGTCGACGGTCACGTTGTTGAAACGATACGACGTACCGGCGAAATTCTTACCGCTCGACATGGGCGTCAGTTTGACGAATTCATCGAGCGAACGGCTCGTCGTAGGCAGTTTCTCCATCATTTCGAGCGTCACGACCTCCTGCGCGCCCGTGCGGTTGGCATTGAAGACCGGATTGGCCTTGCCTACGACCACCACTTCGCCGATCGACTGCGAGTCTTCGCGCAACACGAAGTCCAACGTAGCCTCCTCGCCGATGGTCAGATAGATTCCCTCGATCTTTTCCGTATTGCAGCCGATAAAGCTGACCTCCACATCGTAAGGACCTCCCACACGCATACCGCCCAAGTTGAACTGGCCGTTGCGTGTCGATGCCGTAGCATACTGCGTACCCGTCGGCGTATGCACGGCGACGATCGTCGCACCGATGATCGGCTGGCCGTCGGTGTCGGCGACGCGACCGCTCATGCTCGACGTCGTCACCTGTGCCGAAGCCGTACAGAATGCGAACAGCGACAAAAATAAAAAGGCAAGTTTCCTCATAAGTATAAGTTTAGATTAATAAAAAGGGAGATTTCCATTCGTCTACGGCATCCGGCTCCGAAAAACAGAGTCGCCATGCCACCCGTTACCCGTTGTCTTTTCGGATCGATCCGTAACATAAATCTGCTGCAAAGATAACGCTTTCCTACAAATTATAAACGCTTACCTATATATTTATGAAAATCCGACCGCTTTTACCTCC
>UMLL01055082.1_pt1 | contig 16195 bp, 14 predicted proteins | sample 1966591 | NCBI WGS metagenome assembly UMLL01 (sample SAMEA4836200, study PRJEB28245) | human gut metagenome | biome: gut microbiome; material: fecal sample | place: Denmark | collected 2008 | reverse complement strand
TCCCCCCATCCTCCTCCAAACGCGCTTTATCGGTCAGGCCGCTCCGTCAGGTGCGGCCTGGCTTTCTCTCCGGCTGGACCATCATTCCTGCTTCTGTCCGGCCCTGCCACGTATGGCCTGTCTTCTCTATGTATTGAGCGCGCCGCTTGGGCAAGGTCGTCATCCCCTCCATCGAACCCCCGTTCCAAGGCTTTCCATTCCCTTGTTCTTCATCCAGCAGACTGCCCCACGATTTCTCCAACGCCCTTCTCCCCCCATTGAGCTCGCCGCTTTGGCGGCGTACGCCGAAGGCGTGGTGCCGCTCCGCCTTCGGCGCGCCGTGATGAAACCGGGGACCTGACGCGGGGCACGGGGGGGGGCAGGAGGGCTGGGGCCGCGCAGGCCCCGACCACTTGCCGCTTCGCCGCGGAGGCGACCAGACCCGAGAGCCGGGCAGCGGCCGTCCATCGGACGGCTGGCTGTCGCGCTATGGCTCCCCCTCATCCCGGGCAGGGGCTGCCATATGGCACTGCCCCTTTTGCCCCGCACTGGACGACCACGAAAAAAGGCGCGCCCGCCGGAACGGACGCGCCTTGAAAGGCGATGCCTTGACTTGGGACTAGAAGCCGAAGCCGTCGGAGTTGGCGCCGCTGGTGCCGAAACCGAAATCGTCCGGCACGCCGCCTTCTTCCTGGGCGGGTTCTTCGGCGGCGGCTTCACCGGCCACGCCGGCAGCAGCCACACCCACGGTGATGTTCTTCAGGTTGTCCTTGATGGCGTCCTTGATGCTCTGCATCAGTTCGTCATGGTTGATGGCGACCTTGCCCTGGAATTCGGCCACCTGACGGCGCAGACCGCCCATGTCGGTCTTCATGGTCTTGATGGTGTCTTCCAGCTTGTCGCACTTCTTCTGCAGTTCTTCAGCCTTGCCCTGATAGGGGGCCAGGGTCTCCACCTGCTGGCGCAGGGTGGCGATCTCGGCGCGCTGGCTGACCATGGTGCCGTGCATGTCGTCCATCATGTCGAGCACGGTGGCGACGGCGTTCTTCAGGCAGTCATCCATGGGGGTCAGGGAGATGGTGTCGCCCAGCAGACGGGCACCCTGGTTGACGAAGTCGCCCCAGTTGTCACCGTCTTTGTAGTTCATGTCCAGGAACTTGGGGGACAGCTTGGCCAGCCAGGCAGCGGCGAAGGGAGCCACGGCGGCGGCGCAGGCGTCACAGACGATGCTGCGACCGGTGATGTAACCGGCGATATCTTTCACGTCCGCGCCCTTCTTGGCGACGGCCAGGGCCAGGACGGTTTCCACAGGGAACATTTTGCGAGCGGTATCAGACATTTTCGGCCTCCTCCTCGGAGAACGGTGTTTTGCAGTGTGAGCCTGTGCGGGCCGTCGTCACGGGGCGACGGCCCGGAAGACCATCCTAGTAGCCGCGTCCGTACATGCGGACGAACAGCAGGGCCGCGGTGCGGTACACGAAGTGACCGAGCTTGGACCACGGCAGGTAGGCAAAGAGCATCCACACAAAGACCAGATGCAGATAGTACACCACAAAGGCGGGCTGGATGGCATCGGCCAGGCGGAAGACCTGGGACAGGATGCCCGTCACGGCCACCAGCCAGATGATGCCCAGCAGGTACCAGTCATACCAGCTCGAACCCTGATGCTTGGGGTTCAGCTTCAGACGGCGGGCGGTGAGCATGGCCAGGCCACAGACCAGCATGATGGCGCCGAGGTTGGCCAGGATCTTCACAGGGTACAGCAGCGGCATGGGGGTCTCGATCTTGATGAGCGGGATGATCTTGCCGCCCCAGTGGCCCAGAGCCACAACGGCCGTCACGAAGGCCAGGATGACGAAGCTGTAGACCAGGATCATGTGGCCGGCCTTGCGGTTGGGCACATAGGTACCGGTCTTGGGACCAGCTTCGCAGTCGTCGAACTTGCGGTGGGTGACCACTTCGTCGATGAGCACGTCCAGCAGGTGCCAGTACCAGGCCTTGGTCTTGCCAAGCACGGTCAGGCGGCCTTCAGGCTTGAACATGCCCCAGAGCTTGCGCACGCCCTTGTAGAGGATGAAGCAGGCCCCGAAGAAGGTGATCATGAAGATGGGGTCGATGGTGTAGTCACCATAGAACACCTGACCGAACACGATGCGGCCGTCGGCGGCGCGGGGGAACCAGTTGCCGTCATTGAAGCCGGCGCGGATCCACCAGATGAAGAGCCACAGCAGGGCCGGGATGGCGAAGAGGAAGGGCAGACCGGAGGGCTTGCTCATCCACTTGCCCACGATGGTGGGCTCGGTCAGATCGCGGTAGACCATGTTGCGGGCAGCGCCCATGACGTCGGCGGGACGGGCACCACGGGGGCAGAGGTCCGCGCAGTTGCCGCAGTTGTGGCAGAGCCACAGGTCCACGTCGGTGGCCAGCTTTTCCTTGAGGCCCCAGGACGCCCACACCATTTCCTTGCGGGGGTAGGGAGCGTTTTCCGGAGCCATGGGGCAGGCCACGGAGCAGGTGGCGCACTGATAGCATTTTTTCAGGCTTTCGCCGCCCGCTTCCATCAGCTCCCGCGTAAAGGTGGAATCCGGCTTGAGAATATTCTGTGCCATTGCAGCCTTCCTCCTACATGCCCTTGAACGGGTTGGGGCCGAGTTCCACGATGCGAGCGACGAATTCGTCGATCATGTCCGGCACCTTGTCATATTCGTCGATGGCCACTTCGAGCTGGTCAACGCGCTCGGGCTGCACGCCCAGACGGTTCAGGGTCTCGGCGATGTTTTCCTTGCGGCGGTTGCAGATCTCGGAACCCTTGATGAAGTGGCACTGGTAGTCTTCGCCATATTTGCAGCCCAGCAGCAGCACGCCGTCGAAGCCCTTGCTCATGGCGTCAGACACCCAGATGGCGTTGACGGAGCCGAGGCAGCGCACGGGGATGATGCGGCAGTACGGGCTCCAGGCCTTGCGGCGCATACCGGCCATATCCAGGGCGGGGTAGGCGTCGTTTTCGCAGGCCAGGATGAGGATGCGGGGGCCTTCCTTCTTGAAGTCCTTGGGCACCACAACTTCGCGGATCATGGAACCGATCTGGTCGATGTTGTAGTTGGCAAAGGAGATCACGCGCTCGGGGCAGGCGCCGAAGCAGGTACCGCAACGACGGCAGCGGGCCGGGTTGGGTTTGGGCGTACCCTTTTCGTCGTCGTCCAGGGCGCCGAAGGGACATTCTTCGGTGCAGCGCTTGCACTGGGTGCAGCGCACGAAGTTGAACACCGGGTAGGAATTGTCGCCGGAGCGGGGATGCACGGCCACACCGTGGGAAGCGGCTTCCACACACTGGATGGCTTTGAGCACGGCACCGCGGGCGTCTTCTTCACAGGCGTCCAGGGTCTGGGGCTGACGCACGCAGCCGGCGGCGTAGACACCGGTACGGCGGGTTTCGTAGGGGAAGCAGATGTAGTTGGAGTCCGCGAAACCGTCGAAGAGCTGCAGATCCGGGAAGTCGGGGCCCTGACGGTAGTCGAATTCCACCACCACGTCCTTGGCGGTCGTGGGCACGACGCCCGTGGGCAGCACCACCAGATCCACATCCAGATCGAAGTCCATGCCCAGCAGGGTGTTCTTGCAGCTGACCACCATGTGGTTGCCGGCATCACGGATGTCGGTCACGTCGGCCTTGGTCATCATCAGGCCCAGACGGTCCTGCATCTTCTTGTAGAAGCGTTCCAGGATGCCGGGGATGGTCATGTCCTTGTACAGCACGAAGGCCTGCACGGCGTCATCGGTCTTGTCACAGATGATGTTGGCCATGCGCAGCATGCCCACGCTGTTGACGGCGTTGGAGTAACGCAGGTGCTTGATGCTTTCCAGGTTCTCCTTGACGAAGCCCTTTTCTTCTTCCTCGGCGGGAGCTTCGGCGGCGGGGGCTTCGGCCTCGGCAGCGGCGGCTTCGTCAGCGGCCTTCTGCAGGGCTTCTTCGGCGATGGTGGTGTCGAGCACGAAGGCGATGCGGCGGGCGTCGACCTTGCCTTCGCCCAGCATCTTGGCGAACTGGGCGGCATGGACGACCTTGGGGTTCACGCCCAGGCCCATGCTTTCCAGATACTTTTCAGCCAGCGGCACCCAGCCGGTGGCCAGGACCACGGAGCCGATGTCGAAGGTCTGTTCGCCGTTGGCGGTGGCCACGGTGGCCTTGAACTCGCCGGGCTGGCCTTCCAGTTTGGCCATGTGGGAGTTCAGCAGCACGGTGATGCTGCTGTTACCGGTCACAGCGGCGATCTTTTCGGCCAGGTTGGTGGGCTGGCGGTCTTCCCAGGGAGCCTGCAGGGGCGAGCCCATGGGCATGTTGTTGACCGCGCCGCCGAGCTTGTCGGCCTTTTCCACCAGGATGACTTCATAGCCGGTCTTGGCGGCTTCCTGGGCGGCGGTGAGGCCGGTCCAGCCGCCACCGATGACCAGGATGCGCTTGATGCCTTCGATGGCCGCAGATTCGGGCATGTTGCTCTTCTGCAGTTTGACCACGCCCATGTTCACGTAGTCGGTGGCCATCTGGGTCAGCAGGGCGGGAGCCGCGCCGCTGACGGCGGAACCGTCGGGGTTCTTGTAGGCGAGCACGCACTGTTCGCGCAGGTTCACGTGTTCCACCTGCACGGGCAGCTGCCAGGGGGTAGCTTCGTCGCGGGGGCTGGCACCGCAGAAGAGCACGCCGTCAAGGCCGTTGGCTTCGATGTCGGCACGCACTTCGTCTTCGGCCACGCTCAGCATGGGCAGCACTTTCACCACAGGGGTGAGGTCGCTCCATTTGCTGCGGACCTGTTCGGCCAGGGCTTCCACATCCAGGCCGCCGCCGATGTTCTGTACGTCAAAATAGACGCCGATCTTGCTGGCCATGCCGCCTACCTCCCTTTCACCGTTTGCACCGCCTTGAGAGCGGCGGCCGTGCCGGACTGCGCGGTACGCATCACGTCCAGCGGCATGCGGGCGCAACCGGCGGCAAAAATGCCAGCCTCTTCACCGCCCATGACGAAACCGTCTTCGTCCAGGGGCAGGGGCAGGGGCAGGCTGTCGGTGGCCAGGCTGGGCTGCATGCCCGTGGCCAGCACCACCATGTCATAATCCAGATGCAGCTTTTCGCCGCGGATGGCGTCTTCAACGGTCACGGTGACGTTGTCGTCAGCGGCCTGGGCCACGTCGGCCACCTTGCCCTTGATGAAGCGCACATTGGGGGCGGCCTTCACCTTGTCCAGAACCTTCACGTAGCGGCCCGGAGCACGCAGGTCGATGTAGAACACCGAGATCTGGGTCTCGGGGTACTGCTCGCAGATGTACTGGCACTGCTTGAGAGTGGCCATACAGCAGATGTAGGAGCAGTAGTTCAGGTGGTTCTGGTCACGGGAACCGGCGCACTGCACGAAAGCGATGCGTTTGGGACGACGGCCGTCGGTAGGACGGACGATCTTGCCGCCGGTGGGGCCGAAGGGGGAGGCCAGGCGTTCGAGCTGCATGTTGGTCACGCAGTTCTTGACCTTGCCGGCGCCCAGGTTGGCCAGGTTGGTGACGTCGTAGGGCTTCCAGCCGGTGGCCACCACGATGGCGCCCACATTGAGTTCGATCTCGCGGGCGGGTTCGTTCTGGTCCAGGAACTTCTGGCCGGCGACGCGGGCGGCGTCAGCCTTGCTCAGGGCGTCGGTGTCCAGCACGAAGCGGTTGGGGAACGCGAAAGGCATGGATTTGTACAGAGCCTTGCGCTGAGACAGCCCGAAGTCGAATTCGTTGGGCACGGTGCCTTCCAGGCTGGAAGCGAGGAGGGTGAAGTCCACGTTGTGGGCGGCCACCTTGCGGGGCTTGATGCTCACGGTGGCGGTGTAGTCACCCTTACAGCCGACCAGCTTGGTCACTTCGGCCATGGTGAAGAATTTGATGCGGGGGTTCTTCCTGATGCGCTGGAACTGGATTTCCAGACCGCAGGAGGGGGGACAAAGTTTGGGGAAATATTTGTTGAGCTGGGCCACACGGCCGCCCAGGTAGGGCGACTTTTCCACGATATACACATCGTGGCCCAGTTCCGCCGCTTCGATGGCGGCAGTAAGGCCTGCAAAGCCGCCGCCCACGACGAGAATGGAGTTGGACATCCTGGATATCCTCCTGCGTTGCAGCGCCGTGGCCCCTCTGCGGGGCGGCGCGCACGCCTGCCCGGTTGTATGGGATTGCCGGGCGGCGCAATTGAGAGCCAAGGGCCCTGCCGCGCGGCGCATATTCCAAGGCGCGGCGGGGAGCTTGCATGTCGCACACCCGCCGCGCCGAAAAAAATGGGGTGGCCTAGGCGGCCACCCCAGGGATGTTCTTCCGCCTACTAGTCAGGGATGATCTGGTAGTAGGGCTTCTTGAAGATCTTGGTTTCGCCGGTGGCGGGATCGTACTTGGAGTTCACGAAGCACTTCCACTTGCTGTCGTCGATACCCAGGAAGTCAGCGCGGTAGTAGAAGCCGGGGTAACGGGACTCTTCACGGAAGGCGATGTGCTGCATGTGCAGGCGCACGGTCCACAGGCGATGGTAGTTTTCCCAGCAACGCAGCAGTTCGTGCAGGTCGCGGGCGGCCAGCTTGGCGGAGTCTTCTTCCATCATGCCCAGCAGATAGAAGCCGGTGTCCAGCAGAGCCTTGGAGGTGGTGTAGTAGGTACCCACGCCGCCGCCGTATTCGTCGGTGCACTTCACGAGGCGCATCATGAAGTTCTTGGGCGTGATGTAGTTGGGGTTCACCACGGGGTCGGTGGAGGCGTCCTTGCCGGCCAGGTAGTTGTAGTAAGGACGGTAGATCAGCTGCTTCAGTTCTTCGGCGGTTTCCTTGAACTCAGGCTTGAAGTCCTTGTGGTCCAGGCACCAGCGCACCATCTGCTTACCGGCGATACGGCCTTCAGCGTGGGAACCGGAGGAGAACTTGTGGCCGGAAGCGCCCACGCCGTCGGCGCAGGTGAACAGGCCTTCCACGGTGGTCATGCGGTTGTAGACCTTACCGTTGGCAGCGCGAACCTTGTAGTCTTCGGGCACCCAAGCTTCGTCGGGACCGGAAACCCAGATACCGCAGCAGCCGGAGTGAGAGCCGAGCAGGTAAGGTTCGGTGGGCATGATTTCGGAACCGCGTTCTTCAGGAGCGGTGTTGGTGGCGGCCCACAGGTTGGCCTGACCAACGCACATATCCAGGAAGTCTTCCCAAGCTTCGGACTCGAGGTCTTTCTGCTGTTCTTCGGTCAGGGTGGCGAAGGTGGTCAGCAGAGCGGTCTTGGTGTCCATGTAGATGGGGCCGCGGCCTTCGCGCATTTCACGAAGCATCATGTGGTTACGCAGGCAGGTGGGGATCACGTGACCCTTGGCGTAGCCGCGATCTTCGTAAGGCTTCAGCATGGCGCGGTTGGTGGCGCAGTAGTCTTCGCCCTTGCAGTTGGTGGCTTTAGCCTTGAACAGCAGGAACCAGGCGCCCACAGGGCCGTAACCGTCCTTGAAGCGGGCGGGCACGAAGCGGTTTTCCATCATGGTCATTTCGGCGCCGACCTGAGCGCACATGGTGTAGGTGGAACCGGCGTTCCACACGGGGTACCAAGCGCGGCCCATGCCTTCACCGGTGGAACGGGGACGGTACACGTTAACGGCACCGCCGGCGGCCACCATGATGGCGTTGGCTTTGAAGATGTGCACTTCGTTGGCACGCAGGTTGAAGCCCACGGCACCAGCGACGCGGTTGGGGGTGTTCTTGTCGAGCAGCAGCTTCACGATGAAGATACGCTCCATGATACGGTCTTCACCCAGGGCATTCTTGGCAGCTTCGGCCACGATGCACTTGTAGGATTCACCGTTGATCATGATCTGCCAACGACCGGAGCGGACGGGCTCGTCGCCGTTGCGCAGGCTCTTGCCGGCGGCCTTGGCGGCGGCGCCGTTCATGTTGTGGCCGTTTTCGTCCTTGATCCAGCAGGGCAGGCCCCACTCTTCGAACAGATGCACGGAGTCGTCAACGTGACGGCCCACGTCGAAGATCAGGTCTTCGCGGACCAGACCCATAAGGTCGGTGCGGACCATGCGGACGTAATCGTCGGCGGTGTTTTTGCCGAGGTAGGTGTTGATGGCGGACAGGCCCTGGGCCACGGCGCCGGAGCGCTCGAGGGCGGCCTTATCGCACAGCATCATTTTCAGACCGTGTTTGTCGCCCCAGCGCACGGCTTCGAAAGCGGCACCGCAGGCACCCATACCGCCGCCCACGATCAGCAGGTCGACGTCATGTTCCTTCACTTCAGGTTCAGCAATGGCAACGCCTTTCATCGCTTCCTTGACGGGAATCATAGGCATAGTGATTTCTCCTTAAGCTCTACGCGGTTACTGCTCTCTAGCGGCCCTGTTCCATAGCGGTGAAGACCTTGTCGGCTTCAGTCACTTCGAACTTCTTGCCCAGGACTTCGATGGGGGTGGCCAGCTTTTCTTCGGTGAACAGCAGTTCGTCGTCGAGGTTGGCGCCTTCCGGTTTGCCTTCGAAGGGCTTGATGGAGCCTTCAGGAGTGGTACGGATGGGGAACTTGAAACGTTTCACGCTGCCGTTGCGGAACTGCACGGTCCACATGATGGAGTCGGCAGAGCGCATGGGGATACAGGTGCCGCCCATGGGAGCAAAGTCGGCGTAGGGACGAGCGGTGATGGCGCCCTGGGGGCAGATCTTCACGCAGGAATAGCATTCCCAGCAGGCGTCGGGTTCCTGGTTGTACGCCTTCATTTCCTGAGGATCGAGGATCATCAGGTCGTTCGGGCAGATGTACATGCAGGCCGTCTTTTCGCCACCCTTGCAGCCGTCGCATTTGGACGGATCGACAAACGTAGGCATAACGTATCCTCCAACTCTTAAAGTGTTTCAGGTCAATTTTGACCGTATGGGCAGCCACTCGGGCCGCCCGAGTGCCGTCTTGATTGGGGTCACGACCCTGGGCAACAGCGCTCAGGTCGTGCGCTTGTGTATTTAGTAACAAGCTACCCCTCTTCACGTCAAGCCCCCTTTTGAAAAATTCGTGGAAACTCTCGGTGGAAAACGGCACAAACCACTATAATCCTTGCACATTCTCCCTAGCATAATTTTTATGCTGTGTAAAGATGCTCCGCGTTTTGGACGGCTTTCATGTCCAAGATCTGTGTTGGGCCAGGAAAAGGCATGTTTATCAGCCGGTTATCCTGAATATCTCCCTGTTCCTGTTCAGGGAACGCTTTAGTAAAATCATTTAATTTCAAATAGTTAATATATCGATGCTTTCCATGCCGGACGGGCGGCTTTTTTATGACGTTCCGGTGTCGCCCTGATCTTGATGAGAAAAAGAAGCAAAAGTTGAAACAATTATCCAATAAAATCAAATGGTTGATTGTATCTATTGGGAATAGTTGATTTTTTATCAAAAATACGTCGTAAGGCATCCGGTACGCTCTTTGAGGCTCCCTCCAGTGCTCGCCGGAGCTTGCACTCTCTTTCACATGGAGCCGGAAAAGTCTTTTCCGGGGGCTTGCCAGTGAGGACGTTTCGGGATACAGCATCCCCCACAAATTCATAGAGCGACGCGCCGTCCGGCGGTCGAGAGGAGCATCCAGCATGAACGAGCACCACGAATTCCGACCTGCCCAGAGGCCGGACAAACGCAGCGACCGCCCCGAAGGACGTTTCGAGGCCAGAACCGACGGCAAGCCCGAGCGTCCGCGCCGTAGCCTGCGCGAGACCGTCTGTGACATCGACCGCGATATCCTGCGCATGCTCATGCGCCGCCACAATCTCATCAAGCGCATGTACAATGCCAAGGGTTTCCTGGAGCCCGCGGAAGAAAAGAGCATCCGCGAGTCCTGGGAAGCCGCCGTTTCCCGCGTCAGCCGCGACCCGCGCCTGAGCGGCCGTTTCTTCACCCTGATGCAGGAAGTGGAATTCCTGCCCCGTCCCGGTGAAGACGGCGAAGCCCAGCGCCCCGCCTTCAATCTTGCCCCCGCCGACATGCCCGTGCGCCTGTCCATGCCCGCCCCGCGTTCCTGTCGCCTGACCCGGGCCTGGGCCACGCTGGCCGCCTGCACCGGCCAGGCCGTGCGCATCGCCCCCGCCCTGATGAACGATCCCGTCGTGGATTGCGTCAAGCTGCTCAACCAGCTGGGCGCCCATGCCAACCGTGACGACGGTGCCGTGCACGTGGCCGCCGGCACGCCCCTGGGCACCCCGGACAAGGTGCTGCATGTGGGCGACAGCTCCTGGAACTTCTATCTGGCCCTGGGCCATTACCTGGGCCGTCCTTCGCGTACCAAGTTCACCGGCGGCGCGGCCCTCAAGCTGGCCGACCTCAGCGCCACCCGCCGCTTCCTGCCCCTCATGGGCGCGCGTCTGGTGCATGTGGTGCCCAAGTCCGACGGCTTCCCGGTGCGCATCGAATGCTCCGGCGTGCTGCCCGGCAAGGTGGTCTTCCCCGCCGATGCCCCGGTGGAACTGGCCGAAGGCCTCATGCTGGCCGCGCCTTCCTATGAGCGCGCCATCACCCTGGACCTTTCCGCCATGCCCGAGCGTGCGCTGGCCTTTGCCCGCATCCTGCCCGTGCTGAACGCTGCCGGTGCCGACGTGCGCCGCGAAGGCGACGTGCTCCACTTCCAGCCCTGCGCCCTGAGCATCCCCTCCGAGCCCACCCTGCCCGTGGAACCGGAACTGGCCGTGTTCCTGATGGGCCTCGCCCCCGCGCTGGGCGGTGAAGTGCGCCTGGAAGGCCAGTGGCCCACCTGGCCCGGCACCGAAGCCGGTCTGGACCTGCTGCGTCAGACCGGTGCCAAGGTCGAATGCTCGGCCACCGAGATCCTGGCCCGCAGCCTGAAGCCGCTGGCCGAACTGCCCGCCGCCTTTGCCCTGCCCGAAGGCCTGCCCGCCTCCTGGCGTCCGCTGGCCGTGGCCCTGAGCACCATGACGGCCCTGCGCGGCGGTCGTGCCGTGCTGCCCGCCGGTCTGGAAGCCGAAGAGAACGTGGTGGAAAGCTACCTGCACGCTGCCGGTCTGGCTCTGGATGCCGAAGGCTGCCTGGTGGCCTGGAAGCCCGGTGACGACATGGAAGAAGCCGAAGAACAGGACGAGGAAGGCCGCCCCGTGCGCAAGCCCCGTCCCGCCCTGCAGGCCCGCGGCTGGAACGCCCCCGACGCTCCCTGGGCCGTGGCCCTGGCCCTGGCGGCCTGTGCCCGCGGCAAGCAGGAAGGCTTCAAGCTGGGCAACCCCGGCGTGCTGACCGAGCTCTATCCGCCTTTCTGGGTGCTGTACAACAACCTGCCCGAACCGCACATGACGCGTGAGAACAAGGAAGTGCCCGCCGAGCCGGTGAAGAGCCGCCGCCGCGTCATCACCAGCGCCGTGGCCGTGCCGCCTCCGCTGGAAGACGAAGATTACTAGGACCGGGCAGCTCCCGCCGTCCGGCTTGGCCGTGAGGGCCGGGCCGTGGCGGCTCCCGGTATCGAAGACGAAAAGGGCGCCCATCCTTCGCGGATGGACGCTCTTTTTCATTTGCGGGAAGCGGCGGTCGGAGCGTCTGCCGCTTGTCCCTGCCTGCAGGATAGGCCCGTCAGGCCAGCTCTTCAGGAAGCTTGCAAAGGTCGACCCATTGCCCGCCGGTGACGGCGGCCAGTTCGTCCGGGGTCAGCTGCACGGCGTTGTTGGGCGCACCGGCGGCAGGGTAGACCACGTCATAGCGCTTGAGGCTCTCGTCCAGGAACACGCGCACCCCTTCCGGCAGGGCAAAGGGGCAGACCCCGCCCTGGGGATGGCCGGTGAGGCGCTCCACGTCCTCCACGGGGATGAAGCGGGCCTTTTCGTGGAACAGATCCTTGAACTTGCGGTTGTCCAGACGGGCCAGTCCCATGGCCACCACCAGCACGGGACCGGTGGAGGTGAGGATGGACAGCGTCTTGGCGATACGGCCCGCCTCGCAGTGCAGGGCTTCGGCCGCCAGCGCCACGGTGGCGCTGGAGACGGTGAACTCGCGGTAGCGGTCGCCCAGACCGTGGGCGGCCAGTTGGGCCCTGACGGCTTCGGTGCTCATGGCTGGATGCTCCTTGGCTGAAACATGCTCCGTTGTTGCCGGTGATGGCAGCATGCCGGAGGCGGGATCTCCCCGTCCGGGTGGGGATGAAAAAAGGGGCCTGTCGGGCAGGCCCCTCCGGTATGGTTACAGGGTGATGGGCAGGGGGCCGAAGCTGGCCTCGTAGCGCTTGCGGAACTCGTCCTTGCTGAAGTGGTGTTCCTGCGTGCCCAGCTGCTCGATGGCGTAGCAGGCGCTCACCGCGCCCAGCTTGGCGGCTTCGGGCATCTCCAGGCCGCAGACCAGGCCCTTGAGCAGGCCCGCGCGGTGGGAGTCGCCCGCGCCGGTGGGATCCTTGACGCCGTCGCAGGGGATGGCGGGCACATGCACGTCCACGCCTTGGGCATTGCGGATGCGCTGGCCGTCGCCGCCCAGCGTGGTCACCAGCCAGCCGGTCATGGCCACCAGTTCTTCCTCGCTCTTGCCCGTCTTCTTGCAGACCATGCCCAGCTCGTAATCGTTGGTCACGCAGGCATAGGAACCGCGGATGGCGTCGCAGAGGTCGTCGCCCGAAAGCACGGGCAGCTGCTGGCCGGGGTCGAAGATGTAGCGCACGCCCTTTTCACGGAAGAAGCCGGGCAGGCGGCGCATGTCGTCCACGCTGCCGGGGGAGACGATGGCCCAGTCCTTGGCGGGATCGAGGTTGGGGAAGGTGTAGGTGGCGGGCTGGCTCATGGCGCCGGGGTAGAAGCCCGTGATCTGGTTGTTGTTCTGGTCCGTGGTGATGTAGCACAGGGCCGTGAACACGTCGGAATCGCGCCGGATGCCTTCCAGCGACAGGCCCAGCTTTTCCCAGGCCGCCGCGTAACCGGTGAAGTCGCGGCCGGCGGCGGAGACGACGATGGGTTTTTCGCCCAGCAGGGCCAGCGTGTAGGCGATGTTGCCCGCGCAGCCGCCGCGGCGTTCGTCCATGCTGTCCACCATGAAGCTGACGCTCAGCATGTGCAGCTTGTCCATGAGCACATGGTCCTGCAGGTTGCCGCCAAAGGTCATGATGCGGTCAAAAGCCAGGGAACCGGAAACATAAATGGCCATCTTCGTTCCTTTTATTCGTTGAGCTGCCCTGCGGGCAGGCTGTTTTGGGCGATCCAGTCCAGGAAGGGCGCGTTGCCCTTCTCCAGCGGCATGCCCACGATACAGGGCACTTCATAGGGATGGGCCGCCTCCACGGCGGCACGAAAATCTTCCCACGCTGCCCGGCTGACCTGGGCCAGCAGCAGGCATTCGCGGCTTTCGCGGACCTTGCCTTCCCAGCGATAGATGGAAAGGGCTCCGGGCAGGATGTTCACCCCGGCGGCCAGCCGTCGTTCCACCACCAGATGGGCCAGGGTTCGGGCAGTCGCTCCGTCGGGCACAGTGACACAGGCAAGCAGGCTCATGGCGTCCTCCTGTTCGGGAAGTGGGAAAAGCGGACAGAAGATACACCAGCGGGCCGTAAAAACCAAGCGTGCCCCGCCTTGCTCCCCCTGTCTTCCTGTGGCATAGCAGGCCCATGAGCGCAAAAAAATCCCTGCCGCGCGGTGCTCTGGCCCGCGCTGAAAAAGTCCTGGCGGCCCTTCAGGCCCGCTATCCCCGTCCCGCGACCCATCTTGAAGCCGACAACGCCTGGGAACTGCTGGTGGCCACGGTGCTGGCCGCCCAGTGTACCGACGCCCGCGTCAACACCGTGACCCCGGAGCTGTTCCGGCGCTGGCCCGGCCCGGCCGAGCTGGCCCTGGCCACGCAGGAAGAGCTGGAAAGCGTCATCCGTTCCACGGGCTTCTATCACAGCAAGGCCCGCAACCTTCTGGGCGCGGCGCAGCGCGTGGTCTCCGTCTATGGCGGCGAGGTGCCGCCCCGTCTGGACGAGCTCATCACCCTGCCCGGCGTGGCCCGCAAGACGGCCAATGTGGTGCTGTTCGGCGCCTTCGGCATCAACGAAGGCCTGGCCGTGGATACCCACGTCAAGCGCATCAGCTATCGTCTGGGTCTTACCTCCCACACCGATCCCGTGGACATCGAACAGGATCTGATGCGCCTCTTCCCCCGTGCCGAATGGGGCGACGTCAATCACCGCATGGTCTGGTTCGGCCGCGATGTCTGCCACGCCCGCAGCCCCCGCTGCGCGGAATGCGAGATGGCCGACTTCTGCCCCCGCCGCGAACCGCCCAAGGGAAAATAGCTGTTGGGGAAAAGAACGTGGGGGAGGGGGGGAACTTTGGCTAGCGCACAAAGTTCCCCCCTTCCCCCACACCCCCATCCTCCTTCAAACGCGCTTTATTCAGGTCGCTGACAAGTTGGTATGCGGGCAATAGACACCACACAAGGTTACTTGCGAAAATGATTGACAGTCGCAGTAGTAGGGTGACTATACCGTGTCATTTGTAAGCTAAAGGGTAATCTTCAATATAGCTATTTATATTATGTTTTTTGTGTGATGCTATAAAATCTCGTCTGATGAGTTCTCACGTGGGACAGGTAACTTATGTATCAATCCTTTTTTTTCCATATCTTTGAGAGATGTTTTTGCGGCATTTAGGAGTAATGATATATAGGATAATCCTCCATCACTCTTTCCATCAGCAGTATAAATTTGATTTCCTGTGTGAAGATCGAAGACAGTTACATTTGTAGCCATGATTAAATCTGTCGTGTAGTAGCCACCAGAAACGGTCGTTCCATATTTTCCATATGTATACGTTGGGGGAACATAGTCGTCGACAGACCCTTTTGCTACGGCAACCAAAAGTAGGCTATCCGCCCCAGAAGAACGCAGCAGGGCACCTTCTGTTGCCCGGTTTTCTCTTGTGGGCAATATAATTTCAGAATATTTGAGTGATTGGATATTGTAGTCGGCAAGCATCAGGGAAATTTTTTCTTCTGCCTCAAAAACTTCTCCCATATCAGCGCCCTTGATGCAGATAATTGTTTTTCCAAGGTTATGGTGCTGATAGGCAGGGTCGACATAGCCCGTAAGGTCAGTACTTGCACATCCTGTAACCATCAATAGGATTATCAAGCACAGCAGCTTTCTCATAAACTCCCCTCCTGGAGACAGGTATCCTCTAATTGAAATAACTATGGGACATGTTGTCTATACAGGCAAGTGCAGCCATAGGATGGCACGAGTTGTCTTGCAGGCATTATTCCTTCTATTTTATTAATATCAATGACAAAACAGCCCGGCCTCCATGGAGACCGGGCTGTTGTCGTTATCGGGAAAGGGCTGTTCCCGGAGAGAGCCGGGACAGGCTCACTTGCGGTCCACCCACCATTTTTTGTCCACGCGGCCGTACCACCAGCGGTTATGGTCTGTGCGCAGGATGACCTCGCACAGGGCCTGGGCCTGCGGGCTGCGCAGGCGTTTGACCGCGCTTTCCAGCCAGTCGGCGGCAAATTTGTTGCCCTTGTCCAGCTCGGCCTTGAGGTTGCAGATCAAGTCCAGCTGGTCGGCATCGTGGGCCAGGCGTGCCTCCAGGCTCTGGCGTTCCTGCAGTTCGTCCCAGCCCTCGAGGATGTCCTGCTCCAGTCCGGTGCCGTCCACGGCATCCTGCAGGGCATCGCGGTCGCGGCAGGTGTCGTAACGGTGGTTCACATAGTTGAAATCGCCGGTACGTGCTTCATGCAGATCGTGGAAAAGGCAGAGGAAGGTCACGCGGGCGGCATCGGCACCCGCCAGTTTGGCCAGGGTGTAGCCGATGACGCTGGTACGGTAGGAATGCTCGGCCACGTTCTCGCTGCCGGAGCCCAGGAAGGCATAGCCGCTGCGCGGCGTGTGGCGCAGATGTCCCGCCTCGTGGAAAAAGTCCGTGATGCGTTCCAGCTGCTGTTTATCAGGCAGGCCCGCTGCGGGCATGCTTTTGTTTGGGCTGTCCTGTGCCATGTGTGTTTCCTCATGGAGGGAGCGCGGTGCCCCCTCCGTTGCTGATTTGTGCGAAAACTGTCCGGCGCACGCCATCGACCGCCTTTTCCGTCTTTGTCCAACCGCCGGCGGGCGGTGTTTTTTCGGGGGACGGTCACCCAGGCAAGGTCATGGCTTTTCCGAGCCTCGTCATCCTTCCGAACAAAGCGCGTTGGGGGAGGGATGGGGGGCGGGGGGAAGGGAACCCCCTTGCGCGCGAGCCAAGGGGGT
>UMLL01037635.1_pt1 | contig 16226 bp, 11 predicted proteins | sample 1966591 | NCBI WGS metagenome assembly UMLL01 (sample SAMEA4836200, study PRJEB28245) | human gut metagenome | biome: gut microbiome; material: fecal sample | place: Denmark | collected 2008 | reverse complement strand
ACGCGCCGAAGAAAAATGACGGGGTTGTCCAGCTCGACCTCTTCACTGACTATGCCGCCGAAGAGGAAAAACAGAAAGCCGAGGACGCCGCCTTAGAACGTGAGCGGAAAATACAAGCCGCCACGCTTGCCATCAAGAAGAAGTACGGAAAGAACGCCATCCTCAAGGCGATGAATCTTGAAGAAGGCGCAACCGCGAAAGACCGTAATGCGCAGATCGGAGGACATAAGGCATGATTTCATGGAATACTCTTTGCTATAATCTTACTGCATTAGCAGAACTTCCGAATGGCGGTGGTGCAGAGATTGAATTTTGCTTAAACGGGAAGCAATACTTCATTGTTCATTATCGTCAGGCGGTGACGCTAACATATTCTCCAGATGGGTTTGACGTAAACGGAAATAGTGTCGAATATAGATACTCTTCCATGGAGGAATTAGGTGCAGCGAGGGACTTCGGATTTACCCTGAAAGACGAATGGAACAATGTTACTGATTGTGTTTGCAGACCTTCGTTCGATGATTTTACATTGGACGAGATTCTTGAAGGATATAAAAAGGCTTGGAATGGGAGGAACAGGCGTTGAGTTGCGCTGAACAATATAAAGACATCATCGACCTCCCTCACCACGTCTCCAAGACGCGACCGCAGATGCCGATGTCAGATCGAGCAGCGCAGTTTGCTCCCTTCGCCGCCCTCACCGGCTACGACTCCGCCATCAAGGAAACCGGGCGTCTGACTGACGAAAAGATTGAGCTTGACGAGGAAGCTCTGACTGCATTGGATATGAAGTATCAGCTTCTCATGGATACCTTTGAAGAAGCACCGAAAGTCACCATCACCTACTTCCAGCCCGATGAGCGGAAGGCTGGCGGCAAATACCTAACAGCAACCGGCGCAGTCAAAAAGGTCGATGATTTTGAGCGGCGAATCACCATGCAGGACGGCACGAAGATTCCAATGGATGACGTTCTAAGCATTGACGGAGAGCTGTTCTCATCGCTGGAATAATTTCGCTTGCCATGCGACCGAACGAATTGAATACAGAGATAAAAAGACTGCAAGGCGCAATGCCAAGCAGTCTTTTTTATGTGAAAACGGTGGATGCAGACGTATCAAATCTAAATGAGATTAAGAAAAATCCTATTCAATCCCGGACAAATCCCAATAAACTGTCCGTTGTTATATGAAGGGGTATTTTACGAGGAGTCTCTACGAGGGAATACGATTTTAGAGAATAGCAAGCACAGCCGGTGTATATACACACGGCGATTTTCGATTAAGGAAACCCTCCCCCTTAATCTGAAAAATGCTTGTTGGGAATGCCTCCAGCACCAACAAAGTTGGTGCCACCCTCTTCCTTTACGAAAAGACAGAACGCCTATGGCTAATAGAACAAGACCGATTATCATGCGGCCGAGCTTGTGATCTTTGAGGCGGCAAAGAGTACGCTGCTTGCCATGCAGGGAGAAGAAAAACTGCCGAGCTTGAAGTCCCTTCAATCCGAACAGCAGCGTCTTCTCGACGAGCAGCAACGGCTCTATGATGAGAGAGCAAAGCTCAAAAAGGAGGCGAGGATGATCGACACCATGAAGGCAAACGTGGATGATTTCCTCAAGCCGAGTGCAGAGCATGACCGCGACCAGCAGCACAGTTCACAGCGGGAATAAGGGAATAAAGCAAGGCGGTTATCATTGATAGCCGCCTTGCTTTTTGAAAAACAAAAACATCAAGAACTTGCAGCATTTCTTCTGATTTGCAAATGGGCTGATTGCAAACAAAAAGGATTTCGTGTATAATATGTTGGAGGTCGTAATTAGCGAATGAGTAAAGGGGCATAGACTATGGGAATAAGCTATAAAAAACTTTGGGTATTACTAATTGACCGCGACATCAAGAAGTCCTCGTTTCGGAAAGAGCTAAACCTTTCATCCGGAACATGGACAAAACTGAATAAGGGGGAAGAAGTGTCCCTCTCTATTTTGCTGCGAATTTGTGACTATCTGAACTGTGACATTGGGGATATTTGTGAGGCTGTGCGAACGGGCAAGGAATGAGTCCGGCTTTTCGTACAGCCTTTATGCTATTATATAAAAATAAGAGACCGCTGTGTGTCTCAATGAGGTGATGGAATGCAGATAATAGACAACATTAACAAGACCGTCAAGGACGATCTGAAAGCGGGTATTCACAAAGGCAGCAAGGTGTCCGTTGCTGCTGCTTGCTTCTCTATCTATGCGTATCAGGAACTTAAAAAGCAGCTTGAAGGCATTGATGAACTGCGTTTCATTTTCACTTCCCCGACATTTGTAACCGAGAAAGCGTCAAAGGCGCAGCGGGAGTTTTACATCCCACGAATTTCAAGAGAGAGCAGCCTGTACGGCACCGAGTTTGAAGTAAAGCTCCGCAATGAGCTGACGCAAAAAGCGATTGCGAAAGAGTGTGCAGACTGGATCCGGCGCAAAGCAGTTTTCAAGTCAAACGTCACGCAGGAGCAGATGATGGGCTTTATGACGGTCGATGAGAGTACCTATATGCCCATCAATGGCTTTACTACCGTCGATCTCGGTTGCGAGCGCGGCAACAACGCCTACTATCCTGTGCAGAAAACGGAGAGCTTTGAAAATGCCAACTACTTTCTCAGGCTCTTTGAACAGCTATGGAACGACAAGAAAAAGCTGCAAGAGGTCACGGATATTGTGATCGAAAATATCTCTGCGGCGTATCGTGAGAACTCACCGGAGTATATCTATTTTGTTGCACTCTATAACATCTTCAAAGAGTTCCTTGATGACGTTTCGGAGGACGAGCTGCCGAACGAAGCAACGGGCTTTAAGGAAAGCAAAATCTGGGGAATGCTTTATAACTTCCAGCGTGACGCGGTTCTTGCCATCATCAGCAAACTCGAAAAATTCAACGGCTGCATTCTGGCAGACAGCGTCGGTCTCGGCAAGACATTCACTGCGCTTGCGGTGATCAAGTATTATGAGAATCGCAACAAATCCGTGCTTGTCCTCTGCCCCAAAAAGCTCTCTGAAAACTGGAATACATACAAGGGCAACTATATCAACAATCCCATTGCGACAGATCGACTGAGATATGATGTCCTCTATCATACCGACCTTTCCCGTGAGCATGGACAGTCGAACGGAATTGACCTTGACCGCCTGAATTGGGGCAACTATGACCTTGTTGTCATTGATGAGAGCCACAACTTCCGCAACGGCGGCGAGGTGTCCGGCGAGGATGCAAAGGAAAACCGTTATCTGAAACTGCTCAATCGGGTTATTCGTGCCGGTGTAAAAACGAAGGGGCTTATGCTTTCGGCAACACCTGTCAACAACAGATTTATTGACCTTAAAAATCAGCTTGCACTCGCTTATGAGGGCGATGTTGCGCAAATAAACAAAAAACTTGACACAACAAAGAAAATTGACGAAATCTTCCGTCAGGCTCAGACTGCTTTCAACGCATGGAGCAATCTTCCCGCCGCGGAACGCACGACGGACGAACTTCTTCGGACGCTGGATTTTGATTTCTTTGAACTGTTGGATAGCGTGACGATTGCGCGTTCAAGAAAGCACATCGAAAAGTATTACAACACTTCTGACATAGGCAAATTCCCGGAGCGTCTGCCGCCGATTTCTCTGCGTCCGTGTTTGACCGACTTGAGCGATGCAATCAACTACAATGAGATATACGAACTTTTGAATGCGCTGAATCTGTCGATTTACACGCCGACAAAGTACATCATGCTTTCAAAACTGTATAAATATGTTGACTCTGAAAAACGCAACATAACTCAGGAAGGGCGAGAAGAAGGCGTTCGCCGCCTGATGAGCATTAATCTGCTGAAGCGGCTTGAAAGCTCGGTTCATTCGTTCCGCCTGACGGTTGACAGAATGCGAAAAAAGATTGACGAAACCATTAAGAAGATCAACAATTACGAACTCGGCTCGGAAGAAATTGAGTTGACAGATCTCGCTGCGGGAGAAGATTTTGATTACGACGATCAGAACACCGATTTCTTCTCAGTCGGCAAAAAGGTCAAAATCGATCTTGCTGATATGGACTATGTTTCATGGCGGCGTGAGCTTGAACGTGATGCGGAAAATCTGGAACTGCTGTCCCTCATGATTGCAGACATCACGCCGCAGCATGACACAAAACTGCAAACATTGTTCGATTTGATTCGGAAGAAAATCAAGCATCCGATCAATCCCGGTAATAAGAAGATCATTATTTTCACGGCATTTTCCGATACCGCAGACTATCTCTTTGCAAACGTCAGCAGATTTGCAAAAGAGAATTTCGGGCTGGAAACGGCGGAGATCACCGGCACGGTTGACGGAAAGACCACCATACCAAAGCTCCGTGCGGACCTCAACACGGTTCTGACTTGTTTCTCTCCCGTTTCAAAAGGAAAATCCGTACTCCTGCCCGGCAGCACCGATGAGCTCAGTATTCTGATTGCAACCGATTGTATTTCCGAAGGTCAGAACTTGCAGGATTGCGACTACCTCATCAACTATGATATTCATTGGAACCCCGTTCGCATTATCCAGCGGTTCGGGCGAATTGACCGTATCGGAAGCAGAAACGACCGTATCCAGCTTGTAAACTTCTGGCCGGATATGGATCTCGACGAGTATATCAACCTGAAAAGCCGCGTGGAAACCCGCATGAAGATTTCCGTAATGACCTCCACAGGTGACGATGATCTTCTCAATGCCGAAGAAAAGGGAGACCTTGAATACCGCCGCGCACAGCTCAAGCGGCTGCAAGAGGAAGTTGTGGACATTGAGGACATGACCAGCGGCATTTCCATCATGGATTTGGGACTCAACGAGTTCCGACTCGATCTGCTTGAATACATAAAGCAGCATGAGGACATCGAAACCGCGCCTAAGGGGCTGCACGCCGTTGTCGGCAGGGCGGGGGAGTCACCTGCCGGTGTGATTTTCGTTCTCAAAAATATCAACGACAGTGTGAATATTGACAATCGGAATCGGATTCATCCCTTCTACATGGTCTATATCAGCGAAGAAGGTGAAATTGTCTGCGATTATCTCAACCCGAAGAAATTGCTCGACACGATGCGTCTGCTCTGCCGCGGAAAGGACAAGCCTTGTGCGGAGCTTTGCAGGCGATTCAATGAGGAGACGGATGACGGGCGCAAAATGGGCGAAGTCTCCGAGCTGCTGAGCGAGGCGATCAATTCCATCATTGACGCGAAAGAGGAAAACGATATTGACAGTCTGTTCAAAAGCGGCGGCACATCTGCGCTGCTCAGTGCAGTTTCGGGACTGGATGATTTTGAGCTGATTTGCTTTCTGATAATTAGGAGTGAGAAATTAGGAGCGAGAAATTAGGAATGAGAAATTGAGCGGAGAATACGGTAATTGAAAAATGTGGAAGGAGAAAAGAATCGGGAGCGAAAAATTCCTAATTGCTAACTCCTAATTCCTAATTTCTAAGTGGCCACGGTAATTGAAAAATGTGGAAGGGGAAAAGAATCGGGAGCGAAAAATTCCTAATTGCGCACTCCTAATTCCTAATTTCTAAGTGGCCACGGTAATTGCAAAAAAAGCGAAAGGGGGAAAGAAATCGGCAATTGGCAGTCGGGAGCGAAAAATTCCTAATTGCTAATTCCTAATTTCTAATTAAATCAGTGTTTCCTGCATCTACTGAGTTCGGCAAAAGAATACCGAAGCAAAAATTTTACGAGAATCTGGACGTTTCTCCGGCGCTGCGCCGTGCGTTTATCGATCAAATTCGGCTGGTGTATTGGCGGAACAAGCTGGCGGCGTCCACGCTGAATATTGCGGCGGGTGAAGCCGTAACGGAGATTGAAGTGCTTGAGATTCGCCTGAACGGACCGCAGCTTGACGAAGCGGTGCTGAAACAAATCGATAAGGAAATTCCGTATCACATTCTCTTTATCCTGACCTTTGACGGCAAGGCTCAGGCGTGGATCGGCCACAAGTCGGCCGCCGCCTCCGGCAGCAGCGCTTTCAAAGTCAATAGATATTATCACACCGACTGGATACCGGAAAATGAGATTGATCTCCGCATTGACGGCTTGACTTTGGACGCCGTTTATGATAACTTTGTTAAACAGGTTGCCGAGCTGCAAGGGGAGGAGTGGAACGCAAATTGCGGTGCCGCCGAAAACGTTGCGCAAAGCCTGGCGCGCGAAAAGCTCAAAAAGCAGATCGCCGCGCTGGAAAACAAGATGAAGAAAGAGAAACAGCTTAACCGGCGCATGGAAATAAATGCGGAGATAAAAAAGCTGAGAAGGGAGTTGTATAAAATTGAATCAGTATAAAATCAAGACAACTTATGGAAAGGGCAATAGGCAAGCCTTGGATATTGCATCTGATATTTCTTCGATAAATATTGCTGAAACAGAAACTCTTTGTTTTGACTTTACAGAGTATTGCGAAAACAATCCCTTTAGTAATTTGTTAGTCGCAAATTCGATTCGGACTTATAGGCAGAAGCATCAAAATAAATGCCAACTTACTCCTAATCACAAAACATATTTGTCCCATCTTGGATTTTACCAGATGATAGGCGCAGACTATGGAAAGCAGCTTGGGGAAGCAAGATCAAGCGATAATTATGTTCCTATAACAAGGATTACGTTTGATGGCGATTTTTACGGAACAATTGATAGGAGAAGTGAAGAACTCGCTGCATTGCTTAAATTTGACAAACAATTGTCGCTTTTTCTAAAGTATTTATTTGTGGAGACAATTCGCAACACATATGAGCACGCAGAAATTGGGGAACTCTATTTATCTGCTCAGAAATGGCAGAGCAAATCCCTGCTGGAAATTGCTATTTCGGATACTGGTTGTGGTGTATGCAATAGTTTGCGCAAATACAAAGCATATTCGGATGAGAGTGAAGAAAGTCTTATCAGATTAGCTTGCGAACCTGGTGTGTCATCACGATCAAATTTTAAGTATCTTGAAAGGGACGATGCGTGGCGAAATTCTGGATACGGTCTATTTCTAATGCGTAAATTAGCTGTGGCATACGGAGGCAGTTTCTTACTTTGCAGTGGCAATTATGCATTGAGAGAAGATAAAAATGGCATAGAATTATACAAAACAAAATACGAAGGAACAACCGTTGCAATTCGTATCAAGACAGATATGGATTGTGACTTTGAAACCGTCCGAGGCAGAATATTGACTGAAGGCGAAATAAAATCTTTAGATGCACAAACATCAATACACTCTGCTTCAAGATCATCTGGTGGTCACTATAACCGCTGATTATTGGCAAAGGAGGCACAACCTAATGAACCACATGAAATTTGAATCCCCCGACCTTACGTCGGGCAACATAGAAAAGATCGCCGCCCTATTTCCGAACTGCATCACGGAGATGCCGGACGAGGAACACAGCACGCCGGAGAAGAAGGTGTACAAACGGGCGGTCAATTTTGAAATGCTGAAACAGATGCTTTCGCCGGACGTGGTGGACGGCGACGAGGCATACGAGTTCACATGGGTGGGCAAGAAGGCTGCAATCGTGGAAGCCAACAAGCCGATCCGGAAGACGCTGCGCCCGTGCGTGGCGGAGAGCAAGGACTGGGACACCACCGAAAACCTCTACATCGAGGGCGATAATCTGGAAGTCCTCAAGCTCTTGCAGGAAAGCTATCTCGGCAAGGTCAAGATGATCTATATCGACCCGCCGTACAACACCGGCAACGATTTTATCTATGCCGATGATTTTAAGATGGAGAGCGAAGAGTGGAAGGTTGAGAGCGGAGAGTGGAGTGAGGAAGGCGACCGCCTGTTCAAGAATACCGACACAAACGGACGCTTTCATTCCGACTGGTGCAGCATGATTTATTCACGGCTGATGCTGGCGAGAAATTTACTGGCAAGTGATGGAGCTATCTTTATCAGCATTGACGATAACGAGCGGGAGAATCTTCAAAAAATATGTGATGAAGTGTTTGGGACAGTGAACTATGTTGCAACTTTCCCTTGGCGAAAACGAACCGCAAAATCGGATGTGCCTTTCGGCGTGTCACAAGATTACGAGTGGATTATTTGTTACGCAAAATCTGATGACTTTATTGCAAGTGTGGCTGGAAAAGATAGAAAATACTATGAAACACCAGATTTTCCCGGGAGACCTTGGCGCATACATGACCTCACTACTCAACGAACTGCATTAGAAAGACCAAATAGCAACTTTGCAATAATAAATCCTCAAAATGGTATAAGTTATCCTGTAAATCCGCAGGCTGTATGGCGTATTACAGAAGAGGGATTTCCGCAATACCTAAAAGAAAATCGCATTGTTTTCCCTGGTGATTATGATTTCTTAAAAATATCAAAGCCTGTTTTGCGTTATTGGAAAGAGGACGATATGGCAAAAGCTGGTGAAAGTTTTGGAAGAGTTACAGTAAGCACAAAATTTCCTGATAATATAGGTATGTCACAGGACGGTACTAAGGAAATATCAGAACTTTTTTCAAGCAAGGTGTTTTCTTTCCCTAAGCCAACTTCTCTTGTCAAGTTTTTGATGCATATGCACACAAGCGGCGACGACATTATTCTCGACTTCTTCTCCGGCTCCGCTACCACCGCCCACGCTGTCATGCAGCTAAACGCCGAGGACGGCGGACACCGCAAATTCATCATGGTGCAGCTCCCAGAACCGTGTGATGAAGCAAGCGAAGCCTACAAAGCGGGCTACAAAAATATCTGTGAAATCGGAAAAGAGAGAATCAGAAGAGCAGGAGAAAAAATTCTGAAAGAGCAGTTGGCAAATAACAACTCCACTCTTAACTCTCCAAACTCCAAACTCGACATCGGTTTCCGCGTTCTCAAGTTGGATTCCACCAACATGAAGGACGTTTATTACGCGCCCTGTGACTACGATCAGGACTTTCTCCATCAGCTGGAATCCAACATCAAGGATGACCGCACCGACCTCGACCTGCTGTTCGGCTGCCTGATCGAATGGGGGCTGTCGCTGTCCCTGCCCTACAAGTTCGAGCAGATCGACGGCTGCACCGTCCACACCTACAATGACGGCGACCTGATCGCCTGTTTTGACGCTAATGTCCCCGAAAGCGTGGTCAAGGAGATCGCACAGCGTAAGCCGCTCCGCGCTGTCTTCCGCGATTCCGGTTTTGCGTCCAGCCCGGAGAAGATCAACATGTTCGAGATTTTCAAGCTCTATATGCCGGAGGACGCGGGCGACATTTCCAAGCGCGTGAGGGTGATATAAGAGTGAGGTTTTGAGAGTGGAGAGTGTAGTTATGAGAGTTGAGAGTGAAGTTATGAGAGTTGAGAGTGGAGTTATGAGAGTTGAGAGTGGAGAGTGGAGTTATGGAAGCAGAAAACACTGCGAGGTATAAGAGCAAGAGATTTGCCGTTCGAATCGTTCGGCTATATCAATACTTATGCGAAGAAAAAAGAGAGTTCGTGCTTTCAAAACAGATTTTACGAAGCGGTACAAGCATTGGAGCAAATCTTGCGGAAGCGGAGTGCGCAATTAGTAAAAAGGACTTCCTTTCGAAGATTTATATCGCATTGAAGGAATGCTCAGAGACATTGTATTGGTTGGAATTACTGACTGAAACGGATTATTTGTCCGAACAGGAGTTTAAGTCGCTCAACGCCGATTGTGACGAGTTGAGAAGAATGCTGTCTGCTACAACGAAAACAATTTCTTCCGCACAGCAAAAGTAACTTAACTCACAACTCTTCACACTCCACACTTCACCAACACCACACGGAGGAAATAACGAAATTATGAAGCTGCAATTCAAACATCAAAAATTTCAAGCGGATGCGGCAAAAGCAGTCGTTGACGTATTTGCCGGGCAGCCGTACCTCACGCCTGCCTATATGATAGACAGAGGCTACGAGAAAATAGAGGCGGACGGTGTGAAATCTTCGCAGATAGCCATAAAAGAAGAAGAGGAATCTACCGGCTGGCGCAACGAGCGTATTGTGCCGGAGCTTTCCGACAAGCTGATTCTGGAACATTTGCAAAAGGTGCAGCGTGCTAATCAAATCAAGCCGTCGGATAAGCTGGAAGGTCGTTATAATCTGACGATTGAAATGGAAACCGGCGTCGGCAAGACCTATACCTACATCAAGACCATGTATGAGCTGAACAAGCATTACGGCTGGAGCAAGTTCATCGTGGTCGTGCCGAGCGTTGCCATCCGCGAGGGTGTTTATAAGTCTTTTCAGGTGACACAGGAGCATTTCGCGGAGGAATACGGCAAGAAAATCCGGTTCTTCATCTACAATTCTGCCCAGCTCACGGAAATTGACCGCTTTGCGTCGGACAGTGCCATCAATGTCATGATTATCAACTCTCAGGCGTTCAATGCCAAGGGTAAGGACGCGCGGCGTATTTACATGAAGCTGGACGAGTTCCGTTCCCGTCGCCCGATTGATATTATTGCAAAGACGAACCCAATTCTGATTATTGACGAGCCGCAGTCGGTCGAAGGAAAACAGACGAAGGAACGGCTGAAAGAGTTTTGCCCGCTGCTGACACTCCGCTACTCCGCGACTCACAAGTCGGACAGCATCTATAACATGGTTTATCGCCTTGATGCAATGGAAGCGTACAACAAGCGGTTGGTCAAGAAAATCGCCGTCAAGGGCATCACAGAGTCCGGCAGCACGGCAACCGAGGGTTATGTCTATCTGGAAAGCGTCAACGTATCGAAGGAGAAAAACCCGACTGCTTCCATTCAGTTTGACTGCAAGGGTGCGAAGGGCATTCGCCAGAAGAACGTAACGGTGGGTATCGGCTACAATCTCTATGACAATTCCGGCAATCTTGACGAGTACAAGGTCGGCTTTGTGGTCAAGTCCATTGACGGACGGGATAACTCCGTGGAGTTCCTGAACGGTATCAAAATCTTTGCCGGAGATGTGATCGGCAAGGTCAGCGAAGACCAGCTCCGACGCATTCAGATCCGCGAAACGATTCTTTCTCACTTGGAGCGGGAGCGTCAGCTTTTCCATAAGGGCATCAAGGTTCTGTCGCTGTTCTTCATCGACAGGGTTGAAAAATACAAACAGTATGACGAGGACGGGCATCCGTTCAACGGCATCTATGCGGATATGTTCGAGGAAGAATACAACGACATTCTCAGCTCCATGCAGCGGGAAATCGGAGACGAAGACTACATACGGTATCTGGAGGTTATTTCCGCCCATGACACCCATGCCGGTTACTTCTCCGTTGATAAAAAGGGCAAGATGACCGACAGCAAACTCTCCGACAAAAAGCAGGGCACCTCCGACGATATTGACGCCTATGACCTGATCATGAAGAATAAGGAGCTGCTTCTGGATCGTGATCCCAAAAAGTCCCCGGTGCGTTTCATTTTCTCCCATTCTGCGCTGCGTGAAGGTTGGGATAACCCGAACGTGTTCCAGATTTGTACGCTGAAACAGAGCAGCAGCGAGGTTCGCAAGCGGCAAGAGGTCGGTCGCGGTCTGCGCCTGTGTGTCAATCAGGACGGCGAACGCATGGACGCCAACGTGCTTGGAAATGATGTGCAGTCCATCAATGTTCTGACCGTTATCGCCAGTGAGAGCTATGACAGCTTTGCAAAGGGCTTGCAGACTGAGCTTGCCGATGCGGTTGCGGATCGCCCCGTGGCGGTTACTGCCGACCTCTTCAAGGACAAGGTCATTGTGGATGCCGGAGGCAACGAACAGGTTGTGGACGGCGATACAGCTCAGGCGATTTATTTTGATTTGATTGTCAACGGCTATATCGACAAGAAGGGTGTACTGACCGATAAATATTATGCAGACAAAGCAAACGGCGCGATTCAGATTGCGGAGGAAGTGGCGGACAGCCGCGATTCTGTGATCAATATTCTTGATTCCGTCTATGACAGCCGCGCTATGCAGCCGGAGAATGCCCGCGACAAGAACGTCGAGCTGCAAGTTGATCCTGACAAGCTCGCCATGCCGGAGTTCAAAGCTCTCTGGAAACGTATCAGCCCGAAATCTGTGTATGTGGTTGATTTTGATACCGATGAGCTTGTAAACAAGGCGATTGCTTCCATCAACAGAAATCTTCATGTGCCGAAAATCTATTTCAAGGTTGAAACCGGCGCGATGGATGAGATCAAGTCGAAGGATTCTCTCCTTGACGGAAGCGCGTTCTCAAAATCGAAGTCGTCAACTTATGATAGTCGGAAGCAAATCCGCGCCAACAGCAGCGTAAAGTATGACTTGGTTGGCAAACTCGTTGGCGAAACAGGCTTGACGCGCAAGGCAGTTGTTGCGATTCTAACCGGCATTGAGAAATCCGTTTTTGAGCAGTTCAAATTCAATCCGGAAGAGTTCATTATCAAAGCAGCCGCCCTAATCAATGATGAAAAGGCAACTGCAATTATCCAGCACATTACCTACAATGTGCTGGATGAACATTACGACACGGACATTTTTACCGAACCGACCATCAAGGGTAAGCTTGGAACGAACGCGATGAAAGCGCAGCGGCATCTATACGATCATATCGTGTATGATTCCACAAACGAACGTGATTTTGCTGCCGATTTGGACACCAACACAGATGTTGCGGTTTATGTGAAGCTGCCGGACAGCTTCTATATCGCAACGCCGGTCGGGCATTATAATCCGGACTGGGCGATAGCTTTCTATGAAGGTACCGTCAAGCACATCTACTTTGTTGCTGAGACGAAAGGCTCTATGTCCTCCATGCAGCTCCGGCTCATTGAGGAATCGAAAATTCACTGCGCAAGAGAGCATTTTAAGGCGATAAGCAACGGAAATGTGGTCTATGACGTAGTGGATAGCTATCAAGCTTTAATGGACAAAGTCATGCGCTGACAAATAGCGTACAGCATTCGTGCAGAAATGCCAATCATACAGGAGGACACATCATGAATCGAACCATCACCATCAAAGGCATCGGCAAGCTGAGCCTGAAGCCGGATCTGACGGTTGTGTCCCTGACGCTGAAAACCGTCCGTGCGGGCTACGACAAGGCCATGGACAAGGCGGCGAAGCATCTGGAACAGCTGCGCAGTGCCATTGCGGAAATCGGCTTTACCAAGGATGACCTGAAAACCACCAGCTTTGATGTGGGAACGGAGTACGAGAACGAGCGTGACAAAAACGGGAATTACAAGCAGATTTTTGTTGGCTACCGGGTCACCCATGGACTGAAGCTGGAGTTTGATTTCGATTCCCAGCGGCTGTCCAAGGTGCTGGGAGCGATCGCAGTCTGCATTGCCGAGCCGGAGCTGAATGTGCAGTTCACGGTGAAGGATAAGGAAGCAGTCGATGCCGCCCTGCTGGATAGCGCCTGCGCCAACGCAAAGGCAAAGGCCGAAATTCTGACCAAGGCCTCCGGCGTGACGCTGGGCGAGCTGGTTTCCATCGACTATAACTGGGGCGAGTTGCATCTGTACTCTCCCACCCACTACTAGATGGATCCGCCCTGTATGGCGAGAGCCAGCGCCGCTCCGAGCTATGGACATCGAGCCGGATGACATCGACGTCGGCGACAGCGTCACCTTCGTGTGGGAAATTCGATAAGATTTGGTTAGAAAATTTGGAAGGATAAGCAGCATGGACAGAGAAGAATTTGACCGGAAATATACCGGCCGACTGAACCGGCAGCAATCAGAAGCGGTGCACGCTGTAGAAGGTGCAGTCTTGCTGTTGGCCGTGCCCGGCAGCGGAAAAACCACCGTATTGGTGACTCGCTTGGGCTATATGCTCTGCTGCTGCGGGATTCCGGTCAACAAAATTCTGACCATGACCTACACAAAAGCCGCAACTCAAGAGATGAAGAAGCGATTTGCCCGTTTGTTTGGCGAGGACTGCCCGAACATCCCGGAATTTCGCACCATCAACGGTGTTTCTTCCAAAATCATTGATTTTTACGCGAAGTCCCATAGCAATGGGAATGCCTTTCAGCTGATGGCGGACGAGAGACTTTTATCCAAACTGGTTTCCGATCTGTATCGTGAGCTTAGCGGCGAATTCGCTACGCAGGGCATTATAAAAGACCTTTGCAAGAATATCACCTATGTGAAGAATCGTATGCTCGACAAGGAGGAAATCGGCAAGCTGGATACCGGATTTGAGAAGTTCCCGGAGCTGTATCGTCGGTATAACCTGACACTACGGCAGCAGCACTGGATGGACTACGACGATCAGATGGTCTATGCCAAGACAATCCTGGAAAAGCATGCGGATGTGTTAACGCATTTTCAGGATATGTTTCCCTATATCTGCGTGGACGAATCTCAGGATACCTCCAAAATCCAACATGCGATTATTCAGCGTCTGGCGCAAAAAAGCGGAAACATCTTCATGGTAGGCGACGAGGATCAGAGCATTTACGGCTTTCGGGCCGCTTACCCGGAGGCTCTGATGCAATTTGAGCAGACTTATCCCAACGCCCGGGTGCTGCTGATGGAGGAAAACTACCGCTCCACGCCGGAAATTCTCCGTCTGGCGGACGATTTCATCCGAAAAAACCATGCGCGCCATCCCAAAACCATCCATCCCACCCGGGCCTCCGGTGCAGACGTCCGGCTGATTACGGCAGCAGACCGTGCCGCCCAGTACGCATGGCTGACGCATACAGCGGCGCAGCGCGATGAACAAATAGCCATTCTCTACCGCAACAACGACAGTGCACTGCCGCTGATCGATCTGCTGGACCGTCAGGGAACCGCTTATCGCTGCCGGCAAATGGACGATACCTATTTCACCCATAGGATTGTTACGGATATTCTGGACATCATCGCCTTCGCCCATGACGGACGGAATGCGGAGGTATTTCTGCGCATCTACTATAAATGCGGCGGCGGTATCTCCAAAAAGGCGGCAGAATACGCTTGCGAAAAAAGCCGGAGTTCCGGAAAACCAATTCTGGAAGAGCTGCTGCGCTTTCCGCAGCTTTCGGCCTTCGCAAGGGACCGTGTCACGGATCTGATCGACCTGCTGCCGCAGATTCTCCAGGACACCGCCCAGCGGGGATTAGATTGCATCTGGCGGGAGCTGCGCTACAAGGACTATGTGGACCAGCAGAAGCTGGACACCAATAAGTTTGAAATTCTTTGCCTGCTGGCCAGGCAGGAACCCAGTATGGATGCCTTGCTGACCCGGCTGGAGCAGCTGCGCAGTCTGGTGGCTACTCCGGCCGTGCAGCCGGAGGCTGCCGTGCTTCTATCCACCATTCACTCCAGCAAGGGCTTGGAGTATGACACCGTTTACCTTCTGGATGTGCTGGACGGCATTCTGCCCGCAGTGACTGAGCCGAAAAGCGAAGCGGAACAAAGACAGTATCAGGAAGAACGCAGACTTTTTTACGTGGCTATGACGCGAGCCAAGAATCACTTGCAGCTGTTCTCATGCCTTAACCGCAGTTCCGCATTTATAAAAGAAGTACAGCTAAATATTCCGACCGAAGTGCCGGAGACGAACGATGTTTTCCGCACATTTCCAACGGAGTTGTGCGGAAAACGTTATCACCACGCTCAAAAGGGCTGGGGCAATATTTTGGCGGCCTGTAACGGGCAGTGCCTGATTGCATATAACGGCGGCGAGACGCAATTTCTGACCGTAGGCCAGATGTATGAGCAGCGAATGGTCGTTCGTAAACTACCGGAGAAGCCTGCCATCGCAAAAAAACGGGCGGCAACGCCCGATCTCAAGAAGCACAATGGAACACAATCCGGGTCGAAAGTAACGCTGTCCCCGGAAGAAAAGGCCGCACTGATCCGCAGGGCAGTTCCAGGATGCAAAGTGGTCCACAGGGCCTTTGGAGCGGGAGTTGTCGTGCGCTATCAGGATCCCATTGTGACTATCCGTTTTGCGAGATTCGGAGAAAAGAAATTTGTCCTTTTTGACGGTGCAGAGCGTGGCCTGCTACATTTTAACTGACAAATCAATTTTTGAGGTACACTCATGAAAGCCTCGCCTGACGGAGTGTATTCGGAATAACTGTGTGCATTCGACTTTTTATGCAGTTGCAGAAGGATGCGCCTTCGGTGCTTGCGCTGCTTCCTCCGGCATGGAGGCAACGGGGGATTTGATCTCTACGGTTTTTACCTCAATAGAGGTAATCTCATCGTTTTCCCATGCCACGACCTCCGGGTCTCTTTCCGCTATTTTCTCAGAAGTGACATCCTTTTGAGCTTCGGTCTGCTGACGGAACGCATC
>UMLL01039409.1_pt1 | contig 16253 bp, 18 predicted proteins | sample 1966591 | NCBI WGS metagenome assembly UMLL01 (sample SAMEA4836200, study PRJEB28245) | human gut metagenome | biome: gut microbiome; material: fecal sample | place: Denmark | collected 2008 | reverse complement strand
CCTGTTTCGTGCGCGTTCTGGTGTCAGAACGGGTCAGAATCGTAGAAGTGGTATAACCATGTCTGCTGTTCGGCTATGTGTTCCTGTCCTGGGAAGCATACCGTCTCGGCTTTGGTCCAGCAACCGGCTCTCCTGTATCCTGCGATCGTCTCCATCTTGTCGAGGAGACTTGGAAGGTTGGAAATCGCTTCATGCGACGGAAATGACGCAATAGGGAAGCCGTTGATGAGCAAACGGCTTGGTGGGCATGTTTTGGCCTCCACGGGTATGAATATCTCGGCGCTGACGGCCTTTTTTAGGCTGTTCATGTGAGTCTCCTTAGTTTCTGTTTTATCGCGTCCTGGGTGAGTTTTTTTGGTGTGCGCTGACCTTGCTCCCATTTCTGGATGCAGCTGAGGCTGACGCCGAGGTAGATTGCAAGATCCGCTTGTGTGAGCTTTCGTGCCTGTCGGATTGTCCGGAGATCATCGCTGAAGCCGTTCATAGGCGGATCCGGTATGTTCGTGCGGCTTCCAACGCTTCAAAAAAATCGTCCGTACGTTTGATGCATTGGTTGCCGAACGAGACGTAGTAGAGGCTGTCGTAGGTGGAATATTGGATGTCCATGACTAACCTGTGGTCGTTGACGAGATGCGCAGTTGTGACGATCATATTATTCCTCGGTAGTTGTTAAAAAGAAATGCCGTATTGATTCGCGAATGCTACCGCGTCTTCGAAGTGCGGGAAGACGGCCAGGGCGTTCGGTTCCTTGTAGACTCCATAGCCTTGGCCTTCCATCGGGATGATCCGCAGCGTTTCTCCGGCCGTGTTTGTGATTTTTGCCCCTTCGAATATGGTTTTCATGTTGGCCATCATTAATCCTTTCTGTGGTGGTTGGTACATATCACAAGGTAGCACAATGTGCTTACTTCCGCAAGTCGTGCCAGGCATGAGAAAGCCCCTCGCCTGGTCGGAGCCAGGGAAGGGGCTGTTGCTTCCAGTTGAAAAACATTCCAACGGAATCGATTGCGCAATTTTTGCAGCCGTTTTTTAATCCACGGTAATCTTGAGCGTTTCGAGCTTGGCCTTGACTGCATCCTCGACGGCCTTGGCGATCTTGTCGGGGTCTACACCCTGGCTCTCGGCCAGAGTCTTAACCGCAGCGGAGAGGGCAGCTACCTGCGTTTGAAGCTGAGGGAGCTGGATGGAGTCGATACCCTGAAGCCTGTCGCGCGCCTGGGTCTTGTTGATGAGGAAGCTCCAGACCTTGGGGCCGATGTTGCTGTTGAGGTCGTTGGCAGCTTGGTCGATACCCTGAAGCCTGTCGCGGCATTTGATGCCGTTCTGTTCGAAGTTCCATACTTCCTCTGCGATTTCTTTTGCGGTGGGCATATCTTCTCCTCCCAATAGTTCATTTGCCCTGTCGATAATTTTCTCGAATGGTAGCCCGTTGGGCGCAAGGTCCGGGCATGTGGCGTGGTCCGTGCCGGGGATTTCACGATGCAGCCACACGTTTCCTTTGGTGCGTTCGTGCCAGAGGCGCGTCCACCCGTATCGTCGTGCGATGTCAGCGCACAGTCTGGCCGAGGCTTCCACACATGCGTCCGTGCATGTCGCGGAGGCGATGCCGCCTTCATGCTCGATGCTGATGGTCGTGTTGTTGCTTGCATAGTTGGCGTCGCTCCAGCTTCCATCGCGCTCGTTCACGTATTGGTGGATTTCGCCACTGGATCCGATGCCGTAGTGCGCTGACGCCTGGCTGGAAGTGTTGAGGAAAGTGGCGTCCGTGCCTGCGAGGAAGCCGGCCATGATGTGCAATGTGATGTGAGTGACCTGATAGCCATTCCGTCCGCTGTAGTGGTTCGGCGAGCCGATCCATTTAATTTCCATGCTTGGTGTCCTCGCTGTCATCGTTGTCTTCGGTGTCGTCTGTGCGGCGGAAGATCTGGAGGAATCCAGTATCATCCAGGTCTGGATTAAGAAGTGTGAGATTCTCCAGGATCGATGTGACTTCCATGACGCTGATCCAGATGAGCACGGCCGGCACCAGCAGGTCGATTTGGTAGGGGATCCCGAGGTAGTGGCCTTCCGCTGCCACGACGTATGCCAGGAGGATCGCGCCGAGTTCGCCGAGCTTGTGCCATAGCCCCTCGCGCATTTTGCTGGATTGGAGTGTGCCACGGTAGACAGCGGATCCTACACCGCTCACGTAGTCCATGACGATGAGAAGGCATGTGAGCCCCAATGCGAACATTTCCGCCTTGTCCATATGTTTTCCTTTCTGTTGTTGATATCGATTCCCATTATCTCATGCCGAGGAGTCCCATGCTCTTCAAGAAGCTCTCGCGGCGCGCCACTGTGTCGAAAAGCACGTATCCTTGTTGGATGCCTCTTTTGAGTGTTTTGAGCACTGGGCTGGCCCGTTCCAGCAGAATTGTGTTTGGTTTGAGGTCACGACGCAGCAAAGCGTAGGATTCTCGTCCGTCGTCCTTTGGAATCTGGCCGTTGATGTACCAGTTGCCCTCCTGCATGTCGTACCAGATTCCGTAGTTCTTACGGTTGAAGCCGAGTTCGCAGCGGAACAGAGAGGCGCTTGTCTTGGTTCCTATAAGCGCTTCCGTGTCGGCTAGAAACTCGTTGTCCTGGGCGTAGCGCGCGTAGTTGGTGCCTGCGGTGAAGCGGCCGATGTTGGTGCGGCTCGCGTATTTCCTGAATTCGGCATCGTCCGCGTATTGGATCGTGATGCTCGAATCGTTATGCGGATACGTTTTGGTCTTGCCTTTTGTCGGCAATGTGAGATCCCACTCAGCAAAATACGGATTAACGACGTCGGAGGCGTTGGCCGCCATGTAGATTATGGTGCGGTCGTTGCGGCGGTCCACGGTCTCCCAAAATCCCATGAGAGAGTCCACTTCGTCGGGCCAGTACATGCCGCGTTCCGAGATAAATTCATCGAAGAATATTATGGAGACTTTTGGAAGCGCAGAGGATTTGTAGGATGCGGCGGCGGAAAGTGGTACGAACACGCCGAGGGTGCTCCATTTTTCCTCAGTGCCTTTCTGCCGCATTTCCATGACGCGGCCGCGTATCCTCATCTCCCAATCGGGAAAGTATTCGGCGAATGGTGCCAGGAAGTCGCTCACACCTAACATTCGTGTTATTTCCTTGTCGGTGCGGCGGAGGTACACGAATTGCTCGCCGTTTTTGATATGGTTGCGGATTGCCCTTTTGACTATGCCGAAGGTCTTGCCGAGGGAGCGCGCGCCGATGACCATGTTGACGGGGCTTGGACTGCCGAAGAGCCCACTGGGGTCCCAGCGGGCGGATACGGGGATGCCTTTTTGTCCGGCAGTCATATGATCCTCCTTATCATCCAGCACCCCGTGTTCCTGATGTAGGCGCTTGCGCTGCCGCTGTCATGCGGAAGTGGTGCCGCGCCTGCTCCCCAGAGGTGATCCTTGTCGGTGATCCATTCCACGTGCGAGCTGCCGTCGTTGAAGGCCCAATTGGTGTAACCCCATTCGATGAGCAGAATATCGCCCGGCTGGACTTTATCGGACGGCCATACGGTAGTTGGCCCTCCCCTGGCTATTTCGGTGCCTGAGTTGACCATGGCACCGGTCCATGTGCCGATGTTCTTGGCGAGGTCTGGCCGGATGCTGTTAATGGCCCACCAGATGCATGCGGAGCAGTCGGAATAGCCGGATGATGGCGGATTGAGGCGCCCGGCACCTTGCCCGTATGACCATTTGTTTGCGTTATCCTGCCAGAGTTTGAACATCTTCGCAAAGTCGCTTGATGGGGCGGATGGTGTGTCGTCTCCGCCCTGGTTCGGCGCGTCCGGAGCTCCAGAACTGTTGGCGACGGGATACCAGTTTCCGCCGTTGGCTCGAACGCAGACGAGACCGTTTGGAAACTCCTTGTTGAATAGGATGAGGTTTCCGCCGTTTCTTTCGATCCGGTAGACGCCGGACTGTTGAGTGACGGTGCCACCGCTGCCGCCTGCGTCGCCGCCTGGTTTCGTGTCTGGGTCGCTGGATTGTCCGAAGTCGGGTGGGTCGCTGGTGCCGTCCCAGGCTTTGAGCCGGGCATGCACGGTGTTGTACCGGTTTGCGTATTGTCCCAGGACTCCGTCGTTGAGGCATGCGCGCCAGATGGTGTCGAGGTCGCTGTTGCCTACCGTGGCTACGACGCGGCCGCATTGTCGTGGTGACTGATGATACATCGACATGGCGAAGATCAGCGTTTTAACGTTGTCTTCGGAGAGTCCCCAGGAGGTGAGGACTCTCACGTAGGCGGGCACGTCGTCCTGGATGAACTGGTTTTGCTGGATCTGGTGGATCTGGCTGCGTTGAGCTGCCGTGGTCCATGAGTTGCCTTCGGTTCGTGTGACGTATCGTGTGGTCCACCATGAATCGGTGGCCGCGTGTGCGTCCACGCTGGCGCGGAGGGTGTCGGCCAATAGTGCGTATCCCTCCGCGTCCTCGTTTTTGCATCGGTTGAGCAGTGCGGCGGCTCTGGTGCCGTACCATTGCATCATGCCGAGCGTGATCGGATCGTTGTAGTTCACGCTGCCCCAGTTCCAGTGTGATTCGACTTCTCCGATCACGTACATGGCGTAGAGCTTCTGTGCGTCACTGAGTGCCATATTCCATCACGATTCGTAGAGGAATCCGTCTGCGGGGCGGATGCGGATCTTCCATTGGCTTTTGAAGTTGCGGTTGACTCGGAGGAAGAGGCGGTAGTCGTCGCTGTCCGGCAGCTGGATGCTTTTGTTGTTGCCGGTGGTCACGTCGCCGTTTTGCCCGTTACTGTAGGCCCAGATGATGCGCGCGTGGTCGCGGTCCAGCACGAATGATGCGTGCAGCGCGGCCGCATTGTCGTTTCCAACGGCCGGCGATACGCTATCCGTGTTATCGAAGGGCACGGTGTCCTGGTTGTCACGGTAGAATCCTCCGAAGGTCGCGCCATTGCGTCGCACGCCTGCGATGATGCCGACCTGGCCGGCTTTCTTTCCGTCCTTGAAGGGCTCGATAAGGCTGGATTCCTTGACAGCGATGACCGCAACGTTTCGCGTCTCACCGGCAATGCCGATCTGGACTCTGGACTGGAATCCGTCGAGGTCGATGCTGACGGGGAGTGAGACGCGTCCGGCTTCGGTCAGCTCGATGAGCATCTGGCCGTCCGCGTCGCCGAGTTGGAAAATGCCGTCCGGGCCGAGGTAGGAGCTTTTGGACCTGTCCGCGTCGCTGACTTCCACGTATTCCTGCTGGCCATACGCCTGATAGTAGTTAGGACGCATGAACGTGTTTTGACCGGTGCTGAAGGGCGTGAGGTTACGGTCGATCTGATTGGTCGCATAGTCGGGCCAGTTGGACGTGATGCCGTCCACGCCGTATCCCTTGACCAGATCGTATGCCACCGGATCGTTGATTAACCAGGGATTGATCTTAACGCCTGCATCGTGTGCTGCGGTGACCATGCTTCGGCTGGTGTTCGCCATGCTTGGATTGCCGCAGAAGATGCCGGCGCTCTTCATCTCCGACCACGTATGCGGTTGTGTGCCGGAATCCCACGTGTAGCTCACGTATTTGACTCCTGCCTGGACAGCGCGCACGCATTGATCCCAGCTGAAGCTGGTGAGCTCATGCACATGCATCACATTGTATTTCTTCAGGAGGGCGATCATCGCGTCCGTCGTCGCGTTGGTCAACGCTTTGATTTCAAAATCCACCGGCCGGTTGCCTACTGCCTGGAGCACCTGCTCCATGCTGACGGGTTTCCCGGTGGTGCCTCCGTGGACCTTGGCCTTGACGGTACGTGCCATGAAATCGGCGTAGGTGATCGTGGACACGTTGGCGGCGGTGCCGCTCATTGTGCGCGCCGTGGATGTGTCGTGCAGGATGACGGGCACGCCGTCACTGGTGATCTGCACGTCTATCTCGGGCACGTACCCGTGTTCCACGGCCCAGAGGATTCCAGGCATCGTGTTCTCGGGGAACCGGTAGGAGCCACGGTGCGCGTGGACGATCATGTGCGAGTCGAGGGCGCTGTCCACTGTCTTCGAGGTCTTCGAGTCGAGGGCCTGGATGGCGTCGGAGTTGGCCTGCACCTTGGCTTTGAATTGCGTGGCGGTCTCCGGAGTTCCAGCGCCCAATGCGTTCAAGGACTGCTCGCTGTTATCGATGCTGGTCTGGATCTCGCTGGCGAGCCGCAGGCCGCTTCCAACGTCTGCGTCCTCGGTGTTGTAGGATGCGAGGCCGTCGCCGACGTTGAAGCCGATGCCGAGGATAGTGGACGAGTCGCCCTTCTTGTGCATCAAGGTTGGATACACGGTTTTTCCGGTATCGGACATGACCGTGCTGTGGTTCAGTTTGACCTTGAGCGGATCAGTTTTGGTGCCGTCACCCTTGAGTGTGCCATCGGTCGTGACGGTGGACAGTTTCGAAGCGGTTTCCTTGCGGTACTGTTCGATCTGCGCGTTGTAGTTGCCGGTGAGGGCCCAGTAGGTCGTGTCGGTGATGTCCACGCCTGCGGGGACGCTCTGGCGGCTGGTATAGCTGTTGCCCTGGTGGTAGACGATGGTGAGTGGTTCGTAGGTCTTCGTCTTGTCCCAGTCGATGGGGTCGGCGAAGAGCGGCACGTATCGTGCTCCTATGTATTGTTTCGTTGCCATTTATCTCAGCTTTCGGACTTGGTTACCGGGGTGTAGAGGGTGATCTTGACCTTGTCCATGTCGGTCTTCAACGTGGCGACGTCGGCGGTGAGCTGGCTGACATCGGGCACGTTGATGCCATTGACGGTGGAGATCACCTGGTCGAGTTTCTTCATGCATTCCTCGACGGATTCGCGAAGTTCCTTGCCGTAGGTGACGGCTTCGATGTTGCTTGCCATTCTTATCGCTCCTTGTCGATGATCGGGTTGTAGCAGGTGTTTTCAATTCTAGCCACTTTTTTTTTAAGTTGGGTCAGGTCCTCATTGTCGGTCGGGTCTCCGGGCTGAGGGATGGATGGTTGGAGGGTCGCGTGGTCGTCGGGGCTTGCTGATGGATAGTAGAGGATGAGCCGGCCGTATTCCTCGGATCCGTAGACGGCTCCGGTGTCGAAGATGATGTCACTCCAGGATTGCGGAACGTAGGCCGTGAAATAGCCGTCCAATGTGAGACCGAAGAACACGACCGATTTGATTCCTTCGGTGAGGATCGCGGCGAAGTTCCTGTTGATCCATTCGCGTAGGAGCTGTTCGTAGTAGTCCTCGAATCCGGACGTCTTGAATTCGTCGAATTCGTCTCGGAGGGATTCGATCTGTTCCACGAGCCCGTCGTATTGTTCCTGTGTGACGTAGCCCTGTTTGAGTATCCACTTCAGGAGTGCGATGATCTTGTCCTCGTAGCTGATCGCCTCGCCGAAGACTTCCGGGATGACTTTTCCGGGCAGTAGCGCCCTTCCATGGATTGGGTCGTAGATGGTGGTCATTGGTCCTCCTTAAAGGCCGTTGAATCCGGTTGTGTAGAGTTGGCTGAAGCATGGTTCTAGGTCGTCGAATAGGCTTAACAGCGGGTTGACATAGAGGTCGAGCCATTCGCGCAACGCCTGGCCTTGTGATGCTCCGGTGAGTCCGTGTGTGCGGCCGATGTAGTCGGCGAGGCTGGTGCTTGCCCCGTCCGTGGTGGTGGATCCTTCGGAGTCGGCGAACACGCCCGTGTTCCAGTAGTCCTCCATGTTCTTGCCGCTCATGTTGATCTGCGGCGCATTGCTGTTGAAGGTCTTGGATTCGTTGGTGGCGCTGCTGCTGTCCTTGGTGGTGTTCTGGCCGGTCTGCTTCCACTCGCTGGTGGTGTCCTGGTTGTTGAACGGATCGAGCTCCGGATCGGCGAGACGCTTGAAGACGGGATTATAGACGGGCATTACCTCTCGCATGGTCCTGTTGAGGTAGAAGATGAACTGTTCTATCGTGCTGGCTCCTATCTCGCGGAGGTAGAAGTGATCCACGATCCTCTGGTTGAGGATTGGACGGAAAGCCTCATCATAGATCTCGTAGTCGTTGAGTTTGAGATCGTACCCGTATTCGAGCACTTCCTTGAGTCGTGGACTTATCCTGGTCTGGATGAGTGGCACGTCATTCGGTGGTATCGGCATCATCGCCTCCGTCGTCGACGTTATCAGGTTCGCCGTTAGTATCATTGCCATCATATCCTCCCATGTCCACGTCGGCGGATCCTTCGCGTTCGTGCGGGACGCCGTATTTGACGCTGATGTCCAGGCCGAAGCGTTCGTTGACCTGTTCGCAGAATCTACGTCGTGTGGCGAGCCGTGATCGTCTCATAAGCATGATGTCCTCGTTGTTGGCGGTCGCTTCCGCGTCGATCATTCGTTCGCGTTTCTCGGTGTTGGTGTTGTCCACGCCGAGCATAGTTAGAGCGCGATACCAGATCTTCGTGAGCTCATCATCCATCTTGTCGGCCACGAACGGGGCTTCGAGGTTGAGGACGCTTGGCTGTAGGAGTTCAGCGCGGTTCTTGTTCGCGATAATCATTGGCTCGTTGCCGGTGATCTGCTGGTAGAGGTTGATGGCGTCCTGCCGTTGCCTTTCGTCGATGTCCATGATGTAGGGCGTAGCCTGAGCGTTGATGTTGATGTCGATTTTGCGGTCGATGTTCTCCAGGCGGCGGGCGAAGGATTCAAGGAGTGGATAGATCGGCGTGCGGTCGATGTTGTCCCAGAGGACGATGGCGTTCGGCTTGTGGACTATCGCGCCCGGCGTGCCGAGCCGTTCGGCCCAATACCATGCGTGGCGTGTCCAGCCGATGCTGCCGTTGGCCGGCATGAGTTTTATCTTGTTAGGATTCCAATAGAGGTTGAGCCTGCTCATCGGCGTGGCCTGGGCGAACGCGTAGGAGCCGGTGCCCTCTCGGAGTTCGAAGAAGCCTCCCATGCCCCAGTTGAGCATGCAGTATTCGACGAATCGGCTGTCTATGCCGAGTTCGTCGAGGCCGGTCCATTCGAAGGCGCTCATGGCCACGCAGCGCAGCCTGTACATCCAATACTGGTAGCTGCGCATGTTGAGGCCGAGCGTCTGCCATTTGTGCGCGTAGCTTCGGCCTCCCATGAGGATGTTTTCTGGCAGGAGGTCCACCGCGCTCAGGCTTTTCTTGTTGCTCATTAGTACCTGTACCCCGTTTTCGGCTGGTTGTCGTAAAGGCTTGTGCGGCCTATGCTTTCTGGCTTGTCCCAGATGGTGACGCCTTTCTGCATGATGCCACGCATGGTGTCACGGCTGGATTCGTCGCCTTCACTGTCAATGATATACGCCTCGGACAGTCGCCAATAGGAGAAATGCGTCATGCAATTGAGCTTTTCGGGCATTTCTATGAATCGGTGTATAGCGATGCCGTAGCGGAGGAAGTAGTCGCCGATCATGCTCATGGTGCCGGGCGTCATGGTTTTGACCTGGTATCGCAGGTTGATGCCTCCGTTGGCGAGCATTAGACCGTTTCCGCCCTGCTGTCCGCTGGTGGATGGCGGGGTCAGCTGGGCTTGCTGGACTTGCGCCTGGATGGCGTTGATGGCGTTCTGGTAGTCGCCTTGCGTGGCCCTGCGCCCGTATGCCTGGTTTGCGTCCAATGCCATTCCGGCCTGCATCTGGTTGTTGGCGAACTGCTGGTTTTGCGCCTGCTGTCCGATAACGCTCTTGTACATGTTCGCGCCGAGTCCCAGGCCGGCCTGGATTGTTCCGCCGATGTTGCCAGTGGCTCCGGTTCCGAGGACTCCGGCCGCTCCGGTGATGAGGTCGGCTATGCGGCTTCGGTCGGTCAGCTGGTTCTGGATGTCCTGGTTGGCTTGGTTGGTGGCGAGCTGGCTTTCGGTGACGTTGCGCTGCATGTCGAGCGCTGCTGTTCCCTTGGTGCGCGCCCATCCGGCAGACTCGTAACTGTAGGCGCGCGTGTAGGCGGTGTTGGCCAGATAGTTGATGTACATGTCGTTCACTATCGAGAATTGCGGCCAATTGTCGAACCAGACGGCCGAATCCAGGGTGTCTCCGAAGTATTGGATGCTTCGTCCGGTGCTTGGACCGTTGGGGATGGGATTGTGGTCCACCTGTTTACTGCCCGCCCCGTTGTCTCCGTATCCACGCAGATAGAAGCCGTATCGTGTGAAGGGGAGCACCGCGTTTCCGACGAAATCGATGCCCGTGGCCACGTCGCTGAGCAGTTGCGGCTTGTAGAAAACTGGGCTTCCGTCGCATCCGGACAGTTCGATCACCGAATATGGATAGGTGAGGAGTTTCTTGACGATCCGGTAGCGTTCCGGGATGGCGTTCATGATGTCGTCGATCGGATGGATGGCCGCGAAGGTGGATGGCAGCGTGTCTGATGGCGTGTAGGCATGGACGCCGCCGTATTTCGAGTTGAGCTGCCAATCTGCCTGTGTCCATCTGGTGAGGCCCTTTGGCACGCAGTAGATGGCCTGGATGTTGCGGCTGATCCATGAATAGGCGCGGGCGGCGGAGAGGAATTTACTCCAGTCGTCGGCGTCGAATGCGAGGTATTGGCAGCCGTTCGGCAGCCAATCGTAGTAGCGTGGTACTGCGGTCTGCTGGTTCGGCTTGTCCACAGTTCCCGGATCCGCTTGTAGGTCTGCGGAGCATACGACGATGTACATGACGCCGGCCTCCCTTCCGGGTGCCGCGTGGGCGAAGAGGCCCCACACGTCCTGATGGCTGACTGCGAGGGTGTCGCCAACGTCGAGGTCTTCGGGGACGCTCTGGTATTCGCGCAGTGATTTCGGGTCGGTGGTGGCGTTCCCGTTCGCGATGCCCAGGTGGCCGCGTTCGATGTAGCTGCGGCCCCATTTCGTGGTGGGCGCGTATGTGGTCCACACGTCGAGCTGGAGTCGGATCCTCGTGGTCTGCGGTGTCAGGTATTCGATGCCGGTGATGAAGTAGTAGAGGCGTCTTGTGGTATCGCCTTCCATTGGTGGATTGTCCACCATGAGGTAGTTGTACCGGTTGACCCGGTTGAAGGGCATGCCGATGTCAACTGGGTCGAATGGGCGTAGGTACGTGTATGTGTCGGCTGGCTGTTCGAAGCCGTCTCCCGTCAGATTGTCGAACCACTGGTCACGAGCCGCCACACTGCTCCATTCTACTACGTCGCGGTATTGTGCGTCCCATGGGACGCTGACGAGTCTGATTCTGGTTCCTGGGATCCATGCGCGGATCATCTGGTAGGCCATTGCATATTCTCCGAAAATCAGTGGAGGGGACGCGTCACATGACAAACGCGTCCCCTCCTGTTGGTTGATGTTGTCGTCATTCGCCGCTTGCGGCGGAGACGGTGACCTGCATCTGGCTGGTCACGTCCGGCTTGAGTCGGCTGACAGCCATGACGGTCAGCTTCGTGTCGGCCGGGCAGGATGCCGCCACGGTGAGGATGCCGTTGGCGTCGATGTTGGTGTTGTTGTCTGGTGCGCCGATGAGGGTCCAAACGACTCCGTTGTTGGGGTCTCCGGTGACGGTGGCCGTGTAGTTGGAGGTGGTGCCGGCCTTTACGGTCGCGCTGCCGCTGATGGTGATGGCTGTGACCGCCTCCGGCGCGGGTGCCTTCTTTCCGATTCCGACGCGCAGTATGCCCTGCTTGGTCGGGTCGGTGATGCTGGTTGCGCGCAGCAGCAGCCAATCGTTCTGCTCGTCCGTGCCGACCCAGAGTTCGCCGTCTCCACGGACGAAGGTGTTGGTGCTCTTCGGCAGTCCGCTGGTGCCGGCGATGTCCCAGGAGACGGCCTGGCTGGGATCGTTGGTGCCGGTGACGGTTGCGGTGAGCCTGGTTGTGGTGCCCTTGGTCGCGTATTCCGGGGTAGCGCCGTTGATGGTCGCGAAGGCCACGGTGACGTCCGTGACGGTTGGGACGATGGTGATGTCTTCGCCGGTGTCGGAACGTGGCGAGAAGAGTACCGCGTTGACGAACTTTGACATTCCGTAGATTCCCCAACGATGCAGGAAGTAGTTCACGCTGTCGTTCTTCGGATTCTGGATGGAAGCGCTCTTCACCTTGGTGTCCGCGCATACGAAGATGTCCGGATCCGCCAGGAGCGCGGCGGAGCCGTATGGCACGTTGTCCAATGGCAGGCGATCCACGGTTTCAACGCGGCCCATGAAATTCGTCTTGTCCATGTTGAAGGCGCTTGCGAGCACGTTCACGTCGAAGTTGGCGAGGAAGCGCGGCGTGACGAAAAGCACCGGATCGTTGGTTTTCGCCGGCAGCCCCTCGGGATTGTATTCCGTGTGCAGGAACGGGAAATCGAGGTATTTCTCGCGGATCTTCTGCGCGATGTCGAGACCTGTCTTCTGCTTGTCGTCGGCCTTCGAGATGTCGTCGATGTGTACGTTGTAGAAGGGGTTTTCGCGGTCGCGCATGGCGAACAGTTCGCGCATGATGAGATATTCGTCCTCTTCGGCCGACGTGTAGGGGAGGGCGAGCATGTTGTTAATGAGTGTGGCCACGCCGGTCTCGGATTCCATCATGGCCTGGCGCAGGATGTCCTCGCTGATGCTCAGATCATACCTGTCCTTGCGGTTCTGGAGGTAGTAGTTGGTATGCACTTCCGGCTCTTCGACAGTGAAGACGTCCGTGGCGTCCTTGTCATACCGGTGTGCCTTCATCAGGTTGTAGCCGAATTCTCGGATCCAGCTGCCGTTAGTCTGAATTCCGGCGATCTTGTGACGGCCCAGTGGATTCTGGAAGTCGTTGACTCGGAAAAGATCGATGACGAGGCCGTTGAGCAGGACTTCCAGCCAGTCGTTCCAGGCCGGCATGTACGAGTCCATGTAGTCGATGGTGGCCTGCATGTCGCCCTGTGTGGCGTTCGGCACGCGGCCCGCGAAGGTCAGGCCGAGCTTCTTGGCCTGCGCGGTCACGGTGTTGAAGATCTTCGCGTTTGTCGCGGCCTTCGGATTGGTCGGGTCGGTGATGAGCGGTTTTGGTAGATTCTTGGCCATTGGTTCTCCTTTATTCCTCGTCGTCGATGACGTCGGCGAGGTTGTCGATCATCTCGATGTCCTCGTCTTCGTCGGTGTCGTTGTCAGGATCTTCGATGTCCTGGCCGTTCGCGGTGAGTAGCTTGTAGTTTTCGGCCTGGAGGCGCTGCACTTCGGCCTTGAGGTCGGCGATGGTCTTGTTGAGACTGTCGCTGTTGGCGGTGCTGCCGGCGCTGAAGTCGTCGTAGCTGGCCTTGATTTCGTCTGCCAGGGCGTCGATGTCGTCGAGATTGTCGAGCGCCCTGAGTTTGTCGATGAGTTCGTCCATTTTTGCCCTTTCGCTTGCAAGTGGGGGACGGTTCCCAGTATAGCAGCGAGGCGGCTGGGTTGCCCATATACGGGACCTCAAGCCGCCTCTGATGATTGGGAGAGCTACCGACGCCAACAGGGGCCGACCACCACAGTCAGCGCCACGCGTTCGCACGCGGTTATGTGGCATTTTTTTCTCCTGCAAGGACATCTCACACCCTCCTCCATCCAGCATAGCATCATACGAGTCCAGTGATGCGGTACTTTCCTGGGATCATGCGCACGCGAACGCCTTCGATCTCGGGAAGCCATCGTTCCAAACCCGGCTTAATGGTTCCACTGTCGTCGTAGTTGCACCATCCTTCATGATAGGTGGTCCAATCCATGGCCGATGAAATGTTCTCCGGCATTCCGGACACCTTGCATTCGAGACCGTGGGAGTCCTCCCACATGTAGCTTTTCTCTCTGATGTGCATGCAGTCGTCGAAACGTTTTTCGACCTTCCACGCTCCGAATGCGTTATCATCCAGGATGATTCCCTGCGGTTCGTCGGTGCCGATGAGGTGCATGCTGTCGGTGTCGCAGTAGACGACGCGGCCGCGATTGGCCTGGATGGCGTGGATGAGTTCGCGCCGGCCGTAGGCGTTGATCCATGCGGCCACCGGCATGTAGATTCCCTGGGAGAGTTTGACGCGTGATTCGTCGTACACGATTTTTCCGTTTTCCCACTCGGGTATGAGGTTGCGGCGTCTTGTCTTCGTTCCGAATTTTCCGAAGAGGCTGTTGAGCATCATCTTGGCCATCATGCGCTGGCCGCTGTCGCTGTGGCGCTTCCGCTCTCCCCATTTGCTGACATATGCATCGAACATGCCTTTCTGGCCGTAGAATTTCAGTCCTCCTTTCCATTCCACGATCATGAGATCGTAGTTTTCTCTGACCAGCTGCCAGTCGATGTCGGTCATGGTCACCAGGGTTGGCTGCATGCTGTGGCCTGGTTCGGCTTCGTCCTTGCGGTATCGGCGGGGTAGCACCGGAAGTCCGTCCGGTTTGATGTCCCAATCGACGATCGCGGATTGCAATGTGATGAGTCCATCGTCCTCGGCCTTGCCTTCGAACGGTTTCGGCCTTCCGCATGGCAGACGGTTACCCAAAGCGACGGATGGGTAGAGGCTGTTGGCGTCCACGGAGATTCCTGGACCGGTGTGGCGGTTGCGCCATTCCGGATCGATCCACACGAAGCCGCCGTTGAATGCCTCGGCCACGAGATCCGTCTCACGTGACTTGAGCTTTGGAAACATGCGGCGGAAGTCGGCGCGGCCGATGATGTCTAGATATTCGTTGTATGCGTTGCCGCTGACCGTCGTTCGTGTCAGTTCCTCGGCGTTCAATGTGGCCAGGACGCGTGCCATGACGCACACGTCGTCACTGATGCGCCAATCCCTTTGTCCGTCGCAGACTATGCTTCTCATCTGCTTCATTCCAAGTGGCGCGATCCGGTTCATGTCGTGGAGGTCCACGAGACCGTCGGCGGCGCGGATCCTGATTCTGATAATCGTTCCGCTGTCGGCGATGAGCGGTTTGAATTGCATGACTGTTGGACTGTCGTCGTCCACTGCCTTCCACCCGTGTTCGAGGAGCCAGGCCATGATGAGACGGCCGTCTATGTCGAGGTCGGCGCTGACCCAATGGCCTGGCTTCGATTTCAGGATCCGGGCGATGAGATCGTCCATTCCCTGGCCTTTCTCCACCACGTCCGGATCCGAGATGCGGGCCGCGCGCCATTCTCCGCATTCGCTCCATCCATCGGCTGCGGGCGTATAGCAGAGTCTGAAGGCGCGCCAGTTCCTTTTCTTGCTGATTTCCGGCATGTCCACCACGCTCCCGTCACTGGTTGCGTGCGGAGCGGATCGCCATCTTGGTGCGAGTCTCGAAGATGGCGAAGTCGTCCGGGTTCGACCTGATCTGGCGTTCCATCATCTCACGGTCAGCGCGATACCAGAGGGCCACGTCGTCAAGCAGGCCGTAATTGTCGATCAGCTGTTCGAGATCTTCGGTCCTCATGTTGGAGATGCGGCCGGCCTCCTTGTCGAGCCCCACGGCCTTCAGCATCGCCACAGCGCTGCGCCTTCTGGACCTCATGAGCTTGCGTGGATCACGTTTGGCCCATTTCTTCGATTTTCCGGCTAGGCTCTCGGCCTGTCCCGCGCTGTAGGGGCGGCGATACGCCACGGTCTGCACTGGGAACGGTTTGACTTCCTTCTGGAGACCCTTGCGCACGCGTTCGCGCTGCGCCGCCTCATAGCGTTTCCGTTCGCGTTCGATACGGACGTTGTAGATTCTGATGTTCTTCCTGATCTTCTTCAGATCCTCGACCTTGACGACATCACCGGACTGGAGCACAGTCATCTTCGTGGTGTTGAATCTTTCCAGGCGGCGAGCGTATGCCTTGAGCTGCTGCGTGGTCATACCACGGACCTCGCCGTAATTGAGTCGCGGGGAGCCAATACGTATGCCCACTGCACCGCGCTTGCGTAAAGAGTATTCCTTGTCACGGGCGCGCTTCTGCAAACGGCTCACGGCCTTCAAAGCATCCCGGCGTTTCTGGGTCATCCTAGCCATGTGTTATCCTTTCAATTGTGAATCTCGATAATTCACATCCTAGCACGGGCCGTGAATCAATGAAGTCCTCATTTAATCGGAAATTTTTGGAATTTCATCACGGCCCGGCTCCTCTCAAATTTTCCACACCTCACTCCAGAATCTCAATGTAAAGCAATTGTGAAGATTCAAGAAAGTTTTTTCGCGGCGTGTCGTGACTGACACGGCTAATTGAGAAAAGTCTACAGAACATGATAAAGTGGAAAAAGAGGTTCCGTAGGTTCCGTAGGTTCCGTAGGTAGTTTCAAGTTTAACGTTTCTTATTAATAATCATTATCAATAACGTAGTAATAAATAAAAGTCCGTGCCTAGTGTCTCCCCACCAGCTAGAC
>UMLL01034426.1_pt1 | contig 17151 bp, 25 predicted proteins | sample 1966591 | NCBI WGS metagenome assembly UMLL01 (sample SAMEA4836200, study PRJEB28245) | human gut metagenome | biome: gut microbiome; material: fecal sample | place: Denmark | collected 2008 | reverse complement strand
TGTCCGGCGGCGTGTAGGTCAGATTGACACTGCGCCCGTCGGCGTCCCGCCACGTCAGATCGCGCATCTCCATAAAGACATCCCAGTTCCCGTCCTCCCGGCGCCACGGCAGGGGCACGGCATTCTGGCCGGCCAGCACATCCGTTTCTGCCCTGGACTCCATGCAGCGCAGCCGCAGCTCCCGATTCATGCGCCGTTCGGCCAGTTCAACGAACGTAGGGATGCGCTCCGTCAGGTCGTCGCGGCCCAGATAATCCGCCACCACGCCACACAGACCTTCGAATGAGGTCAGGTCAGCCATCAGACACGCTCCATGGTGGTACGGAAGGCCGCATTTTCCGGGTCATTGAGGAAGCGCCGCATGTCGTCGGGGTCATTGAGGATATCCAGCCCCTGAGCGGCGGCGATATCCACGGCAGCCACCGGGATGCGGGCCACCTGCCGGAAGGTGGGCGCGAAACGGAACCCCTGCATCCCGTCCTCTCCCCGCTGGAAGTGGTTCATGCGCAGGATCTCCGTCACGTCCTGTTCGCGGCTCAACAGCCCGCCATCGTGGATGCGGTCGATGACACCATCCTCGCGGACCTCCAGCACCATGCCACCGGGCAACGTCTGTCTCAGATCCATTCCTGCCTCCTCCAGATGGGCGACGGGCCATCCCCGCCGCCCGTCACGTTTCCCTAGCCGGCCGTGACGGCCAGGTCGGCGATCATACCGCTGGATGCGTCGTTGCGGGCTTCCAGCGTGCATTCCACCACGATATGCCCCTTCATGTTGTCACCGGTGTGGGCCAGGCGCTCTTCCCGGAAGCCGCGCAGGTAGGCGACCTTCCAGTACTGTGGGTCAAGGATGAAGGCGCAGGCCTTGGAGTAGTCCACCTTGGCCTGGACGCGGTTGGGCATGAGCTTCAGGGTGCCGAAGTCGGAGACGTACACGTCGATGACGGCCGTGGCCTTTTTCTTGTCCACGTTTTCCATGCGGGTGGCGCCGCCGTTGAGCACTTCGGACATCTTCACGCGGATGCCAGGGGCCATCATGATGCGGTCAGGATCGCCGCCGGATTCGTAGATCTTGGTCAGCACTTCCTTGACCGTGGCCTCGTCAGGCACGCGCTCCGTACCGGCCACACAGGGCGTAGAGCCGGGCACAGCCACGGCCCCCGTGGACGCCCCCACACTCCAGTTGGTCTGCATCCACGTCGGCAGGCCGCGCATCAGCCGGCCTTCGGAGGTGCCGTTGTCGGAGCGTTCCAGCTTGTTCTGGAGCAGGGCGAACTCGACGTCCTTTTTCAGTTCCTTCGTGCGCAGGGCCATCTGATAGTTGTACTGCTTGTCCACGCCCGCCTGCTCGATGGCCTGGGCCGTAGCGGAAACGTTGATGGCTGTGCTCAGGATCTGCGTCTTGTTGCTCAGTTCCGTGGTCGCAGAGGCCATGAAATCTTTCACGTCTGCACCTTCCAGAGCGCTGTTTTCCTTCGGGTCGGCCAGCGTGTCCGTCTGCCACTCGTGCAGGGTCTGCACGGCCTTGGATTTGCCGCACATGGTCAGGAAGGGCGTGTCCGTGGGGGCCACGTTGAAGATGATGTTCATCAGGTCGCGGGGCTTGCCCTTGACGGACGCGTCCTTGAGCTGCCCGGAGATGGTAGCCATAGCCATACCTCCTTAGAGAGTTTCCAGCACAGCGGCGAGAGCGTCCGTGCTGTTGGGGTGCTTGTTGAGGATCGCACGGGCCTTGGCCGCACGATCATTGCCTTGGACAACAGCCCCGCGAGGGGCCTGCACCTTCGGCGCGTCAGCTACCTTTTTGGCCGCCACAGCGCGGGAGGACCGCATCTTGTCGTAGAGCATGGCCTTGGTCACGAGCGTCAGCTCATAACCCTGTGTCAGCCCGTTGACCACGTTCTCCGGGCATCCCTGCGAACGCATGTAACCGGCCAGCTCGGCAGCAAAGGCCTTGCTCTCATAACCGGCGCCATACAGCGCCTTGATGGTGGGCAGTACAGCCGCAAACTCGCCCTGCATATGCTGTTGCTGTTCGGCGGCCTGTCGCTGGGTGTACTGCTGCGTCGCGGCCGCCAGCTGCTGCTGGACGCGCTGATACATGCCCATGCGCTCCTGGAACCCGCGCTGCAGTTTGACGTAGGTCGCCGGGTCGGCCTGTGCCAGCTGTTCCCAGTTGATGCCCTGGTAATCAGCCATGACCACGGCCTGCAGCGATGCCAGGGCATTCTGCACGATGCCGTTGGCCTGCATGGCCATCTGGTCGCGCTGGGCCTGCATGGCCGTCACTTCCTGCGCTTTCTGCCCCATGGCCTCGGCATGGGCCTGTTCGCGAGCCTGTACGGCCTGTTTCGCGGCATCAGGAAGGCCCTGCCACACGCTTTCTTCCCAGCCCTCGGGCATGGGGATAGCCGCGGGCTCTTCCTCGTTGCCTTCCGTTCCCTCGGCAGCTTCACCGGCGTCATCACCGGCAGCCGGAGCCTCTTCCGCGTCTTCCGTGCCTTCGCCGCCGCCTTCCGGCACATCGTCCCCGTCATCACCGCCCACATCCTCGCCGCTGAGGGCCGCGGCGATGTCATCGGGATCGTAGAGGGGCTTCTCGCCGTCAAAATCGCTGTGCTCCACGCTTTCCACGGGGCCATAGACACCCGCAGGCGCGCTTTCCTGCACAGGGGACGCCGCAGGTGCCGCAGCCGGGGCCGGAGATGCCGCTACTTCTTTCGCCATGAAAAACTCCTTTTCGCGCGCTCAAGCGCGGATTTGATTCCTTCATCCTTGCCACCTGCCTTGCAGTTGGCATCATTGACCATGCCCAGCAGCTCCCGCTGCACATCCGCCAGCGCCGCCTGCCGCTGCCAGCAGCGTTCCCGATCATCCGGCGTTTTCGCGCCGCGCCAGTTCTCGACGTAGCGCTCATCCAGCTTCTCGAACACCTCCCGAAACAGCGGACTCGTGAGGATGCGGGCCGCCTCATGCGCCGTACGTTTTTCGTCCTCCGTCAGCATGGGCCCTCCTACAGCTGCGTCCCGCGCAGATCAGTGAGACCGGGAGCAGCCTGTCCAAGCGCCATCTTCATGGCGTCCAGCTGCTTTTCCCCCTCCATCTCCTGCACCTTGAGCGCCAGCTGCCCCTTGATCTTCATCTCTTCCAGCGCGGCGTCAGACTGGGCTTCCCACGCCTTGCGCTGCGCCTCCGTCTGGGCCTTCTGCTTGTCCAGGGCCATCTTTGCCTGTGCCTTTTGCTTCTCCAGCTCCAGCTTTTGCGCTTCTGGGCTCGGCTGCGGTTTTTCTTCCATGATGGCCTTTTCCGCCTTGCGGGCATCGTCTTCCGTGCCGAAAAAGCGCTCCGGCGCCTCAAGCCCGGCGGCTTCGGCCATCTTGTGGCAGGTGTAGATGATGTTGCTCAGGCGCACGGGGCTGTTCTTCTGGAAGGCCGTGACGAACTGCTGCTGGAGGCTCAGGATCTGCTGATAGACGGCCAGCAGGCGGGTGCGGTTGCCCGTGCCCAGGCCCACAGCCACGGAAATGTCCATGTCCGGGTCCCATGTGGACGGGTCGAAGGCCATGAACTTGCCCTTGATGCGCAACTGCACGGCCTTGTCGTGGTATTTGTGCAGCAGGTGCAGCACATAGCGGCCCAGCGGCTTGAAGAAGGATTCCGCATACACCCGGGCCACCAGCTCCAGCCGCTGGTTGATGGCTTCTTCCATGATGTTGGCGCCCGTGGCCGTGTTCTGCAGCGTGTCTGCCTGCAGCGATTGCGTCCGGCTGGAAATGCCCGTGCGCCGCTCCGTGATCTGATCGGTCAGGCTCATGGCCTGCAGGGCATCGCCCGAGCTGGTCATCACCGGCAGCGGCGTGATGGTCGCGTCGCCCTTGATACGATGCACGGCCCCCACCCCACGGGCCAGCAGGCTGTCATACTCGACATCCCCGCTCATGCCCTCGTTGACCACCAGCTCGCCCTGGTTCGACAAGGCCAGATTGTCCAGCATCTGGCGCATGGTCTCCGAGCGCAGGTCCTGCACATCGGCCACGAGGTCGGCCACGCACAGGCCGATGACCTGGTGCGGCATGGGCACGGAACAGGCGGCGAACAGAGGCGCGCGGTACAGCGGCCACTCCTCGTATTTGAGGATGCGGCAGCGCTCACCGTCGCCCACCCAGATGACCTTGACCTTCTCGGCGATGCCGTCCCCGTTCAGGTCGGCGTCGAACCAGCCTTCCCAGACACGGATGCGCCGCGTGGCGCCCTGGCCGCCCGTCTCCTCGTCGCTGTCGCTGTTGATGGCGCGGCCCACCTCTGTCTCCGGCATCTCGTCCGCATCGTCCATGCTGGGCAGCTCCGCGATCAGCGCCGCGCTGTAGCCCTCTTTCCGCAGGTCGGAAGCCGTCCGCACCTGCCACCAGGCCACGAAGCGGGCGCTCTCCACGTCGGCCGCATCGCTGGAAATGACCACATGCTCCGACGGCACGGGCTCTATGCGGATATCCCGCGTGATGACTTCCTGATGAATGTCCAGGTCGTAGAGCATGCCCTGCGGCGTCTCGTAGCGCTGCACGTCAACCGTGTCCTTCTCCAGGTCGAGGGACGGATCAGACAACAAGGCCACGGCCTCCTGTTCGGCGAGGCCCGTGTACTGGAGCACGCGCTGCTCCCGCTCCTCCGGGCAGTGGGCCAGACACCAGCCCACACGCTGGTAAAGACCATCGGCCAGCACGTCATGCACGAGGCGGAAAATATTGCGCCCGAACACCACCTGATTGACGTACAGCGTGGCGTCATCGGCGGCCTGCTCCTGCTCCGGCGACTTCGGGTCGAACCGGATGATATCGTCAGAGCTGCAGAAGACCCGCATCAGCCCCGGCTTGGCCCACTCCACCGTCTCCATGACAGTGCGGTCCACATAGGTGGACAGGCTGCGCTTCCTGCGGTCATCGTCCACGTCATAGCCGTAGCCCAGGTACTGCATCTTCAGCCGTTCACGGGAAGAGGAAAGCTGGTCGCCATCCTTTCCCATACACGCGTCCAGCTCCCGCTGGATGATGCCGCGCAGCTGCTCTTTCACGTCTTTTTTGGCCATCAGCAGACCCTCAGATTGTTGCGTTTCAACGGCTTGAAGCCCGTATCCGGCCTGCGGAAGCCCACGGCAGCGTAGCGCATGGCGTCGGCGCCGTGGCTCGTCCAGTCATGCAACGGATGCGGCCTGAAGCAGCTCCGCACGTCGTCCCACTCCCGCTGGTAGGCCCAGAGCGATTGCAGGCCCTGCCCGCATCTCTCCCGGTCGAACCAGGCAGCGCCCAGTACCTGCCGCACGCCCTCGATGCCGTCAGCCACCGGGAGCGGCGGCGCGGTAATAAAATTCAGCCCCAGCCCGCGCGCCGTCTCGATACGGCTCTTTCCCGTTCCCAGCTCACGCACGGCAAGATCATGCGGGCCGACGTGGACGCCGTAGCGGTAGCCCTTCCTGGCCAGTACCTCAGCATAATGCGCCAGCCCCTCACCGGAGGCCTCGTAGTAGTCGATGAAACGCCACTCGCCGAAATGCCCCACCGGCAGGAACTGGAAGAACCAGATGGCCGTGGAATCCGACATGCCCAGGTCCCACGCCGTATTGACCAGCAGGTTCGGCTCCACCGGCACGGTGCCGATGCGCCCGGCCTCCTCGGCCTGCTGCAGCAGCCGCCCATAGTACGACCCGGCCGCCACCAGCACGGGATTACCTTCCCAGATGTGGTCGTACTTGTCGGGATCCGTGGCCTTGCAGTGCTCCATCTCCCGGCGCAGCTCGTCCGGGAACCACGGGTTGTCCCGCCAGCCGACTTTCCGCACCAGGCTGTCAGGTGGCGGCGTCTTGACCACGAAGCGCTGCCACACGGGGCTGTTCACCCGCGCCGGGTTGAACGACATCCAGATCTCCGAGCCTTCGGCGCGCATGGTGGGGATGAGCAGGTCAAGGCTGCGCTCGGAGACCGTCTCCGCCTCCTCGATCCAGCAATGTGTCAGGGCCTCAAAGGATTTGATGCGCTCAGGCGACATGCGCAGGCCGGCGAAAATGAACAGCGAGCCGTTCCGGCCCCTGATCTCCGCATCCGTGGACGTGTAGAAACCGCCCAAGCCCAGCCGCTCTATCTCGTCATCCAGCAGGCGCTTGACCGAATCCCGGATGGAGTTCTGCACCTCGCGGGCACACAGCACACGCACGGGCCGCTGCACACCGGTCAGCAGCAGCGCCCGGGCGAAGGCCCGGGACTTCCCGCCACCGCGGCCGCCGTAGAAAACCTTGTAGCGATGCGGCTCGAACAGTCCCCGGAAGGCCGCGGGCATGGAGGCATCAACGGCCATCGCCTGCCTCTCCGCTCTGTTCCCCGTCGGGCTCCACGAACCGCACCACGATCTCCGAGGCCATCGGACCACCGTCCGGGCCCGAGACTTCCGCCCTTATCTTGTCCGTAAAGATGCCCAGATGCTTGCCCAGCAGTTCCAGCGCGCGGTTGGCGTTTTTGGCGTCGAACGTCCACACGGCCCGGCCCTCTTCATCCGTGACCTGCTCGCCCTTGCGATCCGTGACCGGTGCGCGCTGCATGGTGCGCTCCACGACCTCCACAAGGTTCGAGAGGACATAATCCTGCGTCACCTCCACGCGCCGAGCTCGTTTGGCCTGGGCCTTCTCGATGGCCTCACGGATTGAAGTTTTCTGAAGAAGGTCAGCGCCCTGTCTGTAGGCCGTTTTCACGCTGTACCCGGCACGGACAGCAGCCTGCGTGGCGTTCAAGTCTACCAGGTACTGCCTGACGAACTCCTTCTGCTTGTCCGTCAGCTTGGGCATCCCCTACTCCTTCCTTTCCTGCAGGGCCTCGAGACGCGTCAGGCGGTTCTCATGGTCATCGGTACGGCGAAAGAACTCCCGGTGGTCGCGGGAGTTCCCGGCACGGTCGGCAAAGGTCATGATGCATCCCTCACGATGCACCACCAGGTCGTCCAGCTTGTCGCTGATGCGCTTGAGGCAGTAGCTGCCCACCCCCAGCAGCAGTACCCACAGGCCGAAGATCACGCCCAGCAGGACGGTGATGAAATGCCCGTTGTCCATACCCCCTCCTAAAAGCCCATGCCGAACATGGCCGATACGGCCAGCCACAGTTCCTTGCCCATGCTGGGCGGCAGCAGCACGTCGGGCCAGTAGGTGGCGATGACGGGCCGCAGCAGCAGCTCCCAGCCGGCAGCCACGGCCAGCAGGTACATGAGCAGCTTGCGCGGCGTCATGCGTCCGCCGCTGGTGCGCTCCGTCTCGGCGTTGATCTCCATCTGCTGTTGCTGGAGCCGGGCACGGTCGGGCAGAATCTTCTCCAGGGCCTTGCCGCCCAGGCCCAGCAATGCGGAAAGCCAGCCCATCACGCCCTCCTCTGCGCCAGCAGGAATTTTTCCAGGGCATCGGCCCGGTTGAGCCAGCCCTCCAGGAAAACGGCCTGCGAAGGCTTGTCACGGGCCAGCCCCTCGTAGAAAGCGCGGCGCGCCTGGATGACGGCCCGGATCAGGGCGTCCGTGTCACAGGCCAGCGAGGCCCGCGTCCGGGGCCCAAGGATGCCGTCCACCTCGATCTTCACGCCGTAGGGGCCCACACAGGCGTTGTAGCCGCGCTGGGCCAGCTTGACGGACTGGGCACAGCCACTGTTGACGGCGGCGTCGTACAGGGCGCAGGCGGGCCGGAACGGCATGTCGTCCAGACGCAGCCGGTCCCAGAACTCGCGCTTGAACATGGACTCGGCCATGTCCGGCGTCACGGAACGCATGGAGGCCTTGTTGACGGGCAGACGGAAGCCGATGCGCTGCAACCAGTCGCGGCCCTGCTGGGTCGCGGCGATGCCCTGCACGAACTTGAGCGAGGCCCCGTAGGCCGTCAGGCCGCCGGTGTCGGCGGGATGGTCGGAAAAGCCGCCCTCCCAATGGGCGGTGAAGGCATGGGCGCGGTGGAAGTTGTCGGACATAAAAAAACGCCTCCGGGGTTTTGCCGGAAGCGTAGCATGTTCAAAACGGACCTGTCGCCAGGCTGTTTTTTTATGTCAATCCATGAAAAAGAATGAAAAAACGTGTCATCCAGACTACTGCGTCCGGGCCACAGGCTTCGCCTCACGGAAAAGGGTCTGGAAATGGGCATCGAGTTCGGCGCTATCGGCACACACGGTCTCCCCGAGTTTGCGCACCGGATACCCCATCTTGATGATGGTCTGGCGAGAGAGTTTGAGATAGGCCTGGATGGCCTTCCAACCAAAAATATATTTTTCCATCAATCATCCCTCCCATAGACGTGGAGCATGGCCACGGGGCGCAGGCCCACGGCATCCAGGGCCTCGTCCACCGAGCGCACCACGGTAGCGTGGCCGCGCCATGCGTCATGCCATGCCTGTTCATCGGGTGTGAGGCGCTGTTTTGACGGCGGCTTCCGCCCGTCCTTGATCTCCAGCATGTATGTCCGGCCCCGCAGGCCCACGGCCAGATCAGGGCAGCCGCGGCCAACGCCGGAGAGGATGCAGACAGAGCATCCAGCCCGGCGCAGGGCGGCCACGATCTCCGCCTGATTGTCGTCCACTTTCGCAGCTCTACGCATATCTACCTCCACAGTTTCCCAACCCCCCAGCACACGGCCAGCACTGCGGCCAGCCAGCAGAACCAGAGCGTCATCCAGAATCCTTTTCCGGGCATATCTCCCCTCCTACCTACAGCCCACTTTCCTGCCGTTCGAACTTCGCCGCCCATGCACTGGCGTTCTGGTCTTCCACGAAGTCCGCAAAGGGCTTGTCGAAGACGAGGTGCGCCACACCGGTGCCGGAACTGCGGCCCTTGGCCACGATGGCCTTGACCGGGGCTTTCGGCATCTTCTGGTTCGCCTGCGTGGTATGCAGGAACATCACGATGTCGGCATCCTGTTCGATGGCGCCGGATTCACGCAGGTCGGAGAGCCGCGGCTCCCTGTCGCCTTCTTCCACGCGCCGGTTGAGCTGGGAGAGCAGCAGCACGGGGCAGTCACAGTCCAGGGCGAGCTGCTTCATACTGCGGGACATCTCCGCCACCTCGCGCTCACGGCTGGCGTTTTTCTGGTCAGGGCAAAGAAGCTGCAGATAGTCCACGATGACCAGCCCGCAGCCCTTCATGCTCTTGGCCAGCCTGCGCACCTCACGCGGGCACATGGGCGCCACGCTTTTTTCCACAATCCGCAGCGGCAGGCCGGAAAGCTCCGCCTTGCAGCGCAGAATCTTCTCGCGCACGCCCTGGGCATTTCCGATGCCCTGACGAAAGATGCGGGAATCCACCCGGGCCTCACGGGCCATGATGCGGGACAGCAGCGTGTACTCTTTGACCTCGCGGGAAATGAACAGCACCGGCACACCGGCTCGAGCCGTCTCCACGGCCATGCAGCCGGCCAGGGCCGTTTTCCCCAGACCGGGGCGGGCAGCCAGCACGGCCAGCTCACCGGGCACCAGGCCGCCCTTGAGGACGCGGTTCAGCGCGGGCCACGGGGTCGGCAGGGGGGCCGCTGCCTCTCCCTTGTCCAGCACGGCCATCATGCGATCCAGGGCCCCGGCAAGGGTGGTTTCATCAAGGCGTCCGCCTTCCATCCCGGCTGCCAGAGAGGACAGACCGGCGGCGATCTCCGCCGGGTCATTGCCGTATCGCTGGCAATCGGCCACCAGGGACATGAGTCTACCCTCCGCGATCCGCTTCATCCCCTCCCGGCAAACGTTGCCCGCCAGCACGGCCACGGCCTCGTCGTTGTTGCCGAATATCGAGTTGCTGTGCGCCTCCAGGTCAGCGGGGATCACAGGCACATATCCCGGCAGCTTGGCCTGCACCGCCAGCGTCAGGTGCTCGTACAGACCCGGCAGGGATACTTTCTTCCCGGCCGCGGCCATGTCACACACGCCGCGGTAGATGGCCGCCCAGACAGAGCCTTCAGCCAGCATGTCCGGCGGACAGATGGCCGCCAGATCAGCGGCGTCCATGGTGCCCCAGATCACGGCGGCCGTGGCGGCGGCCACGAAGTCCTGTTCCGTCTGGGCCCGAAGCTCGAAGGTGCGTTCCCCGGCCATTACGCTGCCTCCTGATCGTGATACTTGCCGTCAACGATGCCGTCGAAGTTCTTCGCCTTGACCATCCACGCCAGGCAGTTGCGGAACGTCCTGCCGTCACGCCCGGAGCGCCTGCCCATCAGGAACTCGGAACGCCTGACGTAGCCGAAGAAGCGCCGGAAGTAGTCAACCCCGCTTTCCTCGTCGGAGAATTTCCCTTCGCGCAGCTTTTCCCTCCAGCGGGCCCGCAGGTCTGCTGCCTGCTGCGCCCGCCACACCCTGACCCTGGGGAGCTCCGGCAGGATGGCCTCGTAGGCCTCGATGATGCGCTTGTGAGGGCACGGGATCTCTCCGGGCCTGGTGTGCGGGTCTGGACGGTCGAGGTCGATGCGGGGATTCTTCTCCTCGGGCTCGCTGGCGGGGGCGTCAGGGTCGTCGCCGGGCACGGCGTCGACAACCACTCCGTCAGGAGTGGTATTAAATACTGGTTTCTGGTTTCTGGTTTCTGGGGCATTGCTAAACGCATGCTCGTTTATGCTCGTAGCATCGGTGAGCATCGGTTGAGCATTGCTCGTGTCTGCTTCTCGCTCTCCTTTAGCTTTGCTCCAGCGCACCTCAGCAGCTTTTTTAGCTTTGCTCGAACGCTCCTCACTCTTGCTGGCGTAGGCCTGATGGTCTTCCCAGTCGTGGATGGCAAACGTGCCGTCGGCATCATCAAGCAGGCGCAGATCAAGCAATGTCGAGACGAAAGTCCCATCTTCTCCATCCCAGTCCGCGGCCAGCTCAACGGCCTCGACATCAAGCCCTGTCAGCATTCCGCCTGGACGGTTCCCCGCTGTCCAGGCCCACAGTTTGAGAAGAGCCATCACGCCTTCAATGCCCAGTCGTTTCTTGAGCTTTTTGCTCTTGGGATGATCGAAAAAATCCAGGGAAAGCCGAATGTCTATGTTCATCGTTCCATTTCCTTCATCCTGCTTTCAGCCCGGCGCACACGCTCCCGTGCGTCCCTGACAGCCATGATGGCCTTGTGTGCATCGTCTACCGCAGCCCTGTAGGCTCGCTTCGACAGCCTCAATTCCGCCTCTTCCAGCCCAAAAACCTTGCGTTCCACTATTTTTTCGTGCATGATTCACTCATCCCTTGTTGGATAGCGTTTCTGCTTGGCCCCTCTGTCCGCCCAGAGGGGCTTTTCTATTTCCTGCGACCTGTGCGGCTTCCCTCTGCCCGCATCTCGTCCATGATCTCCCGCTCGTGCTCCCGTATCCATGCAGCCACGTCCCGGCGGCAGGCAGGGTCACGGATGACGAGCTGCCCCTCCCATCCCGGGCTGCTGTCGTAGTCGATGCGCAGCGTGACGGACGGCCAGAAGGTGCGGACGATCTGGAGCGGGGTCACACGTCACCAGCACCGTTTTCTGGGTGTGCGGTGAATACCCCGCGCACTCAGGGCCGTGGCGTCTTCCAGTTCCTTGCGGGGGATTCCCAGCTTGATCTCGTACTGGCGCAGCATGTAGGGGCTGATCCGCATGTCCCCGCGCATGTGATTGCCCACGGTATTCTCGCAAAGGCCGTGGGCCCTGCAGAACGCCTTGAGCGTCAGACCGCTGTCCACGACCGCCTTGCGCAACACGGCGGCCCCGTGGGAAGGCGCAGTCTCCGGCTTGGGCAGCTGAGGTTCCCCTCCGGCGATGACAGGGCACCGGCTCCCGGCCACGCACTCCTCACGCTCTCCGCACGGCAGGCGAAGAGCCGTCAGATGCATCCGGGGGCAGTGCTGGAGCTGGCGGGCATGGGCCTCAAGGAAAGCGGACTGATCCGCGCTGCTTCCCATCACTGTCTCCCAACCATCACTACACGGCCGGCGTCATGATCTTTGGCGTACCGAACCACGGTTTCCTCGATATCCTGGATGGCACGGTCCCCAAGCCGCTGCACCTCTTCCGGCGCCGCCCCTGTGGCCATAAGCCGGGCCATTTCTCCAAGATGCTGCGTGTCCTGGGCGTGCTCCAGCGGCCAGGACGGCTGGTCAGGGTGAACATCGTCTTTCCGCAGCAGCATGTAGCCCAGCTTGTCAGCCAGCCACTCCAGCATCCGCACATCACCGGTCACGCGCATGATGGGCAGCAGCAGATCAGCGCCCAGCTTGGCGCCCTCATCGTCTGGGTTCAGCTCCCTCGTGAGCGTGGCGTATGGTTTCCCGATCCCGGCGGCCACGGCCTTGAGCGGCAGTCTGGGGTCGTCGTAGATCAGGGCATCCCTGGCGACTTCTGTCAGCGTGTTATAATCGTCTTCCATGATTGATAATTCTCCATAGTGTACCGGTATGGGATGATGGGGGCATGGAAACTCATGCCTGTGCATCAGCCAGCATCCGCCGCCGCAGGGCGCGGGGCATCCGCACGCTGAATTGCTCAGTCGAGGGACCGGCCATAAAGCGATTCTCCGAAGCTCAGGAGGGTATCAGCCATGACGCTACGCCGCCTTCATTTCACGGAACAGGTTCACGAAGTAGATCTGACCCTTGCCCGTCACCTTGGGCGTGCGGGTGATGTGGCATTCACCGCTGGAGCCGATGCGCGTCCCTTCCTTGATCTCCATCCAGCCCGCGTCGATACAGCGCTGCGTGGGCATGTTCCGGGCGCTGCCGCCCTTGTGCAGGTAGCCGTTGGCACGCAGCCACTCGAAGAAGCGGTTCTGGCCCATGTCGCAACCCGTGGCCTGCTTGATGAGCTTCGCCATCTCGCCCACGAGGATGGAGGTCTTCGCCACCTCGATGGATTCCGCGAACACCACCTTGGGCCTGTCGGCCGCGGCCTGCGCTTCAAGAGCCTGCCGCTTCTCCCGCTCCGCCTTGAGGTTGGTAGCCAGCCGGATGATGGTGTCAGGATCGGTCAGGGCCTCCTCCAGCTTGGCCGGGGTCAGGTAGCCGCCGTGCTTGCGGATGGCGGGCAGGACTTCGTCGCAGATCCAGCGACGAAACTGTTTTGCAGATTCCAGGTGAGAACCGAAAATCAAGGCATACACGTCTTCTTCCGGGATGATTTTCATGGGCGTAGCGGTGGCCGTCATTTCAACGCCCCTGAAATCCTTGGCTTTTTCGCAATGCATGCGAATAGCTTGAGTCGTATCCACATACCCAAGCGCACTGGCCACGTCCCGGGCCACGAACCACGGTTCACCGTTCACATCCACGACGCGCACGGCGCCGAACTCGGAATTCTCGAAAATCTTCATGTCGTTCATAGGCGGCCCTCCTTTGGAGCCCGGTTAGAAGTATTTGCAGATACGAAGCCAGCGACCAGGATGCCGGTGATAAGGACGCCTTCCATGCGCTACCTCCTTCCAATCATGCCCACGACCCATGCCGCCCCGGCAGCCGTCCAGAAGCCGAACAGCATGACAACGAACAGGGCCAGCAGGTCAAAGGGGAAGACCCCGCGCAGCCAGTAGACCGCCGGGGCAAGGTTGAAGAAGGAAAGGGAGCCGTCCATCTACGGCTTCCCCCGATTGATCCTGTCGGCCCACATATCTAGCGCGACGATGGTGCATAACGGCCAGAGGACAAGCGCAACGGAATGCAGCCAGCCGTCCTCAACCCGACAGGCCGTGTACCCGAAGGCCAGAGCGCAGAAGGTAGCCATGTGCCGGACGAAAGTGATGAGACGTTCACGCATGGGGCGCCTCCTTCTCCGGGGGGGTGGATGTGAGACGGGCCATAGCCTCACGCAGGGCGTCGGCGTGGCTGGAAAGGATGTCTTTTTGCTTTCCTTTGATGAGAGAGTGGATACGAACCGGGGACACATCGGACTCTCGAGCAAGCCGGGCTGCGGAAAAGCCTGAGTGTTCAAGGAAGTCCGACACCTCTATGGCAATTCGTGTTTTTTTCATGGGGCAATATTACAAATTCGTATAAAAATGTTCAAGTAATTATCTCCTATTCGTAACTAGCAAAAATTATGTTTCCGTAATAAGGAGGTCGCATGACCCCTCTTTTTCATCAGCAAGTCTTAGATATTATCCGCGAAGCTGTTAAGCAGTATGGCTCTGCTGCGGCCCTGTCACGCGCTACAGGTGTATCCACAGCAAACCTGAGCCGTTGGATCAATGGAAAGCAAATTCCGCGACTGAATGAAATCTCCCCAATCATGGCGATTCTCGGAGTCGCTCCCCAAGGCCCAAATCCAGAGCCCGACAAGGACGTGTGCTTCGTGAATGCCAAGATCGCCCCCATCGGTGAGGGCATCGAACCGCCACAGTCTGAGGACTACATCGCCGCCCCGATGGTGGGCGAGGTGGGCGCCGGGCTGGGGTACATCCCGCAGGACGAGGTGAAGAGCTGGTTTTTGGCTTACCGCCACCACCCGGCTGTGCGCTTCCGCCGCAACCTGATAGCCGTGGAGATCGGGGCGCATTCCACCTCCATGCAGCCCACCCTCAACCCCGGCGACATCGTGCTGGTGGACAGGGACGACCGTGACGTGCTGCGCCCCGGCCACATGATGCTGGTCACGGATCCAGATGGGGCCGGGATGGTCAAGCGCGTGTCCATCGAGGACAAGCAGGACGGGGACTACCGCATCACTTTCTACTCCGACAACGGCCTCAAGCATCCCCCCATGGTCTACAGTCTGCTCAAGGACTACTCCGGGGACTGGGACAAGGTGATTGCCGGCCGTGTGATCTGGGCATGGACGGATGTGCGGGAGAAGTAGGTGTGTGGGGAGATAAATGACAGCCCTAAGCGCACTTCTACTTGTGGCGCTGTCCATATGGATTGTGGATATCTTTTGGCATAAAACAGCGGTTGCCCCAACGGCGTTTATTGCATTTTGTTATGCGACCATTCTTCTTTCCATAGGTGTTTTTGTTGCCAAAAACCATCCTCCGGCAAGGGATGCGCTTCTTGGGGCATTTGCGGTTTTCTGCATCGCAATGGCATTTAAATTCATTAAGCGTGGGTTTTCTCTCATCGGAAAGAAGAGAAGGGCAAAAATACATCAGAACACCAAAAACAATAATGCTCAGAACTAATTCAAGATCAGTCATATTGTCCCTATTCTCTTTTTAACTCCTCACTAGATTCTCCGGTTCTGAAAAGCCCCCCCTTTCCCCCCACGCTCTATGGGAGGAAGGGGGCTTTCCAAAGGTGTGTCACTCCTCACTGAGTTCCCACGGCCCTTTCATCTCCCCGGCTCCATTTAACGTGCGTCCGGTTTCCGCCCTGCACGATCTCCCCCCGTCTTCGCTTCTTCGCTGGGCCGGGGGACGCCCTGTATCGCGCCACGAGATGTGGTGTGATTTTTTTATACAGCATTGATTACATATCCGCAACTTTTGTGTTGACTATATGGTTACGTTTTTGTAATCTACACACATGAACGACGGGGAAGGCCGGGAACACGGCCCCACGGGGCCAAGTACCAAAGCCACCCCGCCGGACATACCGCCTGAGCGGCAGGGAGGCCCCGAGCAATCGGGGTGTGGGAGCAAAAGAGGCCCCACCGTAAGCGCGAACGAGGCTCACAAGGGCGGGGATTGGGACGGCGGGAGAGACCGCAGCAGACAGGCCGCGACGGGACGGCGGGCGTATCAAGCAGGGTGACGAGCGTTGCGGGCGCTGGGGGAGGTGACTAACCCCACCGGGAGACTTCCGGCAAAAGAGTTCGACAACCGTTTCAGATTTCACACCGCCGCGCAGCGATGGGCGGCGGGGATGGAGGCTGAAACTCCACCCCCTGACCGGCAGCGACCACGCCCTACCTCTGGTCGTTGCCGGGACTGGGGCCGCGATGGTTTGTGCGGAAGCCAAGCAAAAAGGTTGCCATCGTGGCCGGGGCCGTCGGCATCGGGCTGACGGCCTTTCTTTTTCCCTCTGCTCCCGTTCCCCGTGGAGAGCCCGGCAAAAGCCGCTGATAGCCGGGATAGCGCGCAACGGGGCGGCGCTTTATGTGTTTTGCGTCGTCAGCCATGCCAACACAGCGGCAACACGCCCGGCGGCCTACCTTCCCGCCGGGCGTCACTTTTTCTCAAGGAGTCGTCTATGTCAGAGCGCACCTTACGAGTGCAGGCCTACACGTTCGCCTGTCTGGCAGCCATCTCGGCCATCGCCGGAGCGGCTACGAGTTTCGGATACCTCGAAATGAAAGCGGCCTATCGCGCCGAACAGGCCCGCTCCAGCGCCCTGTCTGCCCAGCTCCAGAAGGCCATGACCGCACGGGATGAGGGACAGGACGAAAATCAGGCCACTGGCAGTGGCGGAGAAATGGCCGTGGCTGCCGTGCAGACGCTCGCCATCCGCAACAACAATCCCCTCAACGTCAAGACCGTGAAGGGCCGCCCGTGGTACGGGCAGATCGCCGTGGACAGGCATGGGCACGCTGTCTTCGATACGCCGGAACACGGCATCCGGGCCGGGGCCAACGTGCTGCTCAACTACTACGCCGTACACGGGCTGGATACGCTGGAAGGCATCCTGAGCCGCTTCTGTACCGGCAACAGGGCGGAGTATGCGACGTTCCTTTCCAGGCGCTTAGGCATCCCCCCAGACGTCAAATTCGACGTACTGGCACGGCTGCCGGAGCTGCTGCACGCCATGGCCCGCTTCGAGAGCGGGCAGGAGTGGCCCCGCGAACTGTTCACCGGCTACAGCCTCGTGGCCACGGCCTACCGCAAGGGGCAACGCTGATGCTCCGCCTGCGCTTCGTTTACATCGGCAAGGCCCGTGACCTGAAACAAGCCCTCGACGCGCTCAGGCGCCGGGGATGGGAGAAATAGCTATGTCCATGATGGATGAATTTGACCACCTGTGCGACCGATTCGGAGAAGAAAACGTCTGCTGCCGTAACTGCGAGAACTGGCGCCCGGTCGTCTACAGGGACGCACTGCCCCAGACCTTCGGCCTCTGCATGATGAAGTGTTTCAAAATCGACGCCCCCGGTGATCCGGTCGTGCTGCTCAAGCAGGGATCCAATTGCTTCACCCCGGACGCCGTGCGGCAAAGATTTGTGCCCGTCAACGAGCTCATCATGCAGGAACGCATGGCGAAATCCTACAAGGCGACCCTGCGCAGCCTGGACGCCGAACTCCGCC
>UMLL01020605.1_pt1 | contig 17182 bp, 8 predicted proteins | sample 1966591 | NCBI WGS metagenome assembly UMLL01 (sample SAMEA4836200, study PRJEB28245) | human gut metagenome | biome: gut microbiome; material: fecal sample | place: Denmark | collected 2008 | reverse complement strand
TGATCTTTGTGCTCGATACCTCCATTCGCCTGATGCACCCGCTCATGCCGTTTGTCACCGAGGAGATTTGGGACAACATGCCGGCGAGCGTGCTCGACTTGGATGCCGAGGGCAACGTTGATCGCGCCGAGGCGCTCATGATCGCCAAGTGGCCCGAGCCCGCCGACTACGCCAAGTATGTTGACGAGGACGCCGAGCGCGCGTTTGAACTGTGCCGTACCGTCGTGTCTGCCGCCCGCGCCACGCGTTCGCGTTATCGCTTGAGCCCCAAGGCCGAGCTAGACGTGGTCGTGCGCGCCGGTGCCGAGGACATCGAGAAGCTCGAGAGCCTGCGCTCCACGATTGAGCCGCTGGCGAACACCGTTTCGCTGGTCATGGGTACCGATGTTGAGAAGCCTGCCGCGAGCATTGCCGTGGTCGATAGCGGCGTTGAGGTCTTTGTGGTGCTCGAGGGCAAGGTCGACCTTTCGGCCGAGAAGGCGCGCCTGGAGAAGGAGATCGCCGCGGCGCAGAAGGAGCTCGCCGGCTGTGAGAAGACGCTCGCCAACGAGGGCTTTGTGGCCAAGGCCGCGCCCGCGGTGGTCCAGAAGAAGAGGGACCGTGCAGCTGAGCTCAAGGAGATCCTGGCGGCGCTAACTGCTCAGGTTGCTGACTTCTCGTAGGTCTTACTGAGGGGCGCGTCCCGACGCTTTGCTCGCTACTGCGGACAGTCCTGCGCAAGACGGACAGCACATTAAGTGCTGTCCTTTGCGTGCGGAACTTGCGGCGAGCAAAGCATCGGGCCGCTCCTAGTTCGTTTACGTGGTTGTTTGCAACTGGTAGGTTAGGGCCACTTGGTTGTGGCCTTGATCTTGCTGCAAAGCGGTGTTTGGCTGATATTTTGAATGGGAGGGGCTCGTTGTTTGTTACGGGCCTCTTTTTATGTTGAGGAGACTTTGGGTTATGGCTAAGCATTCTGGGTCGTATTCTGTGCCGTTCTCGTTTGAGTTGCTTTCGTTTGGTGAGGCTGTGGGGCTTGCTGCTGATACGGGGCGGATTTCTGGGGATGCTGGTCCTTTGCTCGAGACGGTTGTCGATATGCTCGATGAGCTTGGTCGTCCGGATGAGTATTTCGATTGCATTCAGGTTGCCGGTACCAATGGCAAGACTTCGACTACGCGTTTTTCGGCTGCCATTCTTCGTGGTGAGGGGCTCAAGACCGCGCTGTATACGTCGCCGCAGCTGGTGCGCTATCCCGAGCGCATGGAGGTCGATGGACGCGTCGTGAGCGACGAGGCCTTTGCCCGTGGCGTTTCGGCAGCTGTCGAGGCGGGACATCGCGTGAATGCGCGTCGTGTGGCGGTGGGGGAGCGTGCCTATACCATCACGCCTTTTGACCTGTTGACGGCTGCCGCACTTGTAGTGTTTGCCGAGGCCGCGGTGGATGTCGCCGTGCTCGAGGTCGGCATGGGCGGACGTTGGGACGCCACGAGTGCGACCGATCCTGTCGCCGTTGCCATCACGGGCATCGGACTCGATCACACACGCATTTTGGGCGATACGCTCGAGGCCATTGCGGGTGAGAAGGCTGCGGTTATTAAGCCCGGACGCTTGGTTGTGCTGGGCGAGGGCACACACGAGGCGAGCGTTCAACGCGTGATGGATGCCCGTTGCCGCGCGTGCGGCATCGTGCCGCTGGTGGTGAACCATGCCACGACTAAGGTGCCGGAGCACGTGGGTGATACGGTTGAGTTTAGCTGCACCACGCCGCGTGCGATCTATACGTCGAGCATGGTCAAGCCGGCGTATCAGCCGCAGAATGCCGCGTGCGCGATTATGCTTTGCGAGGGGTATTTGGGTCGCGAACTCGATCATGACAAGCTCGATGCGTCGCTTATGGGCTGCCCCACGCCGGGCCGCTTTGATGTACTGGGAACTGATCCGCTCAAGCTGATCGACGCCTGCCATAACCCTCAGAGCTGCGAGAACTTTGTGAGCGCGCTGGACGAGATCGATCCGTGCGTGGAGAATCGTCCCACGCTGTTGTGCGCCGCGCTGGCAGACAAGGACGTGGCGGGCATCGTCGACGTGCTTGTTCCGGCGTTCCCCCGTGTGGTCGTGACCCAGACCGATTCCGATCGCGCCCTGCCGGCAGAGGAGCTTGCTGCCCTCGTTGATGCCGATAAGCTCGCGGGCGTATACCCGAGCGTGTCCGAGGCCCTCGCTGCCTTCGATGCCGCGGGCGAGTCCTTCGTAGCAGCCGGCACCATCACCCTAGCCGGCGAAGTAGCGGGCCTGTTGCGCTAACCCATCCCCTCAGCAGTTGCGGTGATATACGGACTGTTTTACAAGCCAGAAGCCTCAAACGGTCCGTATACCACCGCAACTCAAAAGCAGCCAATTTGGGACGGGGCTTTTTTGACTGCCCTCTGCTCCGAGTTGACTCGCTTGCCACGAAGTGGGCCTATCTACTACGTTTGACCGGTTACCCCCGACCATACGGAACATCGCGAAATTAAAACCGCAGGTAGACGGCTTGCGTTTTTTGCGAAAACTCGGTTATGGTCGACCCATGCGGGTTAAACGTAGTAGATAGCCCGTTTTCGTGGCGCGACGTAATCGCAATGTGACAAAGGGACCGCCCCGTTGTCACATAGATACGTCACCTGATTTCTCCCGTTTACGAAGCCATTTATGCCGCTTAACCTGTAGCATATTGCAAACCTCCATCGGCGAAGGATACGCTCAACTTAACTTGCCAATCGGACCAGTGCTGTTTGGTCCGTTGAGCGTGTCGGGAGGAAACATGAACAGAAGGCATGTCAACGCGGCCATTACCGCGGGTTTGGCTCTGACGATGACGGTCGGCTCGGTGCCGCCGCAGGCGTTCGCCGAGATGATGCAGGGTGATACTACCCAAGTCGTTGCCGAGCAAAGCGATGCGACGGGTGCGGCTGCCACGTCTGCGGACACCGGTCAGGCAACCTCGCAAGACCAGAGTGAAGACAAGATCGCCTCTTTTGCCAGCCTGAACGAGCTACATGTTGCCGAGGGATCCGACGCCACGCTGCCCCAAACTGTAACGGCAACCTACGAGAGCGGTACCACCAAGCAGGAAAACGTCATCTGGAAGCTGAACGGCGCCGATGCTCCGGCAACCTTGGCGCAGCTGCCTGCCGGCTCGTATGAGTTTGAGGGTACCGTCGACGGCACCACGCAGACGGTCAAGCAGCGCGTGGTTGTCGAAGCTGTTACGGCGGACCCGGCAGTGGTAGATCCGGCGGCAGTAAACGCCCCTGATGTCACAGAGACGAGCAACGAAAGTGGCATTACGGTCGAGTCGATCGACGCCAACCCGATTCTGGAAAAATATGTCGGTGCCGATTACTACGGCCAGATCCAATCTTCGAGCGTTAAGGTAAAGCTGTCGGATGGCACCGAGACCTCGGCGTATGTTGATTGGGACGAAAAGTCGCAGACGGCATTTGATACGGCGACGGAGGAATCCGAAGTCCCCATTACCGGACAGATTACCGGCGTTAGCGTGAACAACAACTGGATCACGCTCGCGGAGCCGTACGAAGTGAGCGGTGTACTTAAGGTGTACGTTCCCCGTTCAACCAGTAATGGCTCATGGGTATGGACTGCGGCTGGTATTGCTCCCGCGCTTCCGTCCAGCATTTCGGTCAATTATTCAAATGGTCAATCTTATACATGCCCTGTTGAGTGGAATGAGATCTCGGCTGATCAGTACCAAAAGGAAGGAACCTTTGTTGTCGAGGGACATTTGAAGAGCTATCCCTCTATGCTCGCACAGTGCACGGTCGCAGTCCGCTCTGTTAAGAGCGTCCAGACCGAGTTGACGTGTACGACCCTAACTGGTGAGGTCCCGTCTCTGCCGTATTCTGCTTCGGTTGTCTTTGATAGCGGGGCCACCGAGCAGATCCCGGTGTCTTGGGATTCTTTCGACGCGTCGCTTTACTCTAAGGTGGGCTCGTTTACGGTTAAAGGTAAACTAAACGGTTTTGATTACCGTGAGGTTACCTGCACCGTTACCGTCAAAGATCCTAAGGACGTACTCGATCTTAATTCTCTGAGGTTCGAGCGCGTGGTCGGCGACATTTCTCCTCTTAGCACGTATGTCTATTTCCCGTTTACGCAGTCAAATAACACTACATACACCCAAGGTTATCAGGTTAACTGGGACAACGCCGACGTGTCTCAATTCCAAAAGGCAGGCACCTATACGGTCACGGGCACGCTTGTGACATATAACGAATCTTCAGCCGCTAATGGCCTAAAGGTAACTGCTCAGGTCGAGGTCAAAGAAGTTGCCTCTATCGACGCTCTTGCTCCCGTTAACACGCCCGTCGGCGTACGTCCTACAACGGGCGGCGGTCTTCCCTACAGCGTTGAGGTTGCATTCACCGACGGTACAAAGAAGCAGTGCAACATTGCGTGGGACCCTATTTTGGACACGCAGGTGGCAAGTGAGGGGTCGTTTAAGCTTTCCGGTTCGCTGTCGTATTGGACCAATACCTCATCTTCATCGTCTACTCAGGTGGAGCTGGGTGACAGCAACCGAGTCACGGCGACCATCTCCGTCCGCGCCCTGCAGATGCCTTCCTCGACATCGACAAGCACGCTTATCGGTTGCCAGCCCAATATGCCGGGTTCAATCGAGGCCACGATGTGGAATGGCTCGCGAGGCAATTTCCCCGTTCAGTGGTCGACGATTAGTCAGGACGCCCTAAAGAACCTTGGCCAGATTACGGTTAGCGGATATTTTACCGGCTCTAACATTCCGGCTACGGCGACGGTCAACGTCTGCGATCTCGAGGACAGCAACATCGGCAAGATTGCTTATGTTCCCGGCGCCGGACTTCTGGCTCCGCGCTACACATCCACGCTGTATTTGTCGGATGGCAGCTCGTTCTATCCCCAGTATTCGTCGGGGCAGCCTTATAGCTGGGATGCTTTTCCTCAAGAACTGCTGGACGGCAAGCCTGGCGAGTACGAAATTACCGGTACTATCACTGGCTCGCTGGCGAAGGTCAACGCGATCGCGGTGTGCAGCGAGGTCAAGGGCGTCAATAACTATAGCGAGAATGGCGTGACGCTTGGGCAGTCGTACGAGGACTGGCGCGTTATTTACCCCGGTGAGGAAGTCAATCTGGACTACTTCTACGTGTCCGGCGTATTGCAGGATGGAACGACTTTTGACAGTCTCGGCGTCAACTGGGATACCTACGATAGGTGCCCCCAGAAGGACTGCACGATTACCGGAACGGTCGCCGGAACGAATATCCCCGTGAAAGTGCACGTCATCGTGACTAATAACTGGGAGGCTCAGCCACAAACCATTACAGTGCTCAAGGGCAGCGACGGCACCGCCATGCTTCCCGGCTATGTCGAACTTATCAGCCCCGATGCGGCAGAACATCCGGACTATTCGCACAAATACGCCGAGACCAAGTGGAACACGAAGGGCTTCGATTGGACCCAGGGCGGCGTGGTACGCGGCACTGCAACAATTAGCTTTAATGCAGGGTACGGCATGCAGACTGTCGACGTTCCGATTACTGCCACCGTTAAGATCGCGAGTAAGGCAACCTCGGTTCAGGGCGGAACCATATGGACCGTCCCCGGCACCAAGCCGATGCTGCCGGAATACCTTGAGGTTCGATACGACAACGATGTGTCTTCTGAGCCCCAGCGCGAAAAGGTCACATGGGACCGTGTCGCCGAAGACGCTTATGCCAAGGACGGTACGTTTAAGGTGAAGGGCAAGCTCCAAGGTGGTGCCGAGGCGACAATCACTGTTGACGTCTGTTCCGTCATCTCCGTTGCCGTTCCTGAGCGCATTAATACGGCCAGCGGTGTTTTCCCCGAGCTGCCGTGGAATGTCTCGGTTGCCACGAGTGACGGCAAAACTCATAATGCCCAGGTTCAATGGGATTACGTTCGTCCCTCGGTTTATACCGGAGAGCCGGGTCAGGTCACGACAGTGTCTGGCACGCTGTTTGCAAGCGGCCTCGACGGATACGGTGACGGCACTAACACCGGTCTCACTGTTCAGACCAAGATCGTTATCCAAGGCGTTGAGAAGGCAATCGATAACGGCGAGACCGCAGTGACCACCAAGGCGGGCACTGCGCCTGCTATGCCGTCCAAGATGGCGGTCGAGATGAGCGACGGCTCCGTTTCGACGGCGGCTATTGATTGGGATCCGATCGCGCCCGAGAAGTACGAGCGGCCTGGCACGTTCTATGCGACGGGGCATGTGGTCGGCTTTGATGCCGCTGCTGTTATGGCGCTGCTTGACGATGACGGCCAAAAGGTCGGCGTGGATGAGAACGGCAACGTGACCGCCAAGGTGACGGTTGCCGACAAGAAGGCGAAGAAGGTTGCGTTGCAGCCCGAGGCAGTCGTGGTCAACACCACGGTCGGATCGATGCTGGAGCTGCCCGATGCCGTGTCCGTATATTTCTCGGATGGCTCAGCACGGGATACTCGGGGCAGTTTAGGCGGCATCGAGATCGAAAAGTGGACCGACACCGACGGCATCGACCTCTCCAAGCCGCTCGCCAAGAAGGGTACGTATAAACTCGTCGGCAAGCTCAAGGATGTCGACAACGTCAACGCCATCGTGTACGTCAACGTCTCTGAGGCGCCGCGAACCATCACCAAGCTCGAGGCCAAGTCGTTTAGCGTTGCCAGTGGTACGTCCAAGCAGGATCTGTACGCCCAGATGCCCAAGCAGGTTGTGGCGACTTACTCCGACGGCTCGACCGATTTGCTCGACATTGACGTGTGGGATCTTTCTAACGTCACGGCCGAGCTGCTCAACCGAACCGGCACCGTGGAGATCACGGGCACGGTTAAGCTCAACGGCGCTAAGGTGACCTGCAATGTGACCGTGGTGGATCAGGATGCCCAGACGCCCGACCACGTCGAGCCGATCGATGTAATTGAGATTGCGGACAATGCCAAGGTCAGCGACCTTATGGATAAGCTGCCGTCTAAGGTGACGGTTGTCATGAAGGACGGCAAGACCAAGAACGAGACGCCCGTTAAGTGGTCTCAGGTCGACAGCCTGGGCCGTGCCGGCACCGAGTTTGAGGTCACGGGTCTAACGGACAACGGCATGACCGTAAAGGCTCAGGTCAAGGTGACGGCGCATATCGTGGGCTTTGATACCGTTGGCGAGATTGAGGTCGAGCGCGACACCAAGGCAGCTGATGCCTTGGCCAAGCTGCCCGCCACGGTCACAGCGATCTACTCTGACGATACCGATTCCGAAGCCAAGGTAGCGTGGGATACCAAGGGCCTCTCCGACAAGGACTTTGCCAAGGAAGGTGAAGTTACGGTTAAGGGCACGGTTGCCGGCACGGATCAGAAGGCGGAGTGCACCATCAAGGTCGTCAAACCGCTTCGTGAGATTCCTGATCACCTGGCTGGTACGGTTGACGCTGTGACGCTTGACGACGGGGCGAAGCCCGAGGCTGTTGTGGCAGCGCTGCCTACTACCGTGAAGGTTGCGATGAAGGACGGATCCGAGATCGACTCGAAGATCGACTGGACCGCTCCCAAGGAGAACCTCACCATCAAGAATGATGGCACGAGCGTTGTCGTTACGGGCAAAACCGCGGTTGGTAGCTTTGAGGTCAAGGCTACGGTCAACCTGGTGCCGGTCGTCGAGAGCGCCGCCGACATCAAGCTTTCGGTTGCTCGCAACACTGCCGCCGACGACATTGCTCTGCCCACCCAGGTGACGCTTAACATGTCTGATGGCTCGACGAAGGCCGCTGCCGTCACGTGGGATAAGACCCCGCTCACGGCAGATGCCTTGGGCAAGCTGGGTGACATCGCACTTGAAGGCGCGGTCGAGGGCTCTTCGGTCAAGGCTAAGTGTACGGTGACGGTTGTTAAGAGCAATGCTGAGATTCCGGCCTCTGTTGAGCCTCTCGCGGGAGTTAACGTTCCCGAGGGCGCATCGGTCGATGTCGTGCGTGATGCGCTCAAGGGCGTTAAGGCGACCGTGCTCATGAAGGACGGCAAGACGACGGCAGAGTCGGAGATCACGTGGACTGAGGTTCCCGCCGCGGCTGCTATGTACGGCAACACCGTTGTCGCCAAGGGCGTGACGGTGAACGGTAACCTGCCGGTCGAGGTCACCGTTACCTCCACGACAACGATCAACAAGGTTGCCGAGGTGCCGCAGATCACGGTCGAGCGCGATGCCAAGGCCGACACCGTGACGGGGCAGCTGCCCAAGAAGGTTGCCGTGACGTACTCCGATGGCCACACGGATGAGGCCGCGGTCACGTGGAATACGGATGGCCTGGACAAGCATCTTGCCTCTGTCGGCGAGTACACGCTCGAGGGCTCCGTTGAAGGCGCGACGCTCAAGGCGACCTGCAAGCTGGTCGTCGAGACGCCGGCGAGCGAGATTCCCATGAGGCCTGCGACGTTCGCTCCCGTTGAGGTGTTTGAGGCAAGCTCTGCCGCCGATGTGCTGAAGGCGCTGCCCAAGAAGGTCTCCGTGATGATGAAGGACGGCAGCCAGGAAGACTACGATGTCGATTGGGAGAATGTTTCCGCACTGGATTGGGGTGCCGATGATGTGACCGTGGGCGGTAAGGTTCGCGGTACGGAGCTTACAGTCAGCTGCATGGTACGCGTTAAACCGCGCCCGGCGGCCAAGGGCCTCGTTATCGTTGACCAAAACGGCAAGGCCACGACTGCCGAAACCGTGCTCAAGGTTGAGCGCGGCAAGGAAATTGACCTTGCTGCCGCGGCGAGCAATGCGGCCGATGGCGCGCTGCTGCGTGGTACCGTGACGTGGACCTCGTCCGACCCGACGATCGCCACGATCGAGAACGGTAAGGTCAAGGCCCTCAAGAACGGAACCGTCGTTATTACCGCGACGATGCCCGTTGACGGTGACGCTGCGGCGATTGCGACGCTTGCCGAGGATGACGCTGCGGAGACGCCGGAGCCTCAGCAGCTCACTGCTTCGGTGACCGTCGAGGTTGTTGAGCCTGCTGTCGTGCAGAAGCCGACGAGCGGCAAGGATAACGGTGCCAAGCCCGATGCCAAGGATCCTTCGGGCAAGAAGAATGGCAAGAAGGCCGCTAAGGGAAGCCTGGCCGAGACGGGCGATAACACTGCCGTGGCCGTCGCAGCGCTTGGCGGAACCGGCCTGCTGGCGCTGATTGCCGCGGCGATCGAAAAGCTGCGCCATCGCGCGGAGTAAGGCTGCGAGCTTAGAGCCTTAGGGCTCTAGGACATAAGAAGGCCTCCCGGTACTCGCAAACCACGAGAACCGGGAGGCCTTTCGTTTTGTCATCAGGGCAGCTACTCTGGTCCCCTTGGCAGTTGCGGTGAAATAGGGACTATTTTATGGGCTAGAAGCCTTAAACAGTCCGTATCTCACCGCAACTTAGTTTGGGGCTTGGGGATGGGTTAGTCTAGGCGGGCCGGATCGTGGGGGTAGGCGTTGAGAATCTCGACGCCGGACTCGGTAACTAGGGCCAAGTCCTCGATGCGGACGCCGGTGCGGCCGGGGAGGTAGATGCCCGGCTCGATGGAGAAGGTCATGCCCGGCTCGACAACCTGCTCGTTGACGAGCGAGACGTCTCCCGGCTCGTGGTCCTGCAGGCCGATCGAGTGTCCCAGGCGGTGCGTAAAGTACTGCCCATAGCCCGCGTCCTCAATCACGTCGCGCGCGGCGCGGTCCAGGTCGCACATGCGCACGCCCGGGGCGATGAGCGCCTCGGCGGTCTCGTTGGCGCGGCGCACGATGTCGTAGATATGTGCCGTCTCCTCGTCCGTCTCGCCCCAAAAGAACGTGCGTGTCATGTCCGAGCAGTAGTTGCGGCGACGTCCGCCAATGTCGAACAGCACCACGTCGCCTCGCTTGAGTACGGTGTCGTCGGGCTCGTGATGCGGGTCTCCAGCGTTGGCGCCAAAGCTCACGATGGGTGGAAAGCTAAAGCCCTCGCAGCCGTGATTACGGTACAGACCGAGCATCTGGTCGGCAATTTCGCGCTCCGTTACGCCCTCGTGGACGAGCTTGATGGCGTCGGCCATCACGGCGTCGTTGGCGGCCGAGGACGCGCGCATGAGCTCCTGCTCGGCGGCATCCTTGTAGGTGCGTGCGGCGGTGACGGCAAAGTCGCCCAGGAAAAACTCGCTGGCGGCATGGCGCTCCAGAAGGGGCATCAAAAAGCCGGAGCGCATGACGGTATCGATGCCAAGCGGCTTGGTCGGATCGATCTCGCGCGCGATGGCATCGGCCACGACATCGGTATCGGTGTGGTAGGCAACGCGGGCATTGTCGTACTCGGGCAGCTGATGCAGGGCGTTGACCAAGATTACGGGCTCGTCATCGCGCGCGAGCAGCACACCGCAAAAACGCTCGAACATATCGGCATAAAAACCGGTCAGGTAATAGATCGACCATGGGTCGTTTACGAGCAGCTGTGCGCCGGGGTGCTGAGCCTCGAGCGCATCGAGCACGCGCGCCACGCGCTGGTCATCGACATGTGCCATACATCGTCCTTTCGCTAGGTTGCCACCATGGTATCCCCATTGCCAGGGTAGTCAATTTGGGACGGGCTATTTTAGCTGCGTCAAACATGCGGAATGATTTTTCTGGGACGGGGATTAAATAATCATTGGGTGCCTAATGATTATTTAATCCCCGTCCCAGAAAAATCATTTGAGCGAACGTTCGGGCAAAAGTAGCTAAAAGAGGCCCGTCCCAAATGGGCTGGTTTCAAAAGTATGGCGGATTACGGGGCTGGACCTGTATTACTTGACCATGGGAAAAATCGCGAAATTAAAACCGCAGGTAGACGGCTTATCAAAAATCGAAAATTGTCGGTATGGATGGGGGTCTCCGAATCAGCCCCGTAATCCGGCATAGTTTTGAAATGGCACTAAAGTAGGCACAAGCTAAATACCGATTTCAAGGATAGTTGCGGTGGAATAGTCCCTGGATTCCGGGGTTTTGGCGGGAATCAGGAACTATTTCACCGCAATTGAGGAGGGGCGGGGTGGATGGCGGGATAGCTAGAAGAGCCCTGTCCCTAATTAGCTTCTTGGGCTCGGTTGATGTCCATGCTGGCGATGAGGTTGATGCTGGTGCCGAGGAGGTCTTCCAGCACGACGTTGCCCGTGCGGATGGGGGCGTTGACGACTAGGCCTCGGATGAGGTTCATGGCTTGGGCGTGGAGTGCCAGAGGGATGGCCTCAGCCGTGCGCACAGGCAGCAGCGTCTCGTCGCCGCCGGAGACGACCACGGTCGTCGTGAGCACGCGCATGGGACAGGTGAGCTCCTGATGTGCGAATTTATCGCCGCGCGGGCAGTTGTTGCCGGTTACGGAGCGCACTTCCACCACGGTGTCATTGGCGTCGCGCTCCACCTTTACGGTCAGGAGGCATTCGGATGGGCAGGTCGTGCAGTTGAACTGCAGCGTTTCGATCGCGTTATCGCTCATGGTTTATGCCTCCTCAACGGGATCGACGGATAGGACTATCTCGCTAACGCCCATATCGAGTGCGCGCTGTATCACCTTCGCCGGTAGCGGGAAACTCTCCATGACGCTCGGTTTAAACGGGCGGACCTTGCCTGCAAACAGCTCTTCGTCGCCTGCCAGAATGTGCACGCGGGCAGCGTCGACGGGTCGGCGCACGCGGAAGTTAAGCTTGGTGAGTGCCACAGTCGTAATGCGTCCCGGTAGCGCGTATCCTGCAATGCCGGCAGGGGAGACGGTGAACTCGCAGTTCGGAACGGTGCCCGCGCCGGTCCCCAACGCCCACGCCGCCGCAGCTGCGCCAGCCCTCTCGGACTCGGTTGTCACGTTGTCGGCCAGGTCGTGCACGTGCAGAACATTGCCGCAGGCAAAGATGCCCGACACACCCGTCTGCAGGCTTTGGTCCACCACAGCGCCGCGCGTGCGCGGGTCAAGCTCCACGCCTGCAGCAACCGAAAGCTCGTTCTCGGGAATCAGGCCCACCGAAAGCAGCAGCGTGTCACACGGAACAATGCGCTCGGTCCCCGGAATGGGCACCAGGCGCTTGTCGACCTGGCTCACCTCGACGGCCTCCACGCGGTCGTGCCCGATCACGCGCGTGACGGTGGTGGACAGGTGCAGCGGAATGCCAAAGTCGTCCAGACAGTTCTTGACGTTGCGGCGCAGACCGTTGGCGTATGGCATGAGCTCGTACACGCCCTCGACGGAAATCCCCTCGAGCGTGCAGCGGCGCGCCATGATAAGTCCGATGTCGCCCGAGCCCAAAATGACGGCGCGCGAACCGGGTTTGAGGTTTTCGATATTGATGTATCGCTGCGCCAGGCCCGCCGTAAACACGCCGGCGGGTCGGCTGCCGGGGATCTTGATCTCGCTGCGCGTGCGCTCGCGGCACCCCATGGCAAGGACGATCGCGCGTCCGGTGAGCTGTAACATGCCGTTGCGACTCATGAGCGTGACGGTATGGACCGCGTTGTCTTCCGTAGGTTCGCCCGAATCAATCCCAATCACCATGCTGTTCAGGAACAGCGCAATGTCGGTTGCGTGCACCTGGTCGATAAAGCGCTGCGCGTACTCGGGACCGGTGAGTTCCTGTTTAAAGTGCGACAGGCCAAAGCCAGGGTGGATGCACTGGCGGAGGATTCCGCCCAGGTGCTGCTCGCGCTCCACGATGGCCACGCGCGCTCCGGCCTTATGCGCGGCCAGCGCGGCCGCCATGCCGGCGGGGCCTCCGCCGATAACGACCACGTCGAAGGCTTGCGTTTGTACGGCTTCTACGACGCTGCAATCAATCGCGCTCGATTTGAGTTCTGCCATCCTAGCGCACCCCCTTCAGCGGTCCCTCAACCAGCCAAGAACCGGCATCCTCCAACAGCACCTCGCTGGGATCGCAGCCCAGCTCGCGGGCAAGAATCGCCACCACGCGGCTCTGGCAAAAGCCGCTTTGGCACCGACCCATGCCGGCGCGGCAGCGGCGTTTGACGCCCTCGACCGAAACCGCGCCCGGCTGGCGTCGGATCGCGGCCATAATCTCGGCCTCGGGCACCGTCTCGCAGCGGCAGACGATCTGCCCCCATGCTGGATCGGACTCAATGAGCTCTTCCTTGCGCGCAAGCGGAGCGCGGTCAAAGTCGTCCGGCGCGCGGCGAATCGGGTCCCAATCGTCCCGTTCGCGCAGGGCCACGCCGGCATCGCGCATCGTCTGCTCCATGCGCTCGGCAATGGCCGGCGCGCTCGCCACGCCCGGCGACTGAATGCCCGCGGCCTGGAACAGCCCCGGCACCACGGCGGACTGCCCAATAAAAAAGTCGTTCGTTCCCTTAATGACCGGACGACCGCCGGCAAACGCGCGCACAACGCGACGCGTGTCCAGATCGGGCACCAGCTTGCGCGCGCCGCCCAGCAGCGCGTTGACATCGCTCACATAGGTCTGCGTGTCGCCGGGCTCGCGCACGGCAGCGGTCGCGGTAATCACGGTGTTGCCATGTACAGTGCCCGTGACGATAACGCCCTTGGACACCGGCGTAGGAACAGGGTAGAGCGGCATGAGCGCACGCGGCTCCTTGTCGAGCACCACGATGTTGCCCTGGCGCCAGACCATTTGGAACTCCTCGGCGCCGGCCATGTGCGAGATGTCCGCGGCTCCGTTGCCCGCGGCATTGATCAGGTAACGACAGCGCACGTCACTGGCGGGCGTCACCAGCGTAAAGCGTGCGCGTTCCTTGCCGTCGGCTGAAACGTCCTCGTCGTGCGAGCCAGCAACCTCAATCGCCTTCACTGGAGCAGAGCGCATGAACGTCACGCCGTTGGCGACGGCGTTTTCCAGCGCAGCTATGGCCACTTCAAACGGGTCAACGTAGCCGGTCGAAGGGCACCACAGCGCACATGTGGCGTCGGCACTCGCACGCGGTTCCAGCTCCCGGATGTGGTCGGGGTCAATGATTGCCAGCTCGGGCACGCCGTTGGCAAGGCCATTCTGGCGCAGCTTCTCCAGGTGCGCGCGGTCTTCGTCGTTGAAACCCAGCACCATCGACCCGGTGCGGCGGAACAAAAATCCCAGCTCCTGGGCCCACGTGCTATATAGCTCGCAACCACGGGCGTTGACCTGCGCCTTTACCGTGCCCGGCGCCGGATCGTAGCCGGCGTGCACCAGGCCGCCGTTGGCCTTCGATGCGCCCAGCGCGATATCGTTGGCCGCCTCGACCACACAAATGGACAGGTTAAACCGCGCAAGCTGCCGCGCGATGGCGCACCCGGTGATGCCCGCGCCCACAATCGCGATATCAAACGTTTCTGCCACAGTGCCTCCCAGACGAGTTGGCAGGCCGTCAATAGGACTATCCTACGGTCTGCACACCCCCAGTGCAGCGGCAATGCGGCGAACAGCCCCGCAACACCCGCCAACGGCAGGCGAGGGGAGGCTTAGTAACGTGAACAACCTCGTCTGCTTGCTCTAACGTTGGAGTTTTGTCTCGATCTGTAACATCTAGACCCGGATTCCGCTTCTAACTGTTACAGATTGAGATGTTTGTGTCCGCGCCGACCCCGCCCCTAGCCGTGGTCCCATATAAACAAACCCCGTGGTAAACTTGACCGGACTGTTAATATTCCGAAAGGTACCCGTAATGTCCAAGTACATCTCCGAGCTCATGTCGCCGCAGCTTATGGGCGTCGTCTATGCCTTTGTTGGCTTTATCATCGCCCTGTATGTGCTGTCGGTCGTCTATGTGTTCATCGATGCTCGCCGCCGCGGCGCCAGCGCCTACGTGGCATGGGGCATCATCGCCCTCATCCCGTTTGTAGGCCTCATTGCCTACCTGGTTCTGCGCCCGCACTCCTACGCGTCCGATCGCGAGGAGCAGGAGCTGGACATGGCCCTGCGCGAGCGCCAGCTTGCCCAGTACGGCACCTGCCCGCAGTGCGGCGCGCCCATCGAGAAGGACTTCGTCGTCTGCCCGGTGTGCGACACCCAGGTTCGCAATGTCTGCCCCAGCTGCCATCGCCCGCTCGATGCGCACTGGAAGGTCTGCCCCTACTGCCGAACTCGCATCCAGTAACGCATCCATCGCCGGGCCGGCCGCAAGCCACGGGCACGCCGCGAACCACGCGCGCACCCCGCCCCACGCGATGAAGCATGCGTAGAAAATCGCCCGCCGTGCCATTAAGGTGCGGCGGGCGCTTGTATACCAAGGCAACCTGCCTATAATGATGCAAGTTAAAACGCCGAGCGCATCGCACGCACTTGCATTAGGCATCCGAGAGGAGAAAACATACCCATGAAGGCACTCTACAATGACGGTTCGGTGGCCGAGCTCCCGCAGGACGAGGTCACGCACGTCATCCGTCACTCCGCCGCGCACATCATGGCGCAGGCCATCAAGCGCCTGTACCCCGAGGCCGACTTTGCCTACGGCCCCGCGACCGACAATGGCTTCTACTACGACGTCGACCTGCCCGAGGGCGTCAAGATCAGCGAGGACGACTTCCCCGCGATCGAGGCCGAGATGAAAAAGATCGTCAAGGAGAACCTCAAGTTCACCGTCTTTGAGAAGCCCCGCGCCGAGGCCATTGCCCTTATGGAGGAGCGCGGCGAGAAGTACAAGGTCGAGCACATCGGCGACCTGGACGACGACGCCCGCATCACCTTCTATCAGCAGGGCGACTACATCGACATGTGCGTCGGCCCCCATATCTGCTACACCAAGGCGCTGAAGGCCTTTAAGCTCACCGGCGTCTCGGGCGCTTATTGGAAGGGCGACAAGGACAACAAGATGCTCACCCGCATCAACGGCGTCGCCTTTGCCACCAAGGAAGAGCTCGACGAGCACATGCACATGCTGGAGGAGGCCAAGAAGCGCGACCACCGCAAGATCGGCCGCGAGATGGACCTCTTTATGATGCGTGACGAGGCCCCTGGCTTCCCGTTCTTCCTGCCCAACGGCATGATCCTTAAGAACACGCTGCTGGACTACTGGCGCGAGATCCACCACAAGGCCGGCTACGTGGAGATCTCCACGCCGCTCATCATGAACAAGCAGCTGTGGAAGACCTCGGGCCACTGGGACCACTACAAGTACAACATGTACTCTACCGTCATCGACGACGAAGAGTACTGCATTAAGCCCATGAACTGCCCGGGCGGCGTGCTGGTGTACGCCTCCAAGCCGCACTCCTATCGTGAGCTGCCCATTCGCGCCGGCGAGATTGGCCTGGTGCACCGTCACGAGCTGCGCGGCGCCCTGCACGGCCTGTTCCGCGTGCGCTGCTTTAACCAGGACGACGCCCACCTGTTTGTGCGTCCCGACCAGCTGACCGACGAGATCGTGGGCGTGGTCAACCTCATCGACTCCGTGTACCAAAAGTTTGGCTTTAAGTATCACGTTGAGCTTTCCACCCGCCCCGAGGACTCCATGGGCTCGGACGAGGACTGGGCGCGCGCCGAGGAGGGCCTGCGCACCGCTCTGGAGCAGCTGCATATGGACTACGAGGTCAACGAGGGCGACGGCGCCTTCTACGGCCCCAAGATTGACTTCCACCTGGAGGACTCGCTCGGCCGTACTTGGCAGTGCGGTACCGTTCAGCTCGACTTCCAGATGCCGCTCAACTTTGACCTGGAGTACGTGGACGCCGACGGCACCAAGAAGCGCCCCATCATGCTGCACCGCGTATGCTTTGGGTCCATCGAGCGCTTCATTGGTATTCTGATTGAGCACTTTGCGGGCAAGTTCCCCACCTGGCTGGCTCCCGTGCAGGTCAAGGCACTTCCGGTTTCCGAGAAGAGCCGCGACTACGCCCACGAGGTGTGCGCCAAGCTGGAGGAGGCCGGCATCCGCGTGGTCTGCGACGACCGCGACGAGAAGATCGGCTACAAGATCCGCGAGGCCCGCAGCATCGACCGCGTGCCCTACATGCTCATCCTGGGCGAGAAGGAGGTCGAGGCCGGTAACATCTCCGTCCGCGATCGCTCCAACGAGACCGTTCAGATGAGCGTCGACGAGTTTGTTGCCAAGGTGCTCGAGGAGATCAAGACCCGCGCCTAAGGCAAGCTTCACAACAATTAACAAAGGCGACCGTCCACACAAGGCGGTCGCCTTTTTTCATGCCGAAATAAGAAAAGCCGGGCTTATAGGACAAAATGTGTGTCTGCTTTAGGGGCATCGGCG
>UMLL01005912.1_pt1 | contig 17824 bp, 8 predicted proteins | sample 1966591 | NCBI WGS metagenome assembly UMLL01 (sample SAMEA4836200, study PRJEB28245) | human gut metagenome | biome: gut microbiome; material: fecal sample | place: Denmark | collected 2008 | reverse complement strand
GAATTAACGGCATATCAACAAATGTTGACCTTAACTACATATATGACCTTAACATTTTAAATTGATAACAACTTTTTGAGAAGGTGAAATAATTGTCGTTTGGAAAGCAGTTGCTTATTGCTCGAAAAAACAAGCATATGACACAGAAACAAGTGGCAGAAGCCGTGCATATAGAACGGTCAGCCTATACCAAATGGGAAAACGATAATTATGAACCGACTTTTGCATATATCAGAGAATTAGCGAAAACATTGGAAGTTGATTACAACTTTCTGTTTTATGACTCTCACTGTTCACTTGACAGCAAGACTTTTTAAGTTTTCATTGTTATTCTTCTTTTGCATCGGGCATTAATTTGTCCGATGCATCCCTACAATCCCCACTAAGGTGGTTAATAATATAAATTTACGGAGGTAAATATGATTCGTGCATCACCCATAAAAGAATACAGTAGTTTTTCTTTTTCAATATTTAGATGAAAGGAGAGAAAAATTTGAATGAAGTTAATTAAAAAAATATTGTCGGTTTTCTTATGCTTGACTGTAATTATCGGCTCATTGTCTGTTGGTTCGTTTTCCGTAAGTGCTGCCTCGGTTAAAGGCAATCGTGGAGCAGACGGCAAAGGCTTTATATACAAGAAAACAGCTGAATATACTTATACAGACGCAAACGGAAAAAAGCACAGTCAGCATTATGAAGGTTGGGAAAATTTCAAGGTGCACTTTTTTGCTCCATCCGGAAAAACCTTGAATTTTTTAGACTACACACAAAGAGCGTACTGTATTGAACCGGATAAAGCATCTGAATTAACAAGTTCTGCTACTGTAAAAAGTACATCTCAATCAGCAGCTTGGAAACAGCTAACTACTGCACAGCAAAATGCAGTTAATCTGATACTTGCTTGGGGCTTTGGCGGATTTGAAGCTGCAAAGGAAGAGAAGGTTCATTACTACTATGCAACGCAGCTCTTGATTTTTGAGATTGTTGCAGGCAAGCGTAACGCATCAACTTTTGAAGCGGTTACCGGTAAGCCGTTACTTACACCTGCAAATACAATGACGGCTACGAGTTCGGCAGAAACTACGCTTGCGAATGTCACAACGGCATACAACAATATGGTTTCTTGGTGCAAAAAATCCGTGAGGAATCCGTCATATACTGCATCATCGCTCAGTTCTGCGAAGTCGTATCAAATGTCATATAATCAATCAAACGGACAGTATTCAATCACTTTGACTGATAAGAACGGTACCGCTTCAGTAACTAAAGCATCCGATGTAATCGTCAGCAATTCAAGTGTTAAGGTCAGCGTAAGCGGTAAAAAGATAACATTTACCTGTTCTAAAAATCTTGGTACGACAGTTAATGTGACAATGAAAAATTCTTTTTTGAAGGAACATGGAATCAAGAGCAAAAACAGTTTGTATTTAATTACAAGTAATGACTATGCATCATATCAGACTTTTGCTCAGGGTTCTAATTATACAGTTAAAGACGGATATGTTAAGTTGACATTTCCGGATGTTGTCAAGCTGCAACTTCACAAATCATCATCAAACAAAGAGCTTACAGCCGGCAACGGTTGTTACAGCTTGTCGGGAGCTGAGTATGGCATATACACAGACAAAGCTTGTACCAAAAAAATCGGCAGTATTACAACAAATGCAAGCGGTTACGGCAGTTACAGTAAATATGTTGACGCATCAGCTTCTTACTATGCAAAAGAAACCAAAGCACCAAAAGGCTATGAGCTTGATGAAACTGTATATACATTTGTGAATTCAGGCAAAAAAGCCGCAGACGGTACAAAAATTTATAGCTTTAGCTGTACTGATGAGCCTGTAGATGACCCTGTCGGTATTGTGTTACAAAAAAAGAATGCAATTACAGGCGAAACAACAAGTCAAGGTCTTGCTGGTGCGGTTTTCAGCATTGAATACTACGCACAGGAAATTGATAAGGACTATGATGTCAAAGCAGATGAAACCGCTTCTGCACTTGACAGCAAAAACCTTAAAAGGACTTGGTATATTCAGACTGACGAAGATGGATATGCTGAGCTTAATAAAAACTATCTTGCAGATGGATATAACTCTGATGAATTTTATTACAACAACAACTTAATTACAGTACCTATCGGTACAGTTGTTATAAGAGAAGAAAAAGCTCCTGACGGATACTCGCTAAGTGATGTTGTGTTTTACAGAGTAATAAATGAAGAAATTGCCGGTCTTGCTCAGGACACAAATACCCCTATCAAAGTACCGATTGATGAAATGCCGGCAAAGGCATATGTGGGCATTAACAAGCTTAATCAGTCAGGTATAGGTGTCGGCGGAGCAGTATATGGCTTGTACTCTGATTCAGCTTGTGCAAGCTTGTATGACAAGCTCACAACAAGTGCTGACGGCAAGGGGACTTTTGCAAAATCGGTAGATGTCGGCAAAACATACTACATCAAAGAGCAGACCGCTCCGACAGGCTATGAGCTTGACGAAACGGTTTATCCCGTAATTGCCACAGAGGAAAACTCAACCGTTGAAACAGCCGTCATACAGACGATCTATGAGGACAGCGTAAAAGCTGACCTCAAAATCAAGAAGTCATCAACAGACGGTATCGTTTCAAATTTGTGGTTTGCTATATCAGACAACCTCGGCAACGAGTACAACGCAGTTTCGACTGACAAAAACGGTGAAGCTACAGTTAAGGGCTTGAGAGTATATGACGATAAAGGCAATAAGATAACCTATACCGTCAAGGAGCTTGGTTTTAAGACTACTTTAGGATCTCACAGCTATGGCGGTTACACTTGGACGATAAAGAAAGAAAATGCAATCAATTATAAAGGTTCATATTTTGAAGGTGTTTCAAATGCTGTATTCAGCAATTGTGAGAATGCTTATTCAAGATACTACTATGGCAAATCATCAGAAGCAAAATCCAACGCTAACGGTAAGTCATTAACGCTTGACGAGAGCAAAACGGTTACATTTAATTTTCAGAATACAGTTTCTGAAACAGATTTAACTGTTAAAAAGACCTCATACAACGGTAAAGTGTCTGGAGTTTGGTTTGAGGTACAGGACGAAAACGGTAAATACTACGGGTCTATAGTCACAGATTCAAGCGGAACAGCTAATTATTACAGCAGGTACGGCGAAAAACTCAAAAGCTGTTTAACCGTTCCAAACTCAGCAATTTGTATTCCTATAAAATATAAGGTTGTTGAAAAAGGTTTTCTCGGCGGAGGCAGTTATTATTTCCCTGACAATTACCTTGAAAAGGCTGAATCAGAGTGTAAGACTGCCAACAAATACGGAACAACATCTACTCTTAATTATTCCGTGTACAACGCTCCTGCAACAGGAAGTATTAATATCAATAAGACTTCCGAGGACGGAGTTATCGAGGGCTTGAGCTTCAAGCTCGAATCTTTTGATGACGAACGAGAGTTCGATGATGACCTTATCCCTACTCCTATGGCTTATGATGCAGACGGAAACGGGATTACAAGTATCGTTTTGACTACTGATGAAAATGGTAAAGCAAGTACAGATAATATGCAATTTTATGACATAAACGGTAACAAAATTGATGGTATTCTGCCATATGTAGTTGACCTAAACGGTTTTCAAATTACTTACAGGCTTACCGAAATCGGCATTAAACAGTCAGACGGAACATACAAGTTTCCGAGCCGTTATGAACTGAAAGATGCAGTCGAATTTACAATCTATGATACCGATGAATACAACTATACATATGATTGTGCCAACACCGTAAAAACAGGTTCGTTACAGGTACAAAAAACATCTGAAGATGATGTTGTGGACGGTTTGTATTTTGAAATAAGCTGTGCTGATACAGGGTTTAACGAAAAAGTAAGCACAAACCTTGAAGGTTTAAGTCCTGAAATCTCAGACTTGCCGATTTATAACAGCAATGACGAATTGCTCAAATATAAAGTAACCGAACTCGGCGAGCTTAACGATGACGGCACTTACTCTTTACCGTATAAGTATAACAAACCTAAAAGTGTAACAGTTACGCTTAATTCAGATACCGTAGTTTTTGCAAATATCAAAAACACGCTGAAAACAGGCTCTGTTAAGCTGACAAAAACAGACGGCACAAAGGCTCTTACCGGATCAGGTTGGCAACTCTATAAGTCAGACGACACTCCCATCAGCTGTTATCAGACAGGCTCAGAAACTTATATGTATAATTCAGTTGCAAAAACTGCAACCGATTATATGGCTACGAATGGTAGTTTGTCAATCAGTAATCTGCCGGTAGGTGATTACTATTTTATTGAATCTGTAACTCCGTCAGGCTATATGCCATACGGTAAAAAGGTTGAATTTACAATTTCAGCCGACAATGAAAACACACTTAATATATCATTAACCGTTGCCGATAACAAATCCGTGTTATCTCAAACAGGCGGCGGTGGTATTGCTCCGTTTTACTTCGTTGCCGTGGCACTCGGAGCAATGGCTATAATTTTCATCTATGACTACCATAAACACGGTAGCAAGAAATATAAAAAATCACGAAAGGAAAATCAAAAATGAAAAAGAAAATCACACGAATTATGACAGCTATGGTACTTGCCGTTATGATGGTATTTACTGCAATCCCATTTGCAAGTGCTGCAACCAACGCAAATGCTCTTGATGAAACTAAGAAGGTTTCATTCACGCTCAATTGTTCTAAGCCCGGATACACATTTACGGTGTACAAGGTTGCGGAACTCAAAACAACCGAAAATCCATACAAGACAGGCTATGATTCACTCATTCCGTCAATCTCTGATGAGATTTTAAGCGGTAAGACATCGAATATTCTCTCAGCTCTTGATGGTCTTTCTTCGATTCCGTCAACAGCTTCAACCGTTGGCACATTTACTACATCGGCAACATCGGTAAAAAAGACTTTTTCAAGCCTTGTTCAGGGTTTGTACTACATTAAGGCTACGAACTTTCCTGCCGGTGTAAGAAGTGTTACAAACTCTGTTGTATCGCTCCCATACTACAATAACGGTTGGGTTTACAGTATCAATGATATTGACCTTGCAACAAAGGTAAATGACGGTGATGTTGTAACAGGCAAGACTATCACTAACAGCACAAAGGATAATGTTAATTTTACCGATGTAAGCCTTGGTGACACAGTAAATTTTGAAATCAAGTCATCGACTGCCGGTTCAAGCGAAATGAAACTTAAATCATATACCGTATATGATGAAATGTCAGCCGGTCTTACTCTTGATAAAGACAGCGTAAAGGTTGCACTTCTCAACGCACAGGGCGGTAAGGTTGCTGACCTTGCTTCAACTGATTATGCTCTCAATGTAACATCAGAAGTTGATGGTAAAGCTACAACATTTAATGTAGCTCTCACAAACGCTTATCTTCAGAAAAATGACTTTTATGCAGAGAGTGTTACTTATACATCTGTAACTTATTCAGCAAAGCTCAATAAGTACGCAATAACAGGAAAGACAGGCAACCCTAACACAGAAACAAAGCTCGTTTATTCTAACAAGAACGGTGTTGAATCAGAAGTAAACGGTAATACAGTTTATGTTTACACCTTTGCTGTAACAACAAACAAGACAGATACAGACGGAAAGGCTCTCGAAGGTGCAGAATTCAGCCTTTTCAAGACAGAAGAGGACGCAACTGCTCTTACAAATGCCCTTGCAAGCGGTGTATCCGACAAGACCGGCAAGGTTACTTACTACAACACAAGTAAAGAAGAAATCAAACTTGCAAGCGGTAAATATTATATTGTCGAAACAAAAGCCCCAACGGGATACAACATCTACGGTAAGGTTATTCCTGTGACAATTGATGTTACATACGGTGCAACATTTGTTGACGGTTCGTACATCACAAACTGCCCTACAGACGGCACAGCAAGCGTTGATGTTAAGGATACAAAGGTTGTTGTTCCGCAGACAGGCGGTGTCGGAACAGTAATGTTCTACATTCTCGGCACAGCATTTGCACTCGGCGGTATTGCAACATTGTTCATTCGCAGAAGAGTAAAAGCTACAAACAAGTAATTTCACATTAAACAGAAAGGAGTACAGCACATTGAAAAAATGCAGAAGCAAATGCACCTTGATAATAGGAATAATTTTTATGACTGCATCACTCTGCTTTGTGCTGTACCCTTCTGTATCAAATGCTGTCAATAGTTTTTTCGCCGCATCCACAATTAACAATTATGCCGCAAATCTTGACAGCATTTCAGCAGCCGACAGGTCACAGTACTTGTCGGCTGCTGCTGAATATAACAACAATTTATCAGAACTTATCAATGGATTTTCTTACGATACAGACAGCGTGATTGACGGATATGACGATATTCTCAATTTTGGTGACGGTCTTATAGGCTACATTGATATTTCAAAAATCAATGTAAAACTGCCTATTTACCACGGGGATACGGATAAAGTGCTTGAAAAAGGTGTTGCTCATCTGCCAAATACAGCGTTTCCGATTGGCGGTATAGGAAATCATTCGGTGCTTTCAGCTCACACGGGTTATCCTACGCAGGTGTTTTTTGACAATCTCAACGAGCTTGAAATCGGTGATGAAATCAAGGTGTCCGTCCTTGATGAAACGCTTACCTATGCTGTAACAGCAAAAAACATTGTTAAGCCCGACAACATATCGTTACTGTCAGTTGACGAAGAAAAAGACCTATTAAGTCTTATAACTTGTTATCCATACGGTGTAAACAGTCACAGACTTATTGTGACTGCTGAAAGAGTAAAGGATACAACTGCATCTGATACGGCAACAAAAACCGAAAACAACAATAACAGAAGTTTTGATTTTATTATTGCAGTAATTGTTATAACCGCAATTTTGGCAATTTTAGTAATTGCTGTTTCCATAAAAAATAAACGAAGGAGGAAGTAAAATGCCTGATATTACAAATGATTTTGATAATAATCCAAATACCGATAAAAGAAAACAGCGAGATGAAGAAGTCAATAATGACAATCTCCAACCCGAACAGACAAAATCCGAACCCGAATTGCTTGAACAAACGAAAAGCAAAGAATTTTCAATACCGATTTTTGCAAAGCTGTATGACAGGTGCAATCTTAAGATTGATGAGCTTAATCTAAAAAACGATAAACTCAATGCAAAAATCGAAAAACTCAACATAAAAAAGGTTCGCAGTGCTGAATTTGTTTCAACGGTTGAATCAATGAGAAATGTTGTACCAATGCCTGTGTATAAAGCATTGTCTGTTCTATCGGCTGAAAGGCGACAGAAAATAGTAAATATCAATGAGAAAATCCATTCTCATAAGCTGAACATCAAATCGAATGAGCAGAAGATTTTGAAGCAACAAAGCCGTGCTGAGAACTGCAAAAAAATCAATAAATTTCTTGACAATATGAAATCCCCTGACGGCAGGAAAGAAAACTTTGTCAAAGGTATGCAGGAATACGGGACAATGGCAATGAGGACAACCTCTGAAAAGTTTGATACTACTCAGAGCAAACTCGATGCTGCAATAAAAGCATACGGTCAAACTCATTATATGTCCGAAAAACTCAAACTGCGAAAACAAATCGACAAGCTCACCAACAAAAAAGAAAAGCTGATAAACAAGCTCAAGGCTCTTAATGAGTGGTCAGATAAGTTTGAATCGGTTAAAACTATGCCCGATAAGGAAGCTGACAATATTATCAGCAAGAGCTGTCAGAACATTGTTGATGAGTTTACGACCAACCCACAGGCTTTAAAAAAGCAGGCTGATGTAATCGTTTTATCTGCTGCAAAAGCTGTGACCGAAGAAAATTATCTCAAAAATGCCGAAATGTCGATTGAGGACGATTATGACAGCATTGACGGTATTATCAACAACGGCAATAAGCAAGAGGAGTATGACAAAGCGGCAAAAACTCCAAATAAGGAACATAATGCCGAGAAACAACCGAAGCAACCGAAAAAGTCCCTGATTTCTCGCAGTCAGATAAAGCAGAATGCGGACAAGATTGCAAAATCAGAACATCGTGAACAGGGACGGGAAGCAAAACAGGAAAGGTGATCATATGTACAAAAGGAAGTGGCATCCCAGTAAATCCGCAAAGGCAGAGTTTAAAAACAAGATGACTGAAATTGAAGATTTTTGCAACAAAAACGGTATTGACAGAAGTCTTCGCAATGACAGCTATTATTTTATGCTGAACGGTAAGAATTATCGTGTAAGCAATCACACGATTGAAGCAAGTAATGCAAAAGCATACGATGCTGTTACAGGCGAAAAAAAGCGTGATTTATATCATCCTGACGGAAGAGAAGAAGATACCGTGTACATAACAGCAAGTAAGACACGGATAATTGATATTTATAACGACCTTGCCGCAGGATATGAGCTTGACAAAAGAGGCAATCGGGTTGAGAAGATTGAAGAACCCAGGTCGAAAGCTCAGATTAAGCCGTTAATATCTCGCAGTCAGATAAAACAGAATGCGGACAAAATTGCACATACACATAACGAACAGCTTAACAACACTAAATCGAAAGAACAGGAATTATGAATATTATTTAGGGACTGTTGCATTTAGTGTAACGGCTCCTTTTGCTTTAGAGGTGAATGAAATGATTAAATTATATGGAAATGAGATATGGAACAGCAACACTCCGAATCAGTATAAAAAGGTTATTATAGCTTCTGAAAGCCAGTTTGAGAGCATAACCGATGCTCTCGAAAACGCAGGACTTAATTACTGTGGCTATATTAACAAGAACAAATCATATGTTGCGGTTGGCAGAGCTACTGTTCCGAATCTTGAAAAGTTAAATATCAGTTATGATTCAATAGTCGATTCCAACAACAGGAAATATGTAACAAACAATATCATCGGAACAACCAAATACAATGATATTGGTGATAAGATGTATCGCAAATATAATACTGATTTCGCTTACAAGGTTGCTCAAAGACTGTCAGAGCAGGATATTCCGTTTTCGGGCAGAATATTCGGTAAAAATACAACTATTACGGTTGACAATATATACAAAGATGCCATCAACGCAATTGCTCACGAAATTCGTGAGCAAAGAGAGCTTTTGTACAATGATAAAGCAGTCGAAAAAAACGAACCGTCTGCAACGGTTAAAAACAGCGTGACAGTTTCCAAAGAAGATAACACGGAAAATCTTTTTAATGCTCTTTCGGTACTGCACTATAAAGCACATCAGTTGGAGTCTTTGAATTCTACGGTTGAACTGCTCAACAACCATCCGGAGCTGATTGACACATTCAGTACGATGTTTGAAGATACTTCTGACTTTAAGCCTGAACAGTTAAATATGTTATCTATGAATTTTGTCAAGACATACTCAGGCCTTTCGGATTCTGAATTGATTCTTGCGAATACTGCTGATTTCAACGAAATTAAGCAGTCGTTCATCAACACAAATCTTGCCGATAAGCTCATTGAAAATCATGGGTATTCATATGCCCAGTCAGAACTTATAAGAGATATGGTTGATATGGGTATAGATTACGACACAATCAATTTGCTTGATTATACTTTTTCGCTTACGGAAATGCAAACTTTCATAGGTGCATACAGTCGCAGTGATTATGATTCTCTTATAAATCTTGTAACTAAGGTCAAAGGTGTTACACGAAGTGAAGTGGAAGGCATGATTTCTGACGGTACATATACCCCTGCTTTACCCGACTTTAACACTCTTGAGAAAACCCTTTATTTTCAAGAGTCCGAAGTCGAAAGTATTACATATATGTACTATAATCCTGACGCATACTCCGGCGGTCAGTTTGTAATTACCGAGGTATCTTACAAACAGATAGCGGAAGCTAACAAAAAATACGGAGATGATTTTTCAGGATTCTTTGATTTTCTTGATACAACAGGCGAACAAAGGTTAATTGATATCGGTAGCGAAAGTTTCAGAACCGCTGTTAAAAAGTTTTACAGCGGTACGGAGTTTGCCGAAGGTCTTAATGCAGATATTCAGCACAAGCTCGTTGAGCTTGCAGTAGTTCCCGAAATCAAATCACCTGAAGTACGGAAAATAGAACTTATAAAGGTCGGTGATTTTTATGAAGTCAGAGGTGAGAACGCAAAAACCGTTGCAGATATTCTCGACCTTGTTTCTACAACAAGAAACATTAACGGTTCTTCAGTTGATACAGTCGGATTCCCTGATTTTAAACTGAATGATAATACTGAACTTCTTAAAACACAAGGATTTACTGTGAATATCAAATATGAGGGACTTGTAGATCTTTCGAATGAGTTTAACAAACTCATATCTGAACAGAAAAAAATTACGAGCAATGTGTCAGACAAGCATACAATAGTTATCAATGCTTTTGCCGGACCGGGTGCAGGAAAAACAACATCTTGTCTTGAAGTAGCCGAAAAATTGAAAAAGCAAGGATTTGTTACGGAATATGTACAGGAATATGCCAAAGAGCTTGTATATGACAACAATCTTATTATGCTTGACGGACATTATGAACATCAATTTGATATTCTCAAGGAACAAGTGAAGCGTATTAACCGTCTGTATGGTAAAGTCGATTTTATCTTGACGGACTCACCTGTTTTGCTTAATAATACCTACCTTAACGAAGATAAAAGTACAAATGATTATGTTGCTTATTGCGAAAATGTTAAGAAAATTTATACTCTATATGATAATTTCAATTATTTTGTTGAACGAGATAAATCAGCCTTTGAAGAAGAAGGCAGAATACACAACTTGGAACAAAGTATAGTAATTGATGATGAACTAAAAAATACACTTCACAACAATCAGATTGATTTTGCTACATACACTCACTCTACGATTGACAATATTGTTCGTGACTCTGTGCTTGCTTATGCAAAGCAGCTTATAAATTTGTATTGTAATGACGAGTTTGATTCAGAAGCGGATTTTTCAGACTTAAAAAAAGTCGGAGTGGCATACACAACAACAGAAGACAGCAAGCATACTGTGGAAGCTGTTGTAAATCTTGTTGACTATAGGCTTGAAACTTATGTTGATGACAAATTATTCAAAGAAGAAACATATGCCGACCTTAAAGATATGATTGATAACTGTCTGCACTCTTTATCGTTCGATGACCTTGTGTACCTTTCCGATGAGGAGCTTGCACCGTTTTATGAGGAACACGACGAGCTTGACGACATAGATCCCGCAGTTATTCGTCAGCAGCTTGAGGACGCAGGGATAGTCAACGGTGAGCTTGTCGATGAAGATAAGCTGAACAGTGATCCATTTATTCAACAGGTTATGGCTGACGCAGAATCCGATGCCGGTGCTCTGAATGTCAGCTCAGAAGAAATCGTTAATCAATTTAATTCAGAAAATGAAATCGTCCCGATAAACGAGCCTGAACAAACTGAGCCTGTACAGGAAATAATTCGTCCGACAATTACTTGTGATTGGAGTGAAAGTCCGGTATTTGAGAACGGCAAAACATACTCTGTTTCTGAATTTGACAAACTTATGAAAAATGCCGATGACGAATGGGTTGAGCAAAGACAGCTTGAAATTGAGGAATACGGCAGTGAAAATGCGGTTACAGAAGCATACAGAAACGGTGAACTTGACAATATTCATCTTGGTTATGAAAAAACGAAATTTATTATTAATATGCCGAACGGTACGAAATACACCGAACGGCAGAACATCGGGGACGGCAACGGTGGAATTATTGATTTTTTAAATCAATATCCGCAGTATTCAGGTGTTGTAAAAATACTCGAAGCCGATATAAAGCTTGATAAAGGTGAAAATGAGAAAGCCGCAGATTTACCGATAACGGAAAGCAAAGAAAGAGATGTCAGGAGCGATGAAAAATTACAGAGCGTTGACGAGCTTACCGTGGAGGTTGAAAATGCCGCACCGTCAAGAGCAGAAAAAGCTGAACCGCCTACATTGTTTGATATGGTCGAAAGCTCAGAGCAGACCGAAACAAGCGTAAATGATGAAAAAGCCAAAAACTATGTAATTGAGGACAGAGAAGCTGTCACGGGAGCAAAAACAAAGTTTCAAAATAACATTGCTGCCATTAAGATTTTAAAGCAAACGGAAGCAGAAAACAGAGCGGCTACACCTGAAGAACAAGGTCAGTTGTTCCTTTACAGCGGTTGGGGAGGTCTTGCCAATGCTTTTGAGTCTGATAATGATAAATGGAAAAATGAGTATTCTGAACTCAAGGGTTTGCTTACGGATGAAGAATATACCGCAGCTCGGTCAACTGTGCTTGATTCATTCTACACAGATACAGCAATCGTTGACAGTATATATGAGGTCATTCGTAACGCAGGATTTGAGGACGGCAACATACTTGAGCCTGCAATGGGCGTAGGAAACTTTTTCGGCAGACTTCCCGAAGAACTTCGTGATAAGGTGAATTTGTACGGTGTCGAAAAAGACAGCTTATCGGGCAGAATAGCTCAAAAGCTGTATCCGCAAGCTGACATTACGATTGACGGCTTTGAGAATACTCGTTTCAATGACAACAGCTTCGATGTTGCAATCGGAAACATTCCTTTCGGCGATTTCAGTGTTAATGATTCTAAATACAACTCAAAACATCTGAAAATTCACGACTATTTCTTTTTGAAATCACTTGATAAAGTGCGTGACGGCGGCATTGTGGCTTTTGTAACTTCCAAAGGTACGCTTGACAAAAAGGACAGCTCTTTCCGCAAGACCTTGGCCGAAAGAGCGGATTTGGTAGGTGCTGTGAGATTGCCGAATAACGCCTTTAAATCGGCAGGAACGGAGGTTACAGCTGACATTATATTCCTCCAAAAAAGAGAAAAAAAGTCAGAAATTGAACCGTCTTGGGTACATACAGGACAGCTTGAAAACGGATTAACCGTCAACAATTATTTTGTTGAGCATCCCGAAATGATACTCGGCGAAGTTGTTGAAGGCAATAAAATGTTCGGCAGAACAGACGATACGATGTGCGTGCCGTTTAATGACGGCAGAACATTGTCGGAGCTTCTTTCCTCGGCGGTAAAGAATATCAATTTTGAATATTCCGCTTCTGCAGAAAAGCTGATTCCGGTTTCCGAACATTTAACAGCCGAACCTTTAAAACTGCGTTTACAAAGCTTTTATCGCCGAAACGGCGAAATATATTTTTACGGCTCTGATAAGAGCGGTAAAATAGTTAATGTTTCCGCAGACAAAGCACTTGGGAAAAAATTAAATCACGAACGCATCAATTCCTTTATTGATATTCGTGACACTTTGCGTGAATTGCTTGATGTTCAGCAGTACGATAACAAGGATTCAGAGATAGCTCAATTGCAGGAAAAGCTCAACAACTGTTATGACAGCTTCTACAGTAAGTACGGCTTGCTTCACAGCAGTTACAATCACAGCTTGTTAAACTCTGACGGAGCATATCCGCTTGTTGCTTCTCTCGAAGCCGATTTTGCCAAAGATAATAATTTACTTGTTAAGAAGTCCGATATATTTACAGAGCGTGTAAATAAGCCGACAGCAACAATAAGTCATGTTGATACGGCTGAAGAAGCTCTTGCTGTCTGCGTTGCAGAAAAAGGTGTTATCGACTTCGAGTATATGAGCCAAATTACGGATGTGCCGCCCGAGGATTTGAAAATCGGGCTGAGAGAAAAAGGTGAAATATTTGCCGTACCGTCATATACAGGCGATGAGGACTACGAATATCAAACTGCTTCCGAATATTTGTCGGGAGATATATATGCAAAGCTTGACATGGCAAAAGCATACGCTTCGGTCAACGGCATATATGAATCAAATGTTGTCGCCTTAAAGGAAGTATTGCCTACTCCTCTGAAAGCCGGCGATATTGATATTAACCTCGGAGCTACTTGGATTGATAAAAAATACTATGAGCAATTTATGTATGAGGTTTTTGAAACACCGCAAAGCCTTAAATCGGATTATGTGTCAAGATTTTTTAAATCCGACAGAATAGAGCTTGACTATTCAGAGTATTCCGGCAGATGGAATATCACGAATAAGAGAGCGGATTTGTCGGTAACTACTGTAAAGACCTACGGTGCAAGCGGATTATCTGCATATCAGATATTTGAATCCGTTCTCAATTTATCCGAACCGAAAGTGTATAAAGACAAGGTTGACGAATACGGTGTTGTTGAGCGTGATAAAAACAATAAGCCTGTAAGAGTGCTTGATGTAGAAGCGACTCAGGTTGTACAGCAAAAAGCCAATGCCATTCGCCGTGAATTTAAGAATTGGATTTTTAAAGATGCTAACCGCCGCAGAGATATTGTTGACACATACAATCGCACATTCAATTGCGTCCACGCACGAGAGTATGACGGTTCACACCTTAATTTTCCGGGAATGAATTCAAACATTCAGCTTCACGAACATCAAAAAAATGCCATTGCTCACGCTATTTACGGAGGCAACACACTGTTTGCTCATTCGGTAGGTGCAGGAAAAACCTTTGAAATGATAGCTACTGCTATGGAATGTAAACGGCTTGGGTTGTGTCACAAATCCTTGTTTGCTGTACCGAATCATCTGACAGAACAGGTGGGAGCAGACTTTTTGAAGCTCTATCCCAACGCAAACATATTGGTTGCAACAAAGGATGATTTTAAATCATCAAACCGCAAGATGTTAATGTCAAAAATTGCAACTGGCAATTATGATGCCGTTATTATCGGACATACGCAATTAAAGATGCTGCCCCTATCTCCTGAAAGGCAGGAAGCCTTTTTACAATCTCAAATTGATGATATTGTTGCCGGTCTTGCTGAGATGAAAGCTCAGGACGGTAATAAATTTACCGTTAAGGAAATGGAGCGTACAAAAAAGAATCTCGAAAATCAGCTTGAGAAGCTTCAATCAAGTAAGAAAGACAATACCGTATATTTCGAGGAGCTTGGAATTGACAAATTGTTTGTTGACGAAGCTCACGAATTTAAGAATCTGTACTGTGCAACAAAGCTGCAAAATGTTTCGGGTATATCTTCAAGAGCTTCTCAGAGGGCAACAGAGCTGTTTGCAAAATGCCGTTATCTTGACGAAAAGACAGGCGGCAAGGGTGTTGTATTTGCCACAGGTACACCGTTGTCAAACAGCGTTACAGAGCTTCACACAATGATGAGATACCTTAATTATGATTTTCTTGCAAGTCACAACAATATGCAGAATTTTGATAATTGGATTTCTGCATTCGGTGTGCAAAAGAAAGAATACGAGTTAGCTCCGGCAGGAAACAAGTTTAAGGAACGCACAAGGATTGCGGAATATTCCAATCTGCCTGAGCTTATGTCTATGTTTAAGATGGTAGCCGATGTAAAGACAGCTGAAACTCTTAAACTTAAAGTGCCTGATTGTGAGCTTCACATTGTTGATGTAGAGCCTACAGAGCTTCAAAAGGAGCTTGTCGATGAATTATCCGACAGAGCAGATGAGGTTAATTCAGGCTCCGTAGATCCGTCACAGGATAATATGCTCAAAATTACCGGTGACGGCAGAAAGCTCGGTCTTGACCCCCGACTTATTAGTCCCGATTTTGAGGATAATCCAAATACAAAGCTGAATGTGTGTGTAAACAATGTATTTGACATTTATACAGACACAGCAAAAGACAAGCTTACTCAAATTGTTTTTTGTGACCTCGGTGTGCCGTCAAAAAACACAGGTAATGACTCCTCCAAAGAGCAAAACGATAACAAGAGTGTGGCGGAAATCGACTCTCTTGAGGAAACAGGCAAGTTTTGCGTGTATGATGACATAAGGGACAAGCTCATTGCAAAGGGCATCCCTGCGACTGAAATAGCATATATACACAATGCAAAAACCGAAGCTCAAAAGTCTGAATTGTTTTCAAAGGTCAGAAGCGGTGAAGTGAGAATTTTACTCGGTTCAACGGGCAAAATGGGAACAGGCACAAATGTGCAGGACAGAATCATTGCTCTGCACGATTTAGATGTTCCGTGGCGACCGGCAGACCTCGAGCAGAGGCGTGGCAGAATGGTCAGGCAGGGCAATATTAACGAAAAAGTGCATTTGTACAGATATGTTACCAAAGGCACTTTTGATGCGTACAGCTATCAGCTCCTCGAAACCAAGCAAAAATTTATAAGTCAGGTTATGACTGACAAAGCTCCTGCACGCAAGTGTGCCGATGTTGACCAAGCGGCTCTTTCATATGGCGAAATTAAGGCTCTCTGTACCGGCGATGACCGTATCCGTGAGAAGCTCACGCTTGATAACAGAGTAAAGGAGCTTAACTCTCTCAAAGCTGATTACAACAATACAAAATATGAGCTTGAAGATGCTGTTGCGGCTTATCCCGAAAAACGCAAGCAACTCCTTTGTACTATCGGCAACATAAAATCCGATATCGATAATGTTAAGTCATTTGTCGATAAGGACGGTAAACTTATTTGCAAATTAACTTTAGGTTCTCAGACTTTTAACCTGAAGAACGATGAGGAACGAAAAAATGCTGCCAAAGCTCTTACAACTGCTGTTGCTCAGGTAAGAATAGCCGACAACAGAAAGAAGCAGGTTAGCGTTGGCAACATTTGCGGATTCGATATAAGCGTTATAAACAACGGAAATGTGTATGATGACATTGTAGTTACAATCAAGGGTAAATATTCATATTCTGCTCAGCTCGGTGTTTCTGCTGTGCATAACCTCAGTAAAATAGAGGGGTTGCTGTACAAAACCGAAAGTGTTCTTGATTACAGTCAGAATTCTCTTAACAAGCTTGACCTTGATTACAAAACAAGTGTTGCCCTGCTTGAAAAGCCTTTTGAATATGAAGCGGAATTGCAGGAAAAGTCAGCACGCCTGTCTGAATTAACAAAGATTTTGAACATTGAGCTTGCTCACCAAAAAACAGAATCAAAGTCCAAAACACATTACTTTGGTAAGGATAAAATCCTCGGCAGGAACAAATCTTCAAAGCAAGTTCAGAATAAAACAGTTATGAAATCAGAGCCTAAAAGGAGTGAACCTGAATTATGATAGTTTACGCACAAGGCGATATAACAAAATTTGATGTAGATGCTATTGTAAATGCATCCAACGGTTTTGGTTATATGGGAGGTAAAAGATGTGTTAATGAATTACATAGAGGAGTTGCAGAGAGCATTCAATTTGCATCTTGCGGTGCTGTTGAACGGCTTGCAAGAGCAAAATGTAAGGCACACTCCTTTTTTGGTTATTCACCCGGAACTGTTTTTGTGACTGATGCTCCAAATCTTGAGTGTAAAAAAATAATACACGCAGTTACTATGCGTACTCCGGGTAGCAAAGCAAAAATCAAAAAAATTAAAGATCTGATTCCAAAGATAGTAGCGGTAGCTGAAAACTTAAACATAAATTCAGTAGCCATACCTTTACTTGGTTGCGGAACAGGTGGACTTGACAAAAAAACCGTTCAAAATTTATTAGCTCATAATCTTATAAGTGACAAAGTGACATTTTATATTGTTACTTCACTTTAAAATTAGAAATTCTTTTCTGAATTTCTTTTTAAAACACTTGTTTTTTTCTTAGTTATAACATATAATAGTATTTGAACGATGTTGGTTACTCATCTTAGTGTTGTGCTTCGCTACCGTCTGACCACCATATCAGGAGAATGCGATATTTTTTAAGGTTGTGCTTCGCTACCGTCTGACTACCATATCAGGAGAATGCGACAAAAAGTAACGATTTTGGGAGCAACTGCATTATATGCAGTTGCTCCCTTTTATTGAGGAATGAATAGCGTAGATAAATATTTTTTATTTAATTTAAAA
>UMLL01081613.1_pt1 | contig 17941 bp, 15 predicted proteins | sample 1966591 | NCBI WGS metagenome assembly UMLL01 (sample SAMEA4836200, study PRJEB28245) | human gut metagenome | biome: gut microbiome; material: fecal sample | place: Denmark | collected 2008 | reverse complement strand
TAGTTCTTATTTAAGCCGTCCAGGTTTTGGGGTGCAGTTCATTCTGGGGCGCCCTTTTTGTGTGCGGTGCTTTACCATATCGCGCGGACAGCTCAATAGAAAACACACGAACAAACGTTCTGTATACAGCCATCTACCTGCTATGCTTTTGTTAAATAGAAGCGAGAGGAAGGGGATGCGATGGAGCTGTTTGATGAGCGGGTAGTTTTGTTTGAGAGCGATGAAGGTGGGGAGCACCTACTAGTTACGTGTGAGCCATCCGGTATGGGTGGTTTGGTGGTGCGGCAGACGAGCGAGGGTCCGTTGACCCAATGGTGCTTTGAGGAGTCGCCGCATGTAGTCGAGACGTTTGTGGCGCATGAGGCGCTTGTTGTCCTTGAGCACTTCTATGGCGTTGGAACTTCTAATCAGGTGGCCAGAATGCTGAGCATTTCGTTTGCCGACTACGACTGTGCCCAACGGGTGCGGTCGCTTCTAGGGGAGCTTGGCGCTGGGTTCGATGTGATTGAAAAGCCAATCGATCGCACGAGAAGCGCTGATGCTTGTGGTGCAGCGTGACAAATTGAGGCCCGCGCGAAAAAAGTTTGAGATTTTGCTTGACTCTAACGAACTAAAGTGGTTTTATATGTCTTGCGCTGCGGCGTTACCTCAGCTGGATAGAGGGTCTGACTACGAATCAGAACGTCATAGGTTCGAATCCTATACGCCGCACCAATTGAAATTGAAAGCCTCCGGCAACGGGGGCTTTTCTTTTATGCCGGCACCGCATGGATTCGAACCTCGGTCGAGGCGCGAGCGTGAAGCGGACGCGGAGCGTTCGTAGCGAGCGGGCGAGTCCGCCGGCAGGCGGGCGAAGCCGGTGCGGATCCGCGAAGCGGATGCGCGGAATCCTATACGCCGCACCAATTGAAATTGAAAGCCTCCGGCAACGGGGGCTTTTCTTTTACGCCGGCAGGCGGGCGAAGCCGGTGCGGATCAGCACGACAACTTAATCGGCGCTTCGTAAAAATTTTCCAAATTGTTGCTTGACCCATCGAGGGCTCACGTGCATAATAATCCGTGCGTTGCGGCGTTACCTCAGCTGGATAGAGGGTCTGACTACGAATCAGAACGTCATAGGTTCGAATCCTATACGCCGCACCAATTGAGTTTTAAGCCTCCGGAAACGGGGGCTTTTCTTATATCGCGATGCACCGAAGATCGTGCCGAGCCCTCCAAATGAGTAAAAATCAAATTCGATAACTTTTTTTGAAAATACGCTTGACCATTATTCAGTCCATGTGCATAATAATCAACAAGTCGCGGCGTTACCTCAGCTGGATAGAGGGTCTGACTACGAATCAGAACGTCATAGGTTCGAATCCTATACGCCGCACCAATTGAGATTAAAGCTCCCGGCGACGGGGGCTTTTCTTTTACGTAAACACTGCACGGATTCGAACCTCGGTCGAGGCGCGGGCGTAAAGAAAACGCGGAGCGTTTTTAGCCCGCGGGCGAGCACGCCGGCAGGCGGGCGAAGCCGGTGCGGATCCGCGCAGCGGATGCGCGGAATCCTATACGCCGCACCATTTGAGATTAAAGCTCCCGGCAACGGGGGCTTTTCTTTTACGTAAACACTGCATGGATTCGAACCTCGGTCAAAGGGGACTATTTCTCATCGACTCGTGTAAGATTTCGAGTATGCGCCTCGGTGAGCCCGTGGCGCGCTCTTTCTTTAGACGGCCGATCAGGGTGATATTTCGTGGCAGAGCGTCCGACATACAAGCTCAGGTTTCTCGATCCCAAAAAGCGCTTTCCGGCCATGCCCGAGCAGCCTGCGGGACGCTCGTATGGCGTGGTTTGGAAGCTCTTTGGCGAGGACCCGCATGAATCATGCTATGTCGTCGAATTCGTCGGCAAAAGCCATGTGTCGCTTTTGGGCTACGTGAGCGTTTCGGGTGAGGTCTATAAGGTGGACCGTCCCGTTAACGAGATGTCGCTGCCCGACGATCCCGACATGCAACTGATTCTCGACGAGTCCGATTCCAACATCGGTGAGATTGCGGTCAGGGGTGCCGATGGGACGATGCGCTCCCGGGCGCGAGTCATCGGCTCTCCCGAAGGAACCATGCGCGAACAATCCGATCGCGAGACGTGGAATTCGACGCGCAGCCTTCGCTACGGCGAGTTCATGGCCTCGATGTTCTTGCGTTACGTGATATTCGCCGATTCTGAAAACTCCATCTCAAGCACGGCAAACGGTGACGGCCTCGACGAGGGCATGAAAAATGCCGTCGACAAGATCAAACTTGTAAAACTCCCCGAGCCGGTTGAGGTACTGCTGGGTTTTGATTCCACGCCGCTGCCCGATGCAATTGAAACGTTGCTCTACCGCATTGACCATACAGATAATCCAAGTGGCATTGAGCGCTATGCCGCCGCTTTGATGGGCGAAGTTAATCTGCCACGCCTGCGCACCATAGCGGCTAAAACCGAAATGAGCCTGGCGCGCATCGATCGCTCGAGGCTCTTCTATCTCAATTTTGACCGTAGCCCGCTGGACCAGGACGAGATCGATACCCTGCTTGCCGTCGAGTGCCGCCTGAACCGCCTATCGGGCATCCTTGAGCGTATTGGAGCAGGGTTGGGCCCCGTTGCCTCGTCGCCAAGCTTTGAGGGCTGCTCGCTCTTCGACCTATGGCATATCAGCAAGACGACAAACGACGTTCCTCGCTTGCTCGAAACGCTGTCGAATGACAACCCGTGGGCCAAGCCGGGGACGGTTGCGTGCCAGCCGGGTGGAGAGTGGGACGTTCGCACCCGCTTTGCACGTATCGTAGAAGCGCTCAACGTGATCACGCGGCTCGATTACACCTATCGAGCGAACGTCGCCGAGGGCATCATGCTGGTGCGATTTGGCCGCACGGTTGTCGATGCTATGCCGCGGCGCGAATACGATGCTCAAGATGACGCCTGGCGCGAGGTAGATGAGCCTAAGCGCGCAGCATGGGCCACCGAGCACGATGCGCGTATTGCGCTTACACTCGCGGCGGCTTGCTTTGCTTCGGGTGCTCGCATCACGCGCTGCTACGTGCAGATTGCGGCTCCCGACGGCGAGCAGGGCGAGCGCGTTGTTAAAACGTACTCCTTTGGCCGTGCGGCTTATCTGGCCGATTGCGTTTCTGTCGCCAAGGATCTTGAGAGCATGGATATGGACGACATGCCCTGCAAGCATTTGCTCGAGGCATATGAGGCAGATGCGCCGGACATGATTGAGCCTGCAGAGGTTCACGCCCGACCACGCGATGACCATCGTCCATTGCCGCCTGCGCTTCGCGATCTGCTGCTCGCTGATACGGCTGACGAGCTTGAGGTCATGGAGGAGGACAACGATCCGTATGTCGCCCGTGTCGTCGAGCTGCGCGAGCAATCCAAAGTTGACCGAGCCGGTGCTTTCGAGGGCTTTTCTCGCCTTGTCGAGGAGCTGGAAGCCAAGTGTACTGTTGCTGAGCTTTTGGCGACGGGCCCAGTGCAGACCCAGTTCTGCGACAACCAGCTGGTGCGCATGGTGCTGCCGGTGATGGAGGAGGACCGTTCCGTGCGTATCCTTCGCGCTCCCGATGCGCTGTATTTTGCCCAGCACGAGATTTGCAGCTTTTACGCCGAACAAGAGGACTTTGAGCGTGCGCTGCCCGAGGTGCGCCGTCTCTACGACTTGGCGCGCTCGTCCATGCAGTCTCACTTTGCCCTGATTAACGTGCTAGCACGCCTGGAGCGTTATGACGAGATTATCGAGGTAGCGCGTCACGGCCTGCGCATTGCCAGCGACCGGCCTTCGATCGGTTACCTGTTCTATCGCCTGGCATTCGCCTACTGGAACTGCGACCAGCTCGAGCTGGCGCTGGCATGTTATCGCCTGGTGCCGCGCGGCGAGGAGTCGGGCGGCAGTGCGCAGGAGGAAATGCAGGGCCTTATGAACGAGATGGGCGTCATCAAACCGCCCACGTTTGAGGAGGCTGTCGAGACCATCCGCAAGGCAGGTCTTGAGCTGCCGCCGGTGCCCGCCGTGACCAATCAACTCGCGGATGCCGCCGTGCAACTCGTCGACAACGGCTTCTTTTTCTTGGCGCGCGGCTGCATCTATCAAATGTGGCGCACCATGGGTAACGATGAGCTCGGCTCCCTCAACCGCTCGCTGGGGTAGGGGCGGCATAGAAGGGCTGGACCGCGCTTGTCATCCCATTTGCTCACCATGCCGACAAAACGAAGGGGCTACTGCTGCCGGCGTACCGGGAACATTTGCGTATAGATAAGGTATAACGAATTAAGTCGTAGCGAATTAAAGTACGAATTACTGTATCGAGCAGGTTGCCGACAAATTGAATGGAGCCATTTGTATTTGCTCAAGTGGGTGGCTCCAGCAGGACCGGTAAGGTCAAAAGCGGCTAGGTCTGCTAAACCTGTTAAACTCTGCTAAAGTTGCTAAACTTTGTTAAAGTTGTTAAAACTAGCAGAGGAGGGTCGAATGTCGAAAGCCATTAATCCCTTTAAGCCAACGGCGGGCATGAATCCGCCTGAGCTTATCGGACGTGACGCTGTTTTGGATGATTTTGCCGAGGCCCTTGAGAATGGTCCTGGTGCTCCCGATCGACTCATGCGCATCTCGGGCGTCCGAGGCACAGGTAAAACGGTGCTTCTCAATGCATTGGGTGATCTTGCGCGAAAAAAAGGATTCGAGGTTGTTGACGTCGCCTCGAATGCCGGTTTTTGCAGTAGAATCCTCGAGGCTCTACAACGAAATGTTCGTCTTGAGTCAATGTCGATTTCCCCATCAATTCTAGGAGTCAGCCTTGGCTCCGTTGAGGTATCGAAGTCGGCATCTCATCTGGGCGAGGCAATGTACGATGCCGCGAAGCGCGGAGGTCTGCTCATTACGCTCGACGAGATTCAGGATGCCTCAACTGAGGAAATGCGCGAGCTGGGCAATGAGATGCAGCTTTTGATTCGCCAAGGGGCGAATGTCGCTTTTGCATTCGCCGGCTTGCCAACATCGGTGGATGGCGTGGTGGTTGATGATACCCTTACCTTCCTTCAGCGGGCAAAACACATCGAACTCACTCGTCTCTCCGATTTTGAAGTCGGTGGATCGCTTGAGGATACAATGAGACGAGCGGGCAAGGAGCTCGATGAAGACGCCGCTGAGCTATTAACAAAGGCTTCAGCAGGCTATCCCTTTATGGTCCAGTTGGTCGGATATTACGCTTGGCAGGTTGCTGCGCGCAGCGGGGCGGAGAGCGTGAACGAAGGGTCCGCGCGTAAAGGTATCCAAGCGGCTCTTGATAGCTTTAATGCTATGGTGATTGCCCCGGCGCTGCGCAGGGTTTCAGAGCGACAGTTTCAGTATCTCGCGGCAATGGCTCAATGCGAGGGCGATGAGATTGCCAACGGTGATATCGCCAAGAAGATGGGGTTGCCGGCGAACAAGGTCGGCTCGTATCGTAAACGTCTCATCGATGCGGGGTTGATTGAGCCTGCGGGCTATGGCTGTGTTTCGTTTGCAATTCCGTATATGCGCGACTATTTGTTGGAGGCGGTGCGGGAAAGGTAAAAATGGAATCGCTCCAAATTCCCTCTTGCCCATCCTCGACTGTTTGGTTACTATAGAACGGCTGTTACGGAGAGCTGACCGAGAGGCCGAAGGTGCTCGCCTGCTAAGCGAGTATGCCCCAAAAGGGCATCTGGGGTTCGAATCCCCAGCTCTCCGCCAGTTTAACTTTAAAGAAGGGTCCCATCGGGGGCCCTTTTTTATTATCGAGAAAGGGCGCTGGGGATTCGAACCCGAGAGGGCACGGGCGTTAAGCAAACGCGAAAGCGTTTGTAGCCCGTGGGCGAAAAGCCGCCAGGCTTTGAAGCCGGAGGGCATGCGTAGCATGCCCGGACATCCCCAGCTCTCCGCCAGTATGAATTGAAAGAAGGGTCCCATTCAGGGCCCTTTTTTGATTAGGAGAATGTTAACTGGGGATTCGAACCCTCAAAAAAGGAGGCGCCCCGTTGGACGCCTCCTTTCAGCGAGTGTATTGTTCTTCGACCTTACACCTCGGGTGCCTTGGCTACGGTCTCGCTCTCGGCTGTGAGCGGGCGGTTGTCGATGCGGCGGCCCAAGCGATCGAGCTTCACGAGCAGCCATTCAATGGGATTCGGTCCTGCGCCTTCCTCGTCGGCAACCAGGTCCATGACGGCGATCTTGGTGCCGTCCTGCTTGAGCGTAACGCTGCCCACCTTGTCGCCCACATGCACCGTGCCCGAAAGATCGTCGTAGCTAACCTTTTCGGTCACCTCGCCGGCAAGGGAAAACACGGTCGCTTGCGCCGTAGGATCGGCGAGCGTGGCGTCGATCGTCTTATCCGTCCAGTCGGTTTGACTAATGCGCGCCATAAGCGGGTTGCCGTTGGCGGTCTTTTCCTGCGTGTTGGCGATTGCGACCGCCGCCTTGTGACCGTAGTACCAATTGGCAAGGGTTGCGGTATCGGTAAAGCGCTGGTCGGTGGTAGTGGAGTTCAAAACGACGGTGTAGATCTCGTCGCCATCGCGGTTGTAGGCACTCGTAAAGCAATAGCCTGCATCGTCGGTGGTGCCGGTCTTGCCACCGATGTTGCCATCTTGGCCCAGCAAATAGTTATGCGTGTCCATGGAATGCGAATGGTCGGTGCCGTCGGCGCCCGTGACCTCGATCCAGGAATCCTCGCTCGCTACGACCTCGCGGATCGTGTCGTTTTTCATGGCCTCCTGCATCATCAGCGCTACGTCGTGTGCGGTTGAGTGCATATCGCCAGCCCACTCATCAAAGTCCAGACCATGCGGGTTTTCAAAAAGCGTACCGGTGCAGCCGAGCTTCTTAGCGCGCTCGTTCATGGCCTTCACAAATGTGGCCTCGGCGTCTTTGGTCTTAGGGTCGATCTTCTTGCCCACATATTCGGCGAGCACGATGGCGGCATCGTTGCCCGAGGGAATCATCAGGCCGCGCAGCGCCTGCTCCACGGTAAGCTTGTCGCCTTCGAGCAAGCCGGCGGTCGAGTTGCCCACGGTGGCTGCGGCGTTGCTCACCGTGACCTTCTCGTCCATCTTGCAATTCTCGACGGTTAGGATTGCGGTCATGACCTTGGTGATCGAGGCGATCTTGACCTGCTCATCGGCGTCGCGGGCATAGTAGACGGTGCCGTCTTTGCCCATGACGAGGGCATTGGTCGCATCGATATCGGGCAGGTTTTCGGCCGTGATGCCGCGCGCATCGGCGGTTTTGCCGCAAACATTGTCGGTCGTGAGCACTTGGGCGCCGGCGACGGTGGGCGCGCCAGCGGCAAGGGCGATAGCGCAGACAAAGCCGGCGGCAAGCTGGGCTGAGCGCTTTGCAAAAGAGGTGAGGGACTTCACGGATTTCGCTTTCGACGGGATGGTCTCTTCTGGAACTAGAGTATATCGTTTGCCGGCGTCGGCGATCATCGCGTGCGCGCTTGGCCCACATCCGCACCCGAACGGGCACAAGGGTGCTTAAGGCCGACTTAATCACCCACGCTTGTTGTGTGTGGCGTGCGTCGCCTCAGGCATAATGGAGTGCGAGAGGAGCACGCATGGACGAGCGCATTTTGGTAGTTGATGACGAGAAGGCCATCGCCGACTTGGTTGGCATCTACCTTACAAAAGAGGGCTTTGATGTCCAGATTGCCTATAGCGGGGCCGATGCTGCCAAGGCAATCTTGGAGCAGGAGTTCGATCTGGCGCTGCTTGATGTCATGCTGCCCGATATCGATGGGTTTGAGCTGCTGCGTACGATCCGTTCCAGCCATACCTATCCCGTGATCATGCTGACGGCGCGCGATGCCCAGCAAGACAAGATCGGGGGCCTTTCGCTTGGCGCGGACGATTACGTGGTTAAGCCGTTCCGTCCGCTGGAGCTCATCGCGCGCGTACACGCTCAGCTTCGCCGCTACACCAGCTACGGTAGCCGTGCACAGGCGGCCGAGTCGCCGACCATTCAGCTCGACGGCTTGGAGATCAACCGCGATGCTCGTTCCGTGACAGTGGACGGTTCACCGGTTCGCCTCACGCCCACCGAGTATTCAATCTTGCTGTATCTGGTCGAGCATCGCGGCAGCGTGGTGGCCGTGGAGGACCTGTTCCGCGCGGTGTGGAGCGAGGATTTTATGCCCGGCTCCAACAATACGGTGATGGTGCACATTCGCCACTTGCGCGAAAAAATCGGCGACGACGCACAAAAGCCACGCTTTATCAAAAACGTCTGGGGCGTCGGCTACATCATCGAATAACGCTTTTCGCTTGTGAGGATCTTGATATGACAAAAGACGATAGGCAAGCGTTCGAGGTGCCCGATCGGCTCTTTGAATACGTGAGGTCGGTCGTCGACAACCGCGCGCTTGCAACGGTGCTGCTCTTTTTGCTGAGCCTGCTGCTGATTGGCATCGACAACATCGCCGGAATCTTGACGGTGCTGCTTGCCGGCTTTTTGCTGATCGATCGATTTGAGATCGCGCGCCGCTGCATGGTGATTGGCGGCGCCGCGTGGGCCATGACGTTGGCGATTGGCGCCATGGCGCTCGGCGGCATTGAAGGGCCGGTGCTGTTCGATGCCGGCTTTGTATTCAACATGCTTGGCTTTGTGCTGGCGCTTGCCGCGTGCGTGCTGTTCTTGTGTGGCCGCGCCCTGTACTACCAGGGCTACGAACAGGGCGAGCAGCATGCCGATTGTGTGCTGGCCGCTCGTATTCAAGATCGCCTGATCGATCACCCCGACACCTGGGACAACATCGACGGCGACTTCTTGGAGGTCGAGGGCGCCCTTAACCGCGTGCGTGACCGTGAGCGCAAGGTGCAGCAAGCTCTGCGTGACGAGTCGCATCGCAAGGACGATCTGGTCACGTACTTGGCACATGACCTACGCACCCCGCTTGCCAGTGTGGTGGGCTATCTTTCGCTGCTGCAAGAGGCTCCTGAGCTGCCGGTTGAGCAACGTGCGCACTTTACGGGCGTGGCTCTCGACAAGGCGCACCGGCTCGATGCACTCATCGAAGAGTTCTTCGATATCACGCGCTTTGACTTCCACGATATCGTGCTCACGCGCGGCTATGTTGATCTGGGGTTGCTGCTGGCTCAGGTGGCTGACGAGTTCTATCCCATCCTCAACGAGCAGCATAAGGAAGCCCAAGTTGATATTCGCGAGGACCTGACGGTGCTCGTGGATGGCGACAAGATGGCTCGCGTGTTCAACAACATCATGAAAAACGCCGTCGCCTATAGCTATGAGGGCTCGACTATCACGATCGAGGCCGGGCGCCAAGACGATGGCGGCGTGCGCGTGCGCTTTATCAATCAGGGCGATCCTATCCCTGCGGCTAAGCTCAAGGTGATCTTTGAGAAGTTCTATCGCCTGGATGCGGCGCGTGCGACCAATCGCGGTGGTGCCGGTCTGGGCCTTGCTATTGCCAAGGAGATCATCGCGGCACACGGCGGTACCGTTGCATGTGAATCGACGCCCGAACACACGATATTCACCATCGAGCTGCCCGCCGCATAGCCAGCGTGCCCTTACAAACACTTGACAATGCGCTCACGTGCATATGAGCCGCGATTTCTACTATCGATACTGCTGAATTGATATCGATGTGGAGGTATGCGGTATGACGGCTGCTGCGGCTGTGGAGCCCACGGAGCTTGAAGAACTCATGAAAGCGCAGGCCGAGGCCGCGCACGAGCGCGAGGTTGGGGATGCGACTCGCCCCACGGCAGAGGATCTTGCCGCCTCGCCGACGCGCATCGATGTCGAGGGCCTCGACCTGTTCTATGGCGACCATCATGCGCTCAAGGACGTGAATATCAAGATCCGCGACAAGCAGATCACCTCGTTCATCGGGCCTTCGGGCTGCGGAAAGTCCACGTTGCTGCGCTGCTTTAACCGCATGAACGACGGCATCAAGGATTGCCGCATCGAGGGCAAGATTGCGCTCGATGGTCAAGATATCCTGGGCGACTACGACATCTGCCGCTTGCGCCAGCGCGTGGGCATGGTGTTCCAGCGCCCCAACCCGTTTCCCATGAGCATCTACGACAACGTCGCCTACGGTCCTCGCGGCATGGGAGTGCGCGACCGCGTCGTGCTCGACGAGCTGGTCGAAGACTCCCTGCGACGCGCCGCTCTGTGGGACGAGGTCAAGGACAAGCTCAAAGAATCGGGTCTGGGTCTTTCGGGCGGCCAGAAGCAGCGTCTGTGCATCGCCCGTGCGCTGGCCGTGCAGCCCGACATTCTGCTGATGGACGAACCGACCTCGGCGCTCGACCCCGTATCGACGCTGGTGGTGGAGCAGCTGGCCTGCGAGCTCAGGGAGACCTGCACGCTGGTGGTCGTTACGCACAACATGCAGCAGGCTGCGCGCATCTCCGACTCGGTCGCGTTCTTTTTGCTGGGCGAGCTGGTGGAGCATGCGCCCACTGCCCAGCTCTTCAAAAACCCGATCGATCCGCGCACGGCGGATTATTTGACGGGCCGTTTTGGCTGATACCATCTAGTACAGGCACCTTTAGGGTTAAGATGCGGTCATGTCGGCCGCAAAGGGGTTCAACATGATCTATTACGTCGAGGACGATGACAACATCAGGGATCTGACGGTCTATGCGCTGCGCAAGCAGGGAATCGAGGCCGAGGGCTTTTCGTGCGACGGCGAGTTTAAGGCCGCCGTGGCGCGACGGGTGCCCGATGCTGTGCTGCTCGATATCATGCTGCCCGATACCGATGGTTTGGCGATTATGCGCCGCCTCCGCGCCGACCGCCTGACGGCGACGGTGCCCATCATGATGCTTACCGCCAAGGACACCGAGCTCGACAAGGTGATGGCGCTCGATGGCGGTGCCGACGATTACCTGACTAAACCCTTCTCGCTCATGGAGCTTGCGAGCCGCTGCCGCGCACTGCTGCGTCGCGGCGGAATGGTCAAGCAGGCGAGCGATGTGCTCAGCGTGGGCGACATCGTGCTTTCGCCCAGCCATCGCGAGGTGACCGTTGCCGGCGAGCCGCTTAAGCTCACCCTGCGCGAGTTCGACCTGCTCGAGTACCTCATGCGCAAGCCCGGCGTGGTCTTTACCCGCGAGTCGTTGCTGCAGAGCGTGTGGGGCTGGGACTTCGACGGCGGTTCGCGCACTGTTGACGTGCACGTGCAGACGCTTCGCCAAAAACTGGGCGAGCATGCCGGCGCCATCGAGACCGTGCGCGGCGTGGGCTACCGCTTGGCCGAGCCTTCTGCCGGTGATGGTGCCGAAGGTGACGACACCGCGGCCACCGCATCGGAGGAGTAACCCGTGGTCTTCGCCCCCCAGGGAAAACATACGCTGTCGCACCGCGTTTTTGTGACGATCTTTGTCTGCGCCATGGCGGTTATCGTGGCGTTTACGGTGCTGGGTGCGTTCTTTGTGCAAAACACCTTGGCGGATGCCACGAGTGCCAATCTGGCGCAGGAAACCGAGCTCATTGCTGCCGCACTCGACGAGCAGCAGGAGCCCATCCCGTTCTTGCGTAGCCTCGATCGCGAGGACTTGCGCATCACGCTGATTAACAAGGATGGATCGGTTGCCTACGACAACGAGGCGTCGCCTTCCACACTGCCCAACCATGGCGATCGCCCCGAGGTCATCGAGGCCTTTGAGAGTGGTTTGGGTTCCGCGGAGCGCGCAAGCTCTACGCTCGACGAGATTATGCTGTATCGCGCCGTCGCCCTTGATAACGGCCAGGTTGTCCGCTTGGCGCAGGCCCAGCCTGGCGTTGCGGCGATTTTGCTGTCGATGGTGGCGCCGATGCTGCTTATCGCAGCAGCGGGTGCGGTACTCTCGTTTTTTATGGCGCGCCGCGAGTCCCGTGCCATCATCGCGCCGTTGCAAGAGGTGGATTTGGACCACCCGCGCCGTAGCTATGAGCACGCCTATGCCGAGATGGTCCCCATGCTTGAGCGTATCGAGTCGCAGCGCCAGGAACTCAAGCGCCAAATGGCGGTGCTAGCGGACAACGACCGTATGCGCCGCGAGTTCACGGCGAATATCACCCATGAGCTCAAGACGCCGCTTACGGCGATTTCGGGCTATGCCGAGCTCATTGCAAACGGCATGGTCGAGGGCGAGGACGACCTGCGCAACTTTGGCGGTCGCATCTATCGTGAGGCGGGCCGCTTGGCAGCGCTTGTCAACGATATCCTTACGCTGTCTAACTTGGACGAGGCTGAGCGTGCAACTGAGGGCGAGGCGGTGCCCATTGGGTCCTCGGAGCCTATTGAGCTCTCGCGTGCCATCTACGCGGTTGAGCAGCGTCTTGAACAGGTCGCCCGTCAGGCGAATGTGACGATAAGTCATGAGACCAAGCCTGTGGTCGTCGAAGGCGTGTCGCGCTTGATCGACGAGCTCATCTATAATCTGGCAAGCAACGCCATCCGCTACAATCGACCCGGCGGTACGGTTACGCTGCAGTGCGGCACCAACGACGAAGGCCATCCGTTCCTCGCGGTCGCCGACACGGGAATCGGTATCGCGCCTGAAGAACAGGGCAAGGTATTTGAGCGGTTCTATCGCGTGGACAAGAGTAGGTCCAAGGCACGCGGCGGAACCGGCCTGGGGCTTGCCATTGTCAAGCATGCGGCCCTGTATCATCACGCCACGCTCGATTTGTCGAGCGAGTTGGGCGTGGGAACCACCATTACGGTGATGTTTCCCATACAGCAGGACGAGCCATTCGCATAGCGATACAACATAGATATTGATGCAGACGCCGCATTTGACTTTCGGGTGCGGCGTTGTTGTGCAATTTTACGATTGCTTCCGACATTTTTACAGGAGAGCCTGTTTCTTATGTATAGAGTTTGGTCTCGGCAAAAAGATGCGATAACATACGGACAGTTTTGTCAATCCGAACTGGGGAAATGAAAGGCAAGCTGCATGACCCTTCTCGAACTGTTCCAGCTGCTGAAGAAGCACCTTCAGCTGGTCATCACCCTTCCGGTGGTCTGCGCGATCGCCATGGGCATCGTGTCCTTCGTTGCGATGGACAACACCTATACCGCGACGACGAGCATGTACATTCTCGCCAAGACCGACGATAGCGGTCAGATGAGCTACAACGATCTCTCGGCGAGTCAGATGCTTTCCAACGATATCGCCACGCTGCTGGATAGCGATAGCGTTAAGAGCGGCGCAGCCAATGAACTGGGCCTCACCGATCTGGATGACTACAAGGTGTCTGTTTCCTCCGAGACCACCACGCGTGTCATTACGCTTTCGGTTACCGGCACCGATGCCAAAGAGACGGCTAAGGTCGCAAAGGCCATGGCCAGCTCGGTGAGTACGGTCGCTCAGAACGTCGGCGCTGCCCAGAGCATCAACGTTATCGACGAGGCTAAGACCCCCGAAGCCCCCAGCGGTCCCAAGCGCATGCTGTACGTTGCCGTCGCGTTCCTCGCGGGCATCTTTATCGCAGTTGCCTATGTCGTTTTGGCAGACATGCTCAACACCCGCATCCGCGGTGCCGAAGAGGCAGAAGAGCTCCTGGGCATTCCCGTTGTTGGCCGAATTCCGGCTATGAAAGGTGGTAAATAGGCATGGCTAAGGCAAAGAACACCGATAAGCTCGTTGTACAGAATGCCGCCAAGACCCTTCTGGCCAACATCCGCTTTGCGAGTGTGGACGACCCCATTCGCACCATCACCGTTACCTCCTCGATTCCCAACGAGGGCAAGTCTACGGTTTCCATTAACCTTGCTCAGGCAATCGCCACGAGCGGCAAGTCCGTGCTCCTGGTCGAGGCCGATATGCGTCGCAGGTCCCTTTCCGATATGCTCGGCGTTCGTTCGCGCGGCGGACTCTATGCGGTTCTTTCCGAGCAGATCTCCATTGACCAGGCAATTGTCGAGACGGGTCAGAAGAACTTCTACTTCCTCGATGCCGAGCCGCATATTCCCAATCCTGCCGACATCATCGTCTCTCACCGCTTTGCCAAGCTGGTAAAGGCACTGTCCGCCAAGTTCCAGTACGTCATCTTTGATGCTCCCCCGGTCGGCACCTTCATCGATGCTGCCGAGATCGCAAGTCTGACCGACGGTGCGCTTTTTGTCGTGCGTGAGGATTTCACCAAGCGCGAGGAGGCGCTCAACGCCATCGGTCAGCTTAAGAAGTCCGAGAAGGTCAAGCTCATCGGTACCGTTATGAACTACTGCGAGACCGAGACCAGCGAGTACTACTACTCCTACTACACCAAGGACGGTAAGAAGGTGAAGAAGGGCTCCGACGATCAGGGGACTTCCAAAAAGGGCATCTTCACCAACCGAGCAAACGTTTAGTTGATTAAGGCTGACCTATGCGTGACATTCATTGCCATATCTTGCCGGGTGTAGACGACGGCGCCGCCGATCTCGATGAGAGCTTGGCGATGCTCGAGGCTGCCAAGCGGGCCGGTGTAACCAGAATCGTTTGCACTCCTCACTGCCGTGATCCCTATTTTGATTACGACAAGATGTGGGATGCCTTTGAGCTACTGCGTGATAACGCTGACGGTTTTCCGCTCCAGATGGGCTTCGAGGTCAACCATCGAAAGCTTGTTGAGCTTGGTATCGATGCTGCGGAGCACTTGCATTTCGATGGAACCAACGAGTTTCTGCTCGAGCTTTCGACGCATGCCGATGCGTATGCGTTTAGAGAGTACGAGAACACGATTTACGATTTGCAGTGCCGTGGCTACCAGGTGATCATCGCTCATCCTGAGCGCTATCGTGCGGTTCAAAAGGATGTAAGCGTGGCGGAGCGTCTGGTCGATATGGGCTGCAAGCTGCAGGCTTCGGCGGACTTTATTGCCGGCGGTCGCTTTGGTCGCGAGAAAAAGCCGGCACAGCGTCTGTTTGATCAGAACCTGTACAGCTTCATCGCGAGCGATGCCCATAACGTGGGTCATTACGACTGCCTGGCGAAGGCTCGCGCGAAGTTTAGCGTGCGCGGAGCTCATTTTCGCTAAAATCTGTCCCTAACGTTCGCATTGAATGAAAGGGCAGCCATGGATATCCAACTTAAGATGGGATGCTTTGATGACGCGGCGTTGGTGCGCCGCGTCGTTTTTATGGACGAGCAGGGCTACGAGAATGAGTTCGACGCTATCGACGAGGATCCGAACTGCATTCATGTGACGCTCTATGTAGACGGCGAGCTTGCCGGCTGCTCGCGCGTGTTTCCCGAAGAGCTTGAGCGCGCGGCTGACGCAGAGGCTCCGGTGTCGCCGGCGTGCGACTTGGACGAAGGCGTCGCGGCGGGGGAGACCTATATTATGGGGCGTGTGGCTGTGCTGCCGAGCATGCGCCGTCGCGGTCTGGCGAGCAAGATCGTCGAGGCCAGTGATGCCGCCGCGTGTGATGCCGGTGCCAAGCTCATAAAACTGCATGCGCAGGAATACGTGCTGCCACTCTATGCCAAGGCGGGTTACGCGCAGATCGCGCCGGTAGATTACGAGGATGAAGGTCAGCCCCACGCCTGGATGGCCAAGCGGGTCGAGGGTGGCAGATAGGGACGTTCCTTTTCTGCCGGCAGTTGGGGACACTCCTTGGCAATTGGCGCATCGGAGCGCTTAGACATACAGTTTTTCGATTCCGTATGTATATATGCGCGCTAATGGGTTATAAAATCTAAGTCTGAACATAGCAGGTCTGCGATGCGGCTCGGGCGACCGGGCCGTTTTTGCGGACGGGGGTAGCGCGAAAGGACTGCACATGCGTCAATTTAAGACCGAGAGCAAAAAACTGCTCGACCTCATGATCAACTCCATCTATACCAATAAGGAAATCTTCCTGCGCGAGCTTATCTCTAACGCGAGCGACGCCGTCGACAAGCTCAACTTTAAGAGCCTGCAGGATCCGAGCGTCAAGATCGACCAGGGCGACCTGGCAATTCGCGTCTCCTTTGATAAAGACGCCCGCACCATTACCATCTCGGATAACGGCATTGGCATGACCGCCGAGGAGCTCGAGCGCAATCTGGGCACCATCGCCCATTCCGGCTCCGAGGAGTTTAAGACCGAAAACGCCGAGCAGCAGGGTTCGGATGTCGACATCATCGGTCAGTTTGGCGTGGGCTTCTACTCGGCTTTTATGGTTGCCAGTCATGTGAAGGTCGTCAGCCGCGCCTATGGCGAGGATGTCGCCCATGTGTGGGAATCGGACGGTCTTGAGGGCTACACCATCGAGGACGGCGAGCGCGCCGAGCACGGTACCGATGTCATCCTGACGCTGCGCGAGAATGAGAAGCTCGATGCCGACGGCGAGGCCGAGACCTACGATCGCTTCCTGACCGAGTGGGGCCTCAAGAGCCTGATTCAGCAGTACAGCAACTATGTGCGCTACCCGATTCAGATGATGGTGTCCAAGAACCGCCAGAAACCCAAGCCCGAGGACGCCGGCGACGATTACAAGCCCGAGTACGAGGACTACCAGGAGCTCGAGACCGTCAATTCCATGACACCGATCTGGAAGAAGCGCAGCTCCGATGTCGAGCAGAAGGACTACGACGAGTTCTACAAGTCCACGTTCCACGACTTTGACGATCCTGCGCGCACCATCAGCTTCCATGCCGAGGGCACGCTCGAGTATGACGCCCTGCTGTTTGTGCCGGGTCGCGCGCCGTTCGATCTGTACAGCAAGGACTACGAGAAGGGCCTGGCGCTCTACAGCTCCAACGTTCTGATTATGGAGAAGTGCGACGACCTGCTGCCCGACTACTACAACTTTGTCCGCGGCGTCGTGGATTCCGCCGACGTGTCGCTCAACATCTCGCGCGAGACGCTGCAGCAGAACCGTCAGCTCAAGGCTATCGCCAAGCGTGTCGAGAAGAAGATCACCGCCGACCTTGAGGATATGCGTGACAACGACCGCGAGGCCTACGAGAAGTTCTTTGAGAACTTTGGCCGCGGCCTTAAGTACGGCATCTACTCGAGCTATGGCATGAAGGCCGATGAGCTCGCCGACCTGCTGCTGTTCTGGTCTGCCAAGGAACAGAAGATGATTACCCTTGCCGAGTATGCCAAGGGCATGCCCGAGGATCAGAAGGCCATCTACTACGCCGCCGGTGACTCGCGTGAGCGCTTGGCCAAGATGCCCGTGGTAAAGGGCGTGCTCGACCGCGGCTACGATGTACTGCTGCTGACGCAGGACGTGGATGAGTTCACGTTCCAAGCTATGCGTGAGTACGTTGCCGCCGATATGCCCAAGATCTACGAGGACGACGCAGCTCGCGAGGCTGCCGAAAAGGCTGTGGCCGACGGTGCCGAGCCCGAGGTCGAGGATCGTCATCTGGAGCTCAAGAACGTCGCGACCGGTGATCTTGACCTGGCGACCGAGGACGAGAAGAAGGAGGCCGAGGACGCCACCAAGGAGAACGAGGACCTCTTTAGCGCTATGAAGGAGGCGCTCGGCGACAAGGTCGAGAAGGTCGCCGTCTCTGCGCGCCTGACCGATGCTCCCGCGTGCATCACCACCGAGGGCCCGCTTTCGCTCGAGATGGAGAAGGTGCTCCAGAAGGGACCCGAGGGCGCGCCCGACGGCATGCCCAAGAGCCAGCGCGTGCTCGAGCTCAACGCCAAGCACCCGGTCTTTGCCAAGCTCGTCGCTGCTCAGAAGGCGGGCGACGCCGACAAGATCAAGCAGTACTCCGGTCTGCTCTATGACCAGGCTCTGCTGGTCGAGGGCATCCTCCCCGAGGACCCCGTTGCCTTCGCGGCGGCTGTTTGCAACTTGATGTAGTTGGGTCGTTACGCGGTTTTACCAAACCGCGTAACAGCTCGACGCTGCCCTCAGTTCCGCCGTTCTAACGAACGGCGGACCAGTCGACGCTGCGCGGGCGCCAGAGCGACAACTTGTCATTCAAAGAGGACGGCATGACCAGA
>UMLL01069500.1_pt1 | contig 18261 bp, 20 predicted proteins | sample 1966591 | NCBI WGS metagenome assembly UMLL01 (sample SAMEA4836200, study PRJEB28245) | human gut metagenome | biome: gut microbiome; material: fecal sample | place: Denmark | collected 2008 | reverse complement strand
TAGTGTGCCCCGCAGGGCGCGGGATATACAAACGGAAACGGCAAAACAAACATGCGCACCACTCCGAAAAAGGAGTGGTGCGCATGCTGTCAGGCCATGGTTTTTGACGCATTGCGCGGGGGCGGGGCATACGCGACTTTTTCCATCAGGGATTCGACGGGTTCGCTGCCTTCTTTTTCGAGCCTGTACAGTGTGGGATTGCCGACCTCCAGGAGATCGACAGCCGCCGCATATTTCTCCAGCGCGTCTTCAAAGATAAGCGTATGATTTTCGAGTGCGTCGTGCAGGCTCCGCAGTTTTTCAAGCGACTCTTTCATTTTGGGGATGTTCCGGTTTTTCTCGCCTATAAACCCACCTTCAAAACCCACTCTGGTGATTCTGGCGTAATAGAGGTCATCGTCTATTGTCCCGGCAAGGCTGCCGGCGCGAACGGCAAGCTGTTCCTCCGGCGTCAGCCTTTCATCCAGTTTATAGATTTCGGCGATCGCTCCTGCAAGGTAGCGGTAATGTTCATCAAACTCGTCCTTGGGCATGCTTTTGCCGTACAGGTTCTCAACATATGCCTTGTAGTCCCGGATCTTTCCGTTTTTCTTGTTGATGCGCGCCGTTTCAACAGACGTTTCGTTGCCGGTGAGGGTATCCTCGTGTATGGAGGACTGGAAATAGATGAGAAAATGCTCCTTTTCCGTGTCCCCGAACACACAGGTTACATTCTCGGACGGCACATCCTTGTCTTTGTCCTTTTGACGGAGCTGCCTTGAGAGCGCAATGCCGCCGATCAGTGCCGCCAGCAAAGTGACCCCCAGCACCGGGAACAGGATGATCCGTTTTTTGTTTTCCACGTCTTTACCTCCCTTTTTTGTTGCAACATATGATCTCCTACCGACATCATACCATGATTTTTCGGCTTTTGTAAAGACGGTTTTGCTGTGCGTGCGGTTGCCTGCACAGGAATTGCAAAAAATCAGACGCCCCTCTTTTCAAAAAAGAGGGGCGTCCCGTTATTCCACGATCCGATACATGGCGGAGAGCACCATGAAGTTGGCGGTGGCGGGGCGCATCGCGTCCCAAAAGCCGACACCGGTGAGGTTTTCTTCGGCGGGCAGTGCCAGCCGCGCGCGGATGCTGCGCGGGTCTTCGAACCACACGACGTGCGCGCGCCCCGCTTCGTCCGTATAGTAAAAATACGGCGACTGCGCGGTTTCGTCATACAAGATCTGCGCGCCGTATTGCACCGCGAGCGCGACCGCGCGCTCGGGCGAAAGCGAGGTCGCGCGGCTCTCCCCGCGCACATAGGGCAGCGTCCAATCATAGCCGTAGTTCGGCGCGCCGAGAAAAATCTTCGACGCGGGCATTTCGGTCAGGGCATAGGACAGCACCCGCCGCACATTCGGCAGCGGCGCGACCGCCATCGGCGGTCCGTAGGTGTAGCCCCATTCATAGGTCATGAGCAGCACAAAATCCACCGCCGCCGAAACGGCGGCATAGTTGTGCCCCTGATACAAAAGCCCCGGCTGGTCGGCAGAGGTTTTGGGCGCCAGCGCGCTGAACAGCAGGCGGTCGATGGCGGCAAGCTCGGCGTGCAGCCGTTCGAGAAATACGCCATAGGCAAGCGCGTCCTCGGGCAGGATGAATTCAAAGTCCACGTCCGCGCCCGCATATCCCTTTTCGGTCACGGTGCGCACAATCTCGGAAATGAGCAGATCGCCCGCCGTCTCGTCGTTTAAGATCGCGTGCGCCAGGGCGTTGCTGAACACGCCTGTCTCGGTGAGGGTGGAAATGTGCATGAGCGGCAGCGTGCCGTAGTCGCGGGTGACGGCAAGCAAACGGTTGTCGTCGAGCGGGACAAGCGTGCCGCTTTCGGTGAAGCCATAGGTAAACGGCGCAAGATAGGTGAGATACGGTAGGATGCTGCGCAGCTGCCGATCGGGGATGTTCGGATAGGCATAGGAGCTGACCTGCAGCGGCACGGTGGGTGTGTCGGTGAAACGGATGACGAGCGTTTGCCCCGGATAGAGCGTCGGCAGCCCGTGCAGCGCGGGATTGTTGCGGTAGAGCGCGCGCACCGAAACGCCGAAAGCGTTTGCGATGTCCGAAAGCGTCTCCCCCTCCCGCACGGTGTGCACCGTTTCGGCGGTGAGGATCACAAGCGCCTGTCCCACCGCCAGTACCGCATCGGGCAAAAGCCCGTTTTCCGCCGCCAGCCGCGTCGGCGGCACGCCGAAGCGCGCACCGACCGAAAACAGCGTATCCCCTGCCTGTACCACATAGATTTCCACAGGTTCACCCCCGCATAAACAATACGTGCACTGTGCGTGTCGAAAATCGGACTACCCCTCAGTCGCCTTGCGGCGACAGCTCCCCTGACAAGGGGCGCCGCCTTGCGGTCTTAAAACCATCCGACAAAAGAAAAGCACATATACATTGTCAAATGTATATGTGCTCATTTCTTATTTCATGCTTGTTGCCGGAGATGTCATTGCCGTGGTGCGCAGGGTGGCGCGGCTGGTGTTGCCCACCTTGCCGTCCTTGCCGGTATCCTCGGCACCGGCGCCCTCGCCGCATCCCGAAAGCAGCAAGAGCGCGGCAAGCGCTGCCGTCAAAAGCGACAGAGAAATTTTCTTTTTCAAGAGACCGCCTCCTTTCCGATTTTAGTATCTCCCGATACCGTGCGGAAAAAAGCGGAAAAATTTACTTTTCCGAAGCGGTTGTGGCGGCGGTCGCGGGATCTTCAAATGTGAGATATTGCCCGCTTATATACCCCGTCTCGGTCTCGCCGAATCGGATGGCATACCAGTCGCCGCTTTTGCCCGTGATCTCCACGCGGTCGCCCTGTGCCAGTCCGCCGATGATGTCATATTGCATGCCCGCGCCCCCGCGCACGCGCAGTGAGTCGGCGGTGATCCACCCGACCTGCGGCAATGCCGCCGTGGTGCGTGCGGTCGTCGGCGCTGTCGTCGGCGCGGTGTCGGCAGCCTTGCTGCCGCAGCCGACCGCCGACAGCAGCAACAAAACAAAAATTCCTATCACAAAAATGCGTTTCATGCATTTTCACTCCTTGTCATCGTTGTCATATTCAGCATACCACATTTTTACAAAAAAACAACAGGGATTTTTCCCTATGCCTTGACAGACGGCACGCAAACCGCTAGAATGGTAGCATACACTTTATTGGAGGTAGGGATTATGAGTATTTTGGATTCGCTTTCCGTGTCGTCGGGGTTTGCGACGATCGCGGCGCTGCTGGCGATTGCGGCAACGGTTTTGGCATTTGTGTTTATCGTGCCCGAAAAACGGCGCGAAAAGCTCAATGCGTTCGGGAAATTTCTGCATGACACCTGCAACTTCAAATACCTGGTGGTGGAAAAGCTGCTGCAGGCGTTGTACATCTTCTCGACGGCACTGATCATCTTGAACGGCTTTTTCCTGCTGTTCCAGTCGGTCTACGGCCATTGGCTCGGCGGCTACGGCATCCTGCTCATGGTGGTCGGCCCGATCGTTTTGCGGCTTCTTTATGAGCTGCTGATGATGGTGGTGCTGCTTGTGAAGAATGTCATCGGTATCAACAACAAGCTGAAAAATCAGAACGGCGACACCGACGCGGGCGACGTGTTTGCCGCGCCCGACGTGAGCGAGATGCGCGAGGTCATCCGTCAGCGCCGCGAGGCAGCGACGCAGACTCCCGCTGCTCCGCAGCCGCATTTTTGCACGAAGTGCGGTTCGCCGCTTGACGAGGCGGGAAACTGCCCCAACTGCACGAAAGAATAAAAATATGACACGAAAGCGCCGCAGGATTTTCCTGCGGCGCTCTTGCATTGGCGGGGGAAATGTGCTATGCTGGGGAAAATGGGAGGTGCATGACATGAAGTGTCCTTTTTGCGGGTTTGAGGAAAGCAAGGTGGTCGATTCCCGCTCCACCGACGACGGCGATCGCATTCGGCGGCGGCGTGAGTGTTTGCAGTGCGCCAAGCGGTTCACTACCTATGAGATTATCGAGCATGTGCCGATCGTGGTGGTGAAAAAAGACGGCTCGCGCGAGGCGTTTGACCGCGAGAAGCTGTTAAACGGGCTTTTGCGCGCCTGTGAAAAACGGCAGGTGCCGGTCAAGGTGCTGGAGGACGCGGTCGACGACATCGAAAACCAGCTGCAGAATTCGCTGGATCGCGAAGTGAAAAGCACGCTCATCGGCGAATATGCGATGGAAAAGCTCATGAAGATCGACGACGTGGCATATGTGCGGTTTGCGTCGGTCTATCGGCAGTTCAAGGATATCAATTCTTTCCACGAGGCGATCAATAAGCTGCTCGCGGAGGAAGGCTGAGGGGAATTTTTGTGAAGGTGTGGATGGTGGTGCGGCGCACGCTGGCGGTGCTCGGCGTGACGCTTTTGGCGGTTGTTGCCGCCTTTTTCGCGGCGGTGACGGTGATCTGCCGCGGTCCGTCCTCGCAGGCGCGGGGGCTGTTTGTCACAACGGTGATGGAAACGAGCGCGGCGAAGTTTTTGGCGCGGATGTATTTTTCCGATGAGGAGATCGCCGCCATACGGCAGCAAAACGCCGTCATTGAGACCGATCTTGTCACCGACGATACCACGCTTGTCCCCACCCCGCCGACCGAGACGGAAAAGCCGCTTGTCATTGAGGATGTGACGGGCGGCACATTCAAGGGGAAAATGATGATCGTGCGCGATCCGAAGCGCCTGTTTGTCGGCACCTCTGCGCCCTATGACGGGCGCGCGGGGAAAAAGCTCGAGGATCTCGTGAAGGTGCACGGCGCGGTCGGCGGCATCAACGCGGGCGGCTTCCAGGATGAAAAGGGCTTCGGCAACGGCGGCACGCCGATCGGCATTGTGATCAGCGGCGGCAAGCTGATCTTTGGTGCGGCCTCGTCGGTCACCACCGTTATCGGGTTTGACGGCGACGGTAAGCTGATCGTCGGCAGGATGTCGGCAGCAGCGGCGCTGCAAAAGGGCATCTGCGAGGCGGTGTCGTTCGGACCGGTGCTGGTCGCCAACGGCCAGGCAGCGCCTGTCGCGGGGACGGGCGGCGGACTTAACCCGCGCACCGCCATCGGTCAGCGCGCAGACGGCGCGGTGCTGCTGCTTGTTATCGACGGGCGGCAATCGCACAGTCTCGGCGCGAGCTATAAGGACTGTCAGGATGTCATGCTGCAATACGGCGCAATCAACGCCGCCAATCTCGACGGCGGCTCGTCCACGCTGATGATCTATGAAAATGAGCCGGTCAACTACTGCGCCAGTCTCTATGGTTCGCGGGAGATCCCGACCTCGTTTTTGGTGAGGTGAGGGCATGAAGAAACGCGGATTTTGGAAGGTGCTTGTCGCTTTGGCGGCGGTATATGCCGTGCTGATCGCAGTCGGCGCGGGCATTTTTTGGAAAAAACTCGATCGGTATGAAAAGAACCATCCCGTCGGCGCGATGAACGCCTATTTCGCGGCGCTGAAAAACGGCGAGCGGGAAAAAATCCTTGCGGACAGCGGTTTCCCCTTTGATGCGGTGAACACAGAGGATGGCTATTGGCAGTATCTTCTGAAAAAATACGCAAACGGCGATAAAAAGTGGCAGTATGCCGAGCGCCCGCGTGAGGACGGCGTGACGGAATATGATGTCTATGCGGAAAATACGCGGTTCGGCACACTGACGCTGCAAAGGGCGGACGACGGCTGGCATGTGCGGTCGGACTATGCGCTGACACCGCTCACCGTGATCGCGTCCGCAGCGCCGCTTTTGGACGGCGTGTCGCTTGCGGACTATGCCACCGCCGATAAGCCGACGCCCGTCGCGGCGTTTGACGGCGCGGGCGGCACAATCCCCGAAACGGCGGTGTATACGGTCTCCTGCCTGTCGGTCGGGCAGCTTTCCCTGCCCTCCGGCGCAGCGGTCGCCGAAAAGGACGCCGCCGGCGCGGTGCATCTGACCGCGGCCCCGTCGGATGCCGACAAAGCCGCCCTTTCCGCTTTTGCGGAAAAGACGGCGAAAACCTATGCCGCCTATATCAGCGGCGACGCCGAGCAGAGTGCGCTTTTCGCGCTTATGGAGAGCGGGACGACGTTTGCAAAGCAGGTGCGTGCCTACAGCAGCTATTGGTATAACAAGCACAGTTCCATCGATTTTGAAAACCTGCGGGTGGAAACGCCGATCGCCTGGTCGGCGGATGCGTTCACGGTGGATGTTTCGTTTGACTTCATCGTGCGCCGCACGCATGACAGTCACACCTACCTCACCAAATACCGCATCGCCTGCCGCCGCCACGGCGACGGGTTTCAGGTTGCCAACATTTTGACACTGTGAGCGATTTTCCTCTTGCTTTTTTGGGGGAAATAGTGTATACTCACTATCAGTGCCATGCCGGTGTGATGGAATTGGCAGACGTGACGGACTCAAAATCCGTTGGTAGCGATACCGTGTGGGTTCGAGTCCCACCACCGGCACCAAAAAGAAACGACGATTTTCGAAAGAAGATCGTCGTTTCTTTTTGGTTCTCTTCATTTTTCACTCTTTCGTTCTTCTCTCTTCTCTCAAATCGTCGTTTCCGGAGAATAGACAAGAGGAAGCTTGTCAAGAATTTCGGACAGACAAAAGAGTGAAAAACGGATTTGGACAGATCGGTTGATGCCAGCGTGAAGATGTATGCTTTTGTGCCGTCCTCATCACCGCTCTTTTTTCTTGAAGATCACGAGCTTGCTGAAGATATAGTTCGCGAGAATGACGATGATGTTGGCGACGGCTTTCATGAGCACATCGTTGAAATGCAGGATGTTCACGAACAGCAGCATCCACGCCCAGTCCAGCACGCCGGTCGCCAAACGGCACAGGAAGAAGGACACGACTTCGCGCGTGATCTCCTTTGCGCCCGTCGCCTTGCTGTCAAACACCCATTTGCGGTTGGTGATGTAGGCAAAGGCGACTGCCGCGACCGCAATATGCCGATTTTTCGCGACCGCCTGCGCCAGCAGGAAAATGAGCGACGCCGTGAGCGAGCTGCACAGAATGTTGAGACAGGGGATGAAAATATACCGATCGCCGAAAACGGTAATGGACAGCCGCTCAAACAGCGAAAAATTCAGATAGGACGGGAACAGCGTGTAGTAATCGAGGTGCCCCTTCGTGTCACCGTGCGCCATTCTAAAGGAACGCCAAAAATTGCTGAACGGCGCGATGTCCTCGCGGAAAAGATAGATCGGCAGAAACCGCACGACGGCGGCGACTGCAAAAACGCCGAGACACAGCAGCACGGTCACAAGACGCGCATCACCTACGGCGACAATGTGCGGCAAACGGTTCTGAACGAGTATGTCACAAGAACGCGGACCAACGCCGGCATCATACGCAAGGAATACACCCGCGTGCAGTTTGATTGCCGCTGTCAGGCGTGCGGCACCGAAAAGATCATTGTGCAAGATTTCTGCACAGGGGTCGTGACGGTGAACGGATCGAGTACCGCAAGAAGAGAAGATCGAAATCTGGACACCGAGATCTTCCTGTGGTGGATGTGAGAAGCAAAAAAATCCTATCACGAAAGTGATAGGATTTTTTTTGCAGTATCTGTCTCAGAATTTTCCGCCGCCGCCACCGTGGGTGGTGCCGGACGAGGAGACGTGGGTGCTGCTGCCCGAGGAGGAGTTGTCGTCGTTCTTGGGGCGTTCGCGGCGATCCACGTGGGTGTAGAGGAACAGGTCGCGGCTTTCGGTGATGTTGAGACTGCCCGGCTTCACATAGCTGTCCGCTGCCGCCTGCCGCCGCACCGTTTTCAGCTTGCCGCGCATGATGCCGGTGGCGATGAGCGCGATCACAAAGCCGATGGCGAGTGCGATGAGCAGGTTCATGCCGACGGCGAAATCGCCCTTTGGCATATTGTCGCCGTCAAACGGTTCGCCGTTTTCCGCCTGTTCAAAGAAGATGTCGCACTGGTTGGCAAATGTCGTGAACGCGTCGATGTAATAGCCGTTGGACAGGTCGCTCAAGAACTGATCCGCGATATATTCCCGCCCCGCGTCGGTGATGGCATTGATGCCTGCACCCGTTGTGGAAATGTACCAGTCGCGCGTTCCCATGCAAATGAGAAACAAAACGCCGTCGCGGTTTGCGCCCTGACCGTAGCCGTTTTCATCATAGAAATCGTCGGCATATGCCTGCGGGGTCTTGCCGTCGAGGGAGTCGGTCGTCACAATGACGATGTCGGCATTGCGGCGCGCGCTCACCTCATCGAGCAGTGCCGCGAGCGTTCCGCTGTCGTCCGCCGCGAGGATGCCGGCGTTGTCCACAAGGCGTGCGGGCGCTGCCGCAGCGGGCAGCACGGCGCAGACAATCAGCAGCATCGCGCACAAAAGCGCGGAGATCGTTTTCATTTTTTTCATCGTCCGCACCCCCTTACAGCAGCCACAGCAGGTAGGACGCGGCAAACGCGACCGCCCCGATGATGCCGGTAAGCCCGAAGAGCCACCGTCTGTATGCCGCCTTGTCCACCGGCAGATCGCCGACCATTTTGCCTGTTTGCCCGTTCATGGCAAAGGTATACTTTTTGTCCTTCCAGGTCGTGTTCAAAAGCCACACGGGATACAGCGCATATTTCGCCTTGCCGTTGTGCAGACGGACGCTGCCGCCCTCGGGCGTGACCGAGGTGTAGCCCTGCACCGTTGCGGCAAAGGCGTCCTCGGTGCTTTTGCGGATGCGCGCGTTGGCGCGGTCGACGCTCTCCTCGGCGGTCACGTCATATTTGTCCGCGAGATAGCCCGCAAGATACGCCGTCTGAAAATCCACCGCTTCGGCAAAGCTGAACGGCTCGATGGACTCCATGAGATCGTCCGCCATTTTCGACGAACCGTCCACCGGCACCTGCGCAAAGCCGAGACTGCCGCCGCGCAGCACCGAGAAAAAGCTCGTCTCGGTGTAGTCATAGTCGCTGTCGCTCCAGGTGCGCACGCGGGTGGCGCGATAGCGGATGTCGGCGTCGGCATCCGCATCAAACAGCCAAAACGGGACATACACACCTTTGATCTCGTCGATGTGGTTTTCGTCCTTGAACACCTTCGGCAAAAGCCGCTTGCCGCTGTAGAACTTTGTGAGCGCGTCCTTTGCCGCCTTTTTGTCCAGCTTGAACGGAATGACATAGTCGGGCTTCAGCGCGCCGGAAAGCTGCCCCATCATGACGACGGGGTTGCCGCAGAACGGACAGGAGGTCGCCGCCGTGTTCTCATCGCCGACGATCTCGCCGCCGCAGGATTTGCAGACATAGGAGCGCAGCCCCGATGTCTCGCCGTCCTGCCAGTCGTTTCCGGCAGCGGCGTCCCAGCCCATGTCGTCCGTTTTTTCCTCTTGGAGCTGGGCATCGTATTCCTTGAGCGTCTCCATTTCGAATTCCGTATCGCAATACGGACATTTCATTTTTTGCAGGGCGCTGTCAAACGCGATCGCGCCGCCGCAGCAGGGACATTTATACTCCTGCAATACCGCCATGGGGTCTCCTCCTTATGTTCTGTCGTTTTCATCAAACGGGTCGCCGCACTCAGGGCAGAACTTCGGGGGATTTTTCGGATCCTCCGGCTCCCATCCGCACTTGTCGCAGCGATAAAGCGGCGCGCCCTCCGGCTTTTTTGCACCGCAGTTTTGGCAGAATTTGCCCTTGTTCACCGCACCGCAGGAGCAGGTCCAGCCGTCCGCGTCTGCGGGCTTTTTCGCGCCGCACTCGGGGCAGAAGTTGCCCGTCGCCGTCGCGCCGCACGCGCACTTCCAGCCGCTCGCTGCAGGGGCGGGCGCGGCTTGCTGTGCCTGCTGATTTTGCTGCCCCATGGCAAACAGGTTCTGGGCGTTCATGCCGCCGCCCGCATTCATCGCCATGCCCATGCCCATAAAGCCGGTCATAGCGCCGTTTTCGTTCGCTGCCGCCGCCTTCATCGCGTCCGCCTGTGCGCCGACGAGCGTCGCCGCCGCCATCGTCGGATCGCGCATGATCGCCGTGCGCTGTGCCTGCTTGATCATCTCTGCGTCCTCGTCCGGCAGCGTGACCGAGCCGAGCGCGATGCTCACGACCTTCAGACCCCTAAGCTCGCCCCACTTCGCGGAAAGCGCCGTATTCATGGCCTCTTCCAGCTCAGTGTTGTGGCTGACGATCTGATTCGGGCGCATTTCGAGGTCGGACAGCTTGCCGAACGCAGGCTGCAGGGCGCTGATAAACTCCGTTTTCAGTTGACCGTCCAGCTCGTCGCGGGTGTATTCCCGCTCCACATTGCCGCACACATTGGTGTAGAACAGCAGCGGATCGGCGATCTTATACGAATACACACCCGAGCAGCGCACCGACACGTCCACATCCAGCCCGATCTTGGTGTCCACCACGCGGAACGGGATGGGATTCGGCGTGCCGAATTTGTTGTCGATAAGCTCTTTGGTGTTGAAATAGTAAACGCGCTGATCCTTGCCGGTGTCGCCGCCGTAGGTAAAGCGCTTGCCGATGGTCTTGAACGTCTCCTTGATGCTGTTGCCGAGGCTGCCCGAGAAGATGGACGGCTCGGTGGACGCGTCATAGGTAAACTCGCCCGGCTCGGCGCAGACCTCGACGACCTTGCCCTGCTCCACGATGATCATGCACTGACCGTCCGCGACGGCAATGCCCGATCCGCTCGAAATGATGTTGTCGCTCGCCTTTGTGTTGGAAGAGCGGCCGCTCACCCGTTTTTGTCCCTTGGTGACCAGCACCTCTTTCGGCATCGCCTCGCAATAGAAAAATTCCTTCCACTGATCGGCAAGTGTGCCGCCCAGTGCGCCGATGCCGGCTTTGATCAGTCCCATATGTAGTTCCCCTTTCGTGGTGTATATATTTTCGGCAATAGCCGTTTTTCACAAGGTTAAACGGATGGGGGCGCGCGTTGCGGCGCGCGCCCCCACGGTGTCAGGCGTGTCTTTTCTTATAAACGACCGCTGTCGCAGAGCCGCAAAGCGTCAGTGCGGACAGGACAAGCAGCATCCACAGCGTCTTGTGGCTGCTGTCGCCCGTTTCGGCGGGCTTGACGGTGCCGGGCGTGGTATTTCCGCCGTTGCCGCCGTTATTGTTGTTGCCGTTGTTGCCGCCGTCGGACGGGGCGGGGGTGTTCTTCGTGTAGGTGTTTTCAAAGATCATTTTGTCGGTTTCGCCGTCGTTGTCAATATCGTAATAATCGCCGAATGCGTCGTGCAGCTTGCGGACGGGATAGGCGCTCCACAAATAGGCATCCTCATCGGCATCATAGCCACCGACTGCGATTACCCATAAGGCATCGGAATAGGTCCAATTCGCAGCCGTGCCCTTTTTCTCGCGAAGATACAGACCTTCAAAGATAAAGGACTCCACCTGATCGCGCGGACCGGTGACGGAGAAAACGCCGTCAAAGCTGCCGACGCCGTCGGTCTCGACGGTGGATTTCACCGTGATGTCCTCAAAAAGGTCGGGGGTGGCGCTTCCACACAGCTCCAACTCGAACGTCTCCTTGCCGGGGGCGGTGTTGTCGCCCTGCTTCACGACCTTCGTGAACGGGAATTCGACCGTGATGGGTGCGGAATCGTCGGTGTAGGTGTGACCGAAGTTCATTTTCTCCAGCGGGTCGCCGATGACGGAATAGACATCTTCGTTGTCGGTCTGTATCCTGCTTGTGGCATGAATGACCGGCGCAAAGGTCATGTCGCTGTCGCCCGTTGTCTCGCCGGGGTCAAGCTCCACCGGACGGAGCGCAATGTGATAGACAGCGCCGGAGAACGTCCAGCTGTCCGACACAATGAGCGACTCCTGACGGACAAGGAAGCCCTCGTCCATGAACCTGTGCACCTGCTCGGCAGGACCGGAGATGATGAATTCGTTTTGGAATTCACCGGCGCCGATGGTGGTTGCGTCAAGTTTCAGATCCAAGTTCGGATACGGGTTTTGGGTGTTGTTTTCGCCTGCGAATTCAAACGGCGTCAGAACAAACGCCCAAATGCCGGGGGCGTTCTTGCCGCCCTTTTGCACCGCCGTGGTGTACGGAATGGTGACGGTGAGATTGCCGTCTTCGTCCGGGTCTGCCGCAAAAGCCATTGTCGGAATTGCCGCAACGGCAAAGACCAGCAGCAGAAGCAGTGCCAGAAGTTTTCTTGCCCTTTTCATTGTGTTCCTCCCCTGATTGTGAAATTTGTATATCGCAAACGGTGGGAGCGCCCATCGCACCCGCCGCGGATACCGAACCTCAAAACGTTTCCCCTTCGTCGTCGGGCTGCCATTCGAGGATGTCCCCCGGCTGACAGTCGAGCGCACGGCAGATGGCGTCAAGTGTGGAAAAGCGCACGGCGCGGGCACGGTTGCATTTGAGAATGGACAGGTTGGCAAGCGTGATGCCCACCTTGTCCGAAAGCTCCGTCAGCCCGATCTTGCGCTTTGCCATCATGACATCGAGATTGACAACGATCATGCCCATCCCCCTCTCAAACGGTCATGTCGTTTTCCGTCTTATAGTGCACCGCTTCGGCAAAAAGCTGCGCCATGACGAAAAGCAAAAGACCGATGATGGTAAAGGCGACAAACACGACCACCATGAAAAATTTGTGGACAAAAAAGACCATGATGAAATAAAAAGCGGCAATGACGAGCGCTTCCCGGCCGACGGCGCGCAGCCGCCTGACCGTGTTGTCGGAAAACGCTTTGCCGCGGTTGATGTTGCGCATGATGTGCAGCCCCTGCCACAGCATCAGCTCCGCCATGAAGCCGGAAAAGGCGAGCACCGCAAAATATTTTTCAAACAGCCGCTCCGGCTCGCCTGCCACATGCTGCGTCACGTCGGGAATGCTCCACGGCAGCGTCACCATCAGAACCGCCGCCAGCAGCATGGCGAAGATCAGCGCAAATTCCAGAAATCGACCGAGCCCTTTTTGCAGTTTTGTACTCAAGCTTTCACATCCCATGATATAATACAGTTGCAGTATATCATTTATCGATAAATTTGTCAACCGACAGATTTCTATTGTGTTTTGCGCCGAGGCGTGCTACAATAATGCATATATTGTCTTTCAAGAAAGGTTGATACCATGGGACTGATGAAAGCACTTTTCGGCGATTACAGCACGCGGGAATTGAAACGCGTGCGTCCGCTTTGCGATAAGGTTCTGGCGCTGGATGAAACCTACCGCGCCATGTCCGCCGACGAACTGAAAAATCAGACGGCGGTTCTCAAAGAACGCCTGCAAAACGGCGAAACGCTCGACGACATTCTGCCCGAAGCGTTTGCGACCTGCCGCGAGGCGTCGGCGCGCGTGCTCGGCATGCGGCATTTCCCCGTGCAGATCATCGGCGGCATCATCCTGCACCAGGGGCGCATCGCGGAGATGCGCACCGGCGAGGGCAAAACGCTTGTCGCCACCCTGCCCGCCTATCTCAACGCTTTGACGGGCAAGGGCGTCCATATCGTCACCGTCAACGACTATCTTGCTCGCCGCGACAGCGAATGGATGGGCAAGGTCTATCGCTATCTCGGACTGTCGGTGGGTCTCATTGTGCACGGACTGGACAACGATCAGCGCCGCGCCGCCTATGCCGCCGATATCACCTACGGCACGAATAACGAGCTGGGGTTTGACTATCTGCGCGACAACATGGTGCTGTATAAGGAAAATCTTGTGCAGCGGGAGCACAATTTTGCCATCGTCGACGAGGTCGACTCCATTTTGGTGGACGAGGCGCGCACCCCGCTCATCATTTCCGGCACGGGCGACAAGTCCACCGACCTGTATGCCCGCGCAGACAGCTTTGCGAAAACCCTCAAGGCGTTCCGCATCAAGGAAATGAACGCCAAAGAGGAGCAGGACACGGTCGACGGCGACTATATCGTGGACGAAAAAGCCCGCACCGCCACCCTCACCCGCTCCGGCGTGCAGAAGGCGGAAAGCTATTTCAAGGTCGAAAACCTCATGGACGCCGACAATGTGACGCTTCTCCATCACATCGACCAGGCGATCAAGGCAAACGGCGTCATGCGCCGCGATGTCGACTATGTCGTGAAGGACGGACAGGTCATCATCGTCGATGAATTCACCGGCCGTCTCATGCTCGGCAGACGGTATAACGAGGGACTGCATCAGGCTATCGAAGCGAAAGAGGGCGTCAAGGTCGAGCGAGAGAGCAAGACCCTTGCGACCATCACGTTCCAGAACTATTTCCGTCTCTATTCCAAGCTCTCCGGCATGACCGGTACGGCGAAAACGGAAGAAACGGAATTCCAGGAGATCTATCATCTCGACGTTATCGAAATTCCGACGAACAAGCCGGTCATCCGCATCGACTACCCCGACAGCGTATATAAGACCGAGGCGGGCAAGTTCCGCGCCGTGATCGCGCAGATCGAGGAGTGTCACAAGAATAACCAGCCGGTGCTGGTCGGTACGATCTCCATTGAAAAATCCGAATACCTCTCAAAGCTGCTCAAAGCCAAGGGCATCAAGCATGAGGTGCTCAACGCCAAATATCACGAAAAGGAAGCCGCCATCATCGCGCAGGCGGGCAAGCTCGGCGCCGTCACCATCGCCACCAACATGGCGGGACGCGGCACCGACATCATGCTCGGCGGCAACCCCGAATTTATGGCGAAAGCGGAGATGCGCCGCATGGGCATCGCCGAGGAGCTCATTGCCGAGTCCACCGCCTACGGCGAGACCGACGACGAGGAGATCCTCTCCGCCCGCGCCACGTTCCGCGAGCTGAACGATAAATACAAGGAGGAGATCCGCCCCGAGGCGGAAGCGGTGTGCGCCGCCGGCGGTCTTTTCATCATCGGTACGGAGCGGCACGAGTCCCGCCGTATCGACAATCAGCTGCGCGGACGCTCCGGCAGACAGGGCGACCCCGGTGCATCGCGGTTCTATCTGTCGCTGGAGGATGACCTCATGCGGCTGTTCGGCGGCGAACGCATCGACAGCATTATGAATATGCTCGGTGTCTCCGAGGATATGCCGATCGAAAACAAACTTCTGTCCCGCACCATCGAAAATGCCCAGCGCCGCGTCGAGGAGCGCAACTTTGCCATCCGCCGCGACGTGTTGAAATATGACGACGTCATGAACCGCCAGCGCGAGATCATTTATACCCAGCGGCGGCAGGTGCTCGACGGCGAGGATATGCATGAGAGCGTGTGGAAGATGGTGACCGACTCCATTGCGCAGAACGTTGCGCAGTTCACGGTCGGCGACGATCATGAGCACTGGAATCTCGACAGTCTCCGCGACTACTATATGGGCTGGCTGACCGATGAAAACGATCTGCGGTATACGCCGCAGGAGCTGGAGGACACCGAAAGCGCCGACATCACCGCCATGCTCACCGAGCGCGCCGAAAAGCTCTATGCCGAAAAGCAGGAGATGTTCGGCGACAAGATGCCGGAGCTGGAGCGCGTCGTGCTGCTGCGCAACGTCGACAGCTATTGGATGGAGCACATTGACAACATGGATCAGCTGAAAAACGGCATCCATCTGCGCGCCTACGGGCAGCATGATCCCGTTGTGACCTATCGCATCGAGGGCTTTGAGATGTTCGATCAGATGGTGAACGCCATCCGCGAGGACACCGCCCGTATGCTCCTCACCGTGCGCATCCGCCGCGAGGAAGAGCCGAAGCGCGAGCAGGTCATGAAGGCGACGGGCGAGAGCGGCGGCGACGGCTCGGAAAAGGGACGCACCGTGCGCAAGACCGCTGCGCAGAAGATCGGACGCAACGACCCCTGCCCCTGCGGCAGCGGACTGAAGTATAAAAAATGCTGCGGCAGAAATGCCGGCGGCAATGCGGAGAACTGAAAGGAAGTTTTGTTTTGAAGCTGGGAATTGTCGGATTGCCGAACGTCGGCAAATCCACACTGTTTAACGCCATCACCAACGCGGGCGCGCAAAGCGCCAACTATCCGTTTTGCACCATCGACCCGAACGTGGGCGTGGTGTCCGTGCCGGACAAGCGGCTGGATGTGCTGACGGAAATGTATCATCCCGCAAAGGTCACGCCTGCGGTCATTGAGTTTGTGGACATCGCGGGATTGGTGAAGGGCGCGAGCCGCGGCGAGGGACTGGGCAACAAGTTTCTTGCCAACATCCGCGAGGTGGACGCCATCGTGCACGTGGTGCGCTGCTTTGAAAACGACGACATCATCCATGTGGACGGCAGCGTGGATGCGCTGCGCGATATGGAGACGATCAATCTGGAGCTTATTTTCGCCGACATGGAAATGGTGGAACGCCGCCTGGATCGCACGAAAAAGGCGATGAAAGGCGACAAGTCGCTGCAGGGCGAGGTTGACCTTTTGGAGCGCATTCTGGAAACGCTCACGGCGGGAAAAGCGGCGCGCACCGTGTCCTGCACGCAGGATGAGGCGGCGTTTCTGAATTCCCTGCAGCTGCTCACCGCAAAGCCGGTCATTTATGCCGCCAACCTTTCCGAGTCGGATTTCACCGGCGGCGACCCGTCCGCCAACGCGCAGTATGCAAAGGTCGCGGCGGCTGCCGCCGCGGAGGGCGCAGAGGTGCTGCCCATCTGTGCGCAGCTTGAGGCGGACATCGCGGACATGGATGCCGAGGAAAAGGCGATGTTTTTGTCGGAGCTTGGACTTTCTCATTCGGGGCTTGACCGCCTCATTCAAAAAAGCTATCATCTTTTGGGGCTTATCTCCTATCTCACTGCCGGGCCGACCGAGGTGCGGGCATGGACCATCACCGACGGCACGAAAGCGCCGCAGGCGGCAGGCAAGATCCACACCGATTTCGAGCGGGGCTTCATCCGCGCCGAGGTGGTCGCCTATGACGACCTCATCGCCTGCGGCTCGATGAACGCCGCCAAGGAAAAAGGACTTGTGCGTTCCGAGGGAAAAGAGTATGTGATGAAGGACGGCGACGTGGTGCTGTTCCGCTTCAACGTTTAACGGAAAACCCCGCACACTTGTGTTTGTGTGCGGGGTCTTCTTTCATGCGAGGTGTGTTTATGAAGATCAAGAAAGCATTTTTGTGCGCGTTTCCGAAGACCATCCCGATCTTTGCGGGGTTTCTGTTTCTCGGCATGACCTATGGCGTGTATATGCACGCGTCGGGGTTTTCGTTTTGGTTTCCGCTTCTGATGAGTCTCACCATCTTCGGCGGCAGTCTTGAATTTTTGGCGGTCAGCATGCTGCTGGCACCCTTTGCGCCGCTGCAGGTGTTCCTCATGACGCTGATGATCCAGGCGCGGCATCTTTTCTATGGCGTTACCATGCTCGATAAATACAAAGGGATGGGCTGGAAAAAGCCCTATCTTATTTTCGGCATGTGTGACGAGACGTTCAGCATCAACTGCACGGCGGATATTCCCGCCGATGTCGATCGCGGCTGGTTCTACTTTTTTGTGACGCTGCTCGACCAGCTCTATTGGGTGGGCGGCGCGACGCTCGGCGGCGTGCTCGGCAATTTTGTGCACTTCAATACGACAGGACTCGACTTTGTCATGACCGCCCTTTTTGTGGTGATCTTCCTCGATCAGTGGCGCGGCGAAAAGCACCATTTCGGCGCGATCATCGGCGCTGTCTCCGGACTTGTGTGCCTTTTCGTGTTCGGCAGGGACAACTTCCTTGTGCCGACCATGCTGTGTGTTGTGGTGCTGCTGACGGCACTGCGCCGCCCGATCGAAAAGCGAGAGGGGGATGAAAAATGACATTGCGGCAGCAGATCATCACCGTCGCCATGTGTGTGCTCGGCACGGTGCTGACACGGTTTCTCCCCTTTGTCGTATTTGCGGGGCGTCCGACCCCGAAATATATTCAATATCTCGGCAAATTGCTCCCCGGCGCGGTGTTTTCGATGCTGGTGATCTATTGCCTGCGGAATATCACGCCGCTTACCTATAGCTTCGGCATCCCCGAGCTGCTCGCGGTCGGCGTGACGGCGGGACTGCATTTGTGGAAGCACAATATGCTTTTGTCCATTGCGGGCGGCACGGTGAGCTATATGCTGCTGGTGCAGCTGGTGTTTGTGTAAAGAAAGGGGTGAGCAGCTTGAAAACGCGAAAGCTGGCGCTCGGCGACCGCAACATGGTCGGCGCGCGGGTAACGGCAGCGCGCAAGGAAAAGGGCATGAAACAGGTCGAGCTGCTTGCCCGTCTGCAGATTTTGGGCATGGACATCAGCGTGCCCGCGTTGTCGCTGCTTGAAGGGCAAAAGCGTCCCGTGAGCGACAAGGAGCTGTGCGCATTGGCGGATGCCCTGCAAGTCTCCGTGGAGTGGCTGCTCGGCAGAGAATAAGAG
>UMLL01089751.1_pt1 | contig 18431 bp, 22 predicted proteins | sample 1966591 | NCBI WGS metagenome assembly UMLL01 (sample SAMEA4836200, study PRJEB28245) | human gut metagenome | biome: gut microbiome; material: fecal sample | place: Denmark | collected 2008 | reverse complement strand
TGGATATGAACGCACAGATCATCAAGGATGAGCCATCCGCCTACTTCGGGAGGATGGCTCTTTCCAATTCCGGCATGAGCGAATTGATGCGCTGCCCTGCCCATCTGAAAGCCATGCTTGACCGCTGCGGACAGGAAGACAACACGAACGACGCATTCCTTGCCGGGAGCCTGTTCCACTGCATGGTGCTGGAGCCGTCGGAAGTAAGTGTCCGCTACCGGGTGAAGGCCAACAGGGGCAATACCAAGGCAGGGAAGGAAGAGGCGGAGAAGGCGGCCAGGGACGGCGTCCAGCTCGTTTCCCAGGACATGTGGGAGACCTGCTCGGCCATGGCTGAATCTGCCTTGCGGCATCCTGTCATGCGCCACGCTCATGCCGCCGGTGATCTTCGGACAGAGCAATCCGTCTACTGGACGGAACTTGACGGCACCGTCCCCTGCAAGGCCCGTGTCGATGCGCTGGTGACGCTTCCCCGCTATGGACTTTGCGCCATCGACCTCAAGACCACACGGGACGCCAGCCTCTCCGCCATCGAGAAAAGCCTCTACACATACGGCTACCACCGGCAGGCGGCCTGGTATCGCCGTGGACTGCGCTCCGCGGGCATGGACGTTAGGGGGTTCCTCTTCCTGTTCGTCGAGAAAGAGCCCCCGTATCTCACTGTCGCAACCAGTATTTCCGAAGGCGCTCAGGCGCTTGCCCTCGACGAGATCAAAGACTGCGTGGAGACATTCGCGGGCTGCATGGCGTCTGGTGTCTGGCCCGGTTACACGGAATCCCCCGTCATCGAATTAGACCTGCCCGCATGGGTATACAAAAGGAACCAGTGATGTCCCAGATCCAACCCGCAACGAGAATGCCCCAGAGCATCGGCCAGATGATAGAGGCCCAGATCAGCGCCATTGCCATGGTCGTTTCCGGGAGTACGCCCAACGAGCGCAGAAAGCGTGCCGAGAAGTTCGCCCGCATCTGCCTGACCGCCGTACGCAATACCCCGCATCTTAACGAATGCTCCATTCCCAGCCTGGCTGCGGCCATGATGACGTCCGCCCAACTCGACCTCGAACCCAACACGCCGCAAGGCCTTGCCTACCTCATCCCGTACAAGGGAAAGAGGGGATACGAAGCGCAATTCCAGGTCGGCTACAAGGGACTTCTTCAACTGGCCTATCGTTCCGGCATGGTTCAGTCCATCAACGCTGACGTGGTGTACAGGGCGGAAATAGAAGCCGGTCTGTTCAGCTACACCAAGGGCGCATGCCCCAACATCGTCCACGAAACAGACCTGCTGGGCGATTACCGTAAGGGCGAGATCGTCGCGGCCTATGCCGCCTGCACCCTCAAGGGCGGACAGACCATCATGCGCGTCATTGACCGGCAGGACGTTGAACGTGCCCAGAAGACGAGCGCCAGTTTCCAGGCTGCAAACCGTTTCGGCAAACCGGGCATGAGCCCTTGGCATACGAGCCCGGACGCCATGTGGATGAAGACCGCCATCAAACGACTGGCAGCCTGGATGCCGCAGGTGGAGATCCTCAGCAAGGCTCTGGAAGAAGACAGCAAGGCTGATCGTGACACTATCGAAGCATCTGGGAAGAGTGAGGCGGAAGCGATCAATGAAGCGATTGCCGCCAGCTCGGTTCCCCTGCCTGGTGCCCAGAACGATGCCGACGCTGACAGCAGCACCGAATCGGACAGCGCAACGCAGGCCGGGGCCTCTAACAGCGCCCCCACATTGGAACCGGCACAAGAACAGACCTTCGTCCCTCCGTACCAGACGTTCGCCTGCCCCAACAACGGGGCCCAGGTCACGGAAGACGACTGCTACGACTGCAAGCACCGCACAGGCTGCCCCCATTGGGAGGCCGCCCCGCCTGCTGATGCGTGATTCTCAGCCATCAACCTCCCCCAAGCGCCCCGCCGGGGGCCTCGTACCCGGCAGCCATCCAACAAATACAGGCCGCTCTCATCTTGAGGACGGACTTTTTTTATCAAGGAGACATGCATGATTCCTCTGAAAATCGAAACCCTGTACGGCGGCGGAGCCGTTGAACGGCTCCAGGAAGAGATCCAGCGCGTCATCGCCAACATCTGCGACCCCAACACCCCGGCCAAAAAGGTCCGCAAGATCAAATTGGAGCTCGTGGTCAAGCCCAACGAGCAGCGCAATATGGCGGAAGTCGTCGTCAACACCTCGTCCACCCTCTGCCCGCCGGAACCGCTGGAAACCAGCATCTACATCGGCAACGATCCCAGGACCGGCGAAGTCGCCGCGTCGGAGATCACCAGCGGCGAGAATCCCGACCAGAATCTCCTGCCTGATGTGGAAGTCTACATGAACGGGAAAATCACCCGTTTCCCTGATGCCAAAACCGCCAGTGCCGGCAACTAACCCAAGGAGGAAAAACTATGCTCGAAGCCCTGTATAACGCCATCCGCAAGGACGCCAAGCCCGTCGTTGTCGAAGTCGGCGGCAAAAAATATTCCACCAGCGACCTGAAACCCGTCCGTGAGCCCCAGCCCGAAGCGATCACGGTGAAAAACCTGTCGTCCCTGGTGGACTTCCTGAGCCGCAATGTGGACGACCTTCCCCTGGACAGGCTCATTTGCCACGTCGAATCCCCTGATACCGTGAGCATCAAGTCCGCCCTTATGGGCGACCACGAGGACCGCAAGACCTACATCATCGCCAAGCTCGACCAGCTCCAGCTTCCGGTGAACGAATGGATCCCGTCCGAAAAATTCTGCATCGCCATGCAGGCCTGCTTCACGGATGACGACTTCAAGCCCACGGATCGCGGCCTCGTCCTGAAATTTGCCGCCAACGTCAAGACCACGCTGGAAAACACGCTGTCCGATGATGGCGTGACCCAGGGCGTCACCGTCCGCAAGAACATTGTCAGCGTGGAGAATACCACGATGCCCACCCCCGTCACCCTGCGCCCCTTCCGCACGTTCACGGAAGTGGAGCAGCCCGCCAGCAGCTTTGTCTTCCGCGCCAAGGACAGGGACGGGATGCACTTCATGCTGGTGGAATCCGACGGCGGCGCGTGGCGCAGCGAGGCCATGGCCGCCATCAAGCAGTTCATGCAGGAAGCCGTGGACGGACTGAACGTTATCGCCTAGTACCTAACCTCCCCAGCGAAACGCCCCTTCTGGGGCGTAGTCGTGGCGTGGCGGCCACGGCCTGATGAGCAGCCACAGGTAGAAGATCATGGACAACCACAACTACCGCCGCGCCCGCAAGACGGAGACGCCCTGCCGCTGGTGCATCTACGGCCTCATGCGGGCCGGTGCAGGACGGGTGCAATGCCTCAAGTGGGGGATGGCTGCGAAGAAAGGCCACACCTGCGATGCGGCCCGGACGGTGATGATGAAGGATAACCCTTGACACCGGCCCCGGCCTGCGGCATGGTGGGGGCACTACTTCTACGGCAGTGTCCGCGCCGCTGTTTCAAAACTACGCGCGTCCTGCCCGGCATCATGCTGGGTCTTTCTTTTTCAGGTATTGAGCATTTCTCAATATCTGTCCCTTCGCATATTTGCCGGGTCGATAGCCTCTAATACAATACCCTTCGGGGGAATAAAGGCAGCCGTCCGTAGCGGTAGTTGAGTCCCGGCTTTTCTCATGGGGGATGGAGATAATCTCCACTCCTTGCCTAAAAGCCAAATACTACACTACGGAGGCCACTATGTGCCAGCTTTCTCCCGTCACCTTCCACGGCGACACCATCTTTTGTCTAGACTACCAGAACCAACCCTACACGCCCATGAGGCCCATCGTAGAGAATATGGGCTTGGATTGGAGTGCGCAGGCGGCAAAGTTCAGAGCCAACAAGGAGAGATGGACTGTGGTGATAATCACCACGGTTGCCCAGGATGGCAACGAGCGGGAAATGCTCTGCATGCCTGTCCGCAAGCTGCCCTCCTACCTCAACAGCATCAACCCCAGGAAGGTGCGGCCGGAGCTTCGGGCCAAGATAGAGCTCTATCAGGCCGAAAGCGATGACGCCCTGTGGAACTACTGGATGCACGGACGGGCCGAACGACCCGCCCCCCAACCCCAGCCCACCACCGACGGCCCCCTCACCCCCGCCCTGCGCGCCGAGCTCAAGGCCATCGTGGACGCCAAGCTCTCCACCGCCCCGGCGGATGTGCAGGGCAAGGCACGGGCCGAAATCTGGACGCGCTTCAACCGGCACTTCAAGATCGCCGAATATGCACAACTCCCCGCCTGCCGCATGGCAGAGGCGCGGGACTACCTCATCGAGATGGAAATGAAAAACTACCCCACCAAGACCTCAGCCGCCGTCCCGGCCAATGCGGAACAGGAGATAGAGACCCACTGCGCCGCCATGCGCGGCCTTGTACGCCAGCTCAACGCGCACATGGACGAGATCTTCAACATCGCCCGCAAGAGCAAGCCTGACTTGAGGACGCCCGGCGAGCGCCGCGAATTGGCCCTTTCCTCCATCTACACCATGGAGGACGCCGCCGGGGCCATCGGCCACAACATCGCCGTCCTTGAGCGCACCGCAAAGACGACGCTCATAGCTGCCCGCATGTAGCCCGAAGCCATTCCACACCCCCACCATCAAACCCAACAGGCCGCCCAGTGCGGCCTTTTTTGTTACCCGAAGGAGGCCCCATGCAAATCAAATTCACCAAGACCCATCCCGACGCCGTCATCCCCACCCGTGGCAGCGCCGGGGCCGCCGCTTTCGACCTGACCGCCGTTTCCCTCAAGCGAGCCGCCGACCTCTACATCTACGACACGGGGCTGGCCTTGGAAATCCCCTCCGGCTACTGGGGAGGAACCTACGCCCGCTCCAGCATCTTTTTCACCGGTCTGGAAAAGTGCGGGGGCGTGTGCGTCATCGACAGCGACTACCGGGGCAGCATCCTTGTCATGTTCCGCGAAGTGCCCGGCGACCAACACGCCCGCCGTCTGGCCCTGCACCCCCTGTTCCCCGGAAAAACTGGGCTCATGCACCCCTACAAGCCGGGCGACCGCATCGCCCAGCTCATCATCCAGCCGTGCGTGGTGCCGACTACCCATCACATACTACACCCTGAAGATGGACAGAACTCCCTCATTGCGATGGAGGCCATCAAGTTTGTGGAGGTCGACGAGCTGTCCAAGACCGCCCGCGGTTGCCAAGGGTACGGCAGCACAGGAAGGTAGCCATGAAACAGACCTGCATCATCTGTGATCGCTGCCGCTCCCGAATCTATGGCGTCGGATATGCCACGACGTGGAGTAAGGCCAAGCGCCGTGGCTGGACGCACCCCGACGATGACCACCGGCGACACCTGTGCCAAAAGTGCAGCACCGGGGAATCTGGCCAGAAGGAGGAAGACCATGCCCGCTAGATCATGCCAATGCCCAGAGCGCAGGGCGCCCATAGCCTCCCGCCGTTGGGATGTCTGCAGCAAGCCCGGCGACGGCACCACCGTCGTCCGCTGCAAGGAATGCGGCGCCATCTGGACGACTCGCGGTAAGTTCGCCGATGCCATGCCCTACGACATCGGGCCGGTCGAGCTGCCACGGGACGCATTCCAGCACTCGCGCTGTGACGTGGCCCTGACCTGTATCGCGTCCCTGCTTCTGGGCTACCGGGATACCTGCAAGGAGATACCGGCGCTGAAACGGCTCTGGGAAGAAACCTGGGCAGCCGTTGAGGCCTGCCGTCCCAGCCTGCGCAAGCGGGAATATTCACGGGGAGCAGAACGCTACACCCGGGCCCATTACGCCATCGTTGACCACTACCTGGACGACAAGACGGATTGGCACTTGGGATATGCGGAGATGTTCCTTGGAGCCGACACCTACCTGTGCAGTACCATCGGCCTGTGCCCCAAATTCACCAACGGCCCGGAATGGCATTCGCTGCGCAAGCTGATGGACCGGTGGTCTGAGGAATGGCTGGTCGTAAGGCCGGATGCTGAGGAAGGCGGACAACGATTCTACGAGGATCTGGTGGCGTGAAGCTGAGTAAGGCGCAGAGTGGTAGAGATGGACATAAAAATCACAGTGCATCTGTCGCCGCGTCAAAAGGACTGGATCACAGACATCGCCGCCGGAAAGCAGCCCTCAAATGGGCATCACCGTCGCGTGTTGTATGAGCTGTGCCGCATGGGGCTGGTGAAGCATTCCTGGTCGGCCGGTCATACGCTGACCGATCTAGGATGGCAGGTTTTGTGGGAGATGAATGAGCAAAAGGAGAGAAAAGCATGAGTAGGCAAGATAACCGCAGCGACGCCGCCCTGCGCGAGCGGCTGGAGCTGGCCGAGAAGGCAGTGCCGAAAGGAGAAAAGACAATCTGGACGGCGGACTTCGCTTCTCCTCATGAGACCTGTGTCCGTGACGCCTTCACCGAAAGAATCCTCACAATGGAAGACTACACGGACCAAGCCACAGCCGCCCACATTGCCGCGAACCATCCCGACGTTGTTCGGGCAGACATCGAGGAAATCCTGCGGTTGAGGCAGGAGGTAGCGCGGCTGGACAAGGAAGCCGACTGGCTGGTGAAGATCATGTTCTTCTACACCGAGGAATGCCCGCTCAAGATGAAAATTCAAGATGAATTGCCCATCCCAAAACTTGACGGCTGCGATGGCACATGGCCCGATGACGACTACTTCGACTGCACGAACTCAACACCGGAAAAATGCTGGCGCGAGGCCGCCAGAAAGGCTGTGGAGGATGAAAATGGATAGCCCCAAGCTCAAGCCCTGCCCAGCCTGCGGATCATCTGCGGAGCTCTATGCCGGGGACGTCCCAGGAAGAGATTATGTGAGCTGTGCAAATCTTGATTGCTCAGTGTGTGGGCCGTTCGGAAATAATGCCGAAGACGCTGTGCGGAAATGGAACTCCCTCCCCCGCCGCCACGAGATCACGCCCAACTCCGTGGACTGCCAGGGCTGCCCGGAGCGGCGATACAGGAGCCACGCCCATGACTGACCGCCTCATCGGCAAGCGAGACATTGCTGCCATGCTGGGGACTTCCCCCGGTGTGGCCGCTTCCATTTTGGCAGGCAAGGGAATCCACCCTATCGACCTCGGCGCCGGGCGCAGCCGTGGCCTGCGCTGGCTGGAATCAGCCGTGCAGCAGGCTGTGCGCGACATGTACAGCGAAGCCCAGCCCAAACCGAAGACAACCCGTCGCCCACGTCCGAAGCCTGTCTGCAGTCTGGCAGGCATGAGCACGGACGACATCTACCGATTGACCACAGGCCAATGTGTCCAGTAGCCTACCTCCGGGCACATTTGGCGCGTGATGGAGGACATCATCATGGCCATACGTGAACGGAAGGGCCGCGCCTCACCGTGGCAATGCTACTGGAACAATCCCATCACCGGGAAGCGGGAGTGCGCGAATTTTCTGACGAAGCGAGAAGCTGAAAAGCACGATTCCCTGATCAAACACCGTATCAGGTTTGACAGGGAATCGTTCGAAAGGGGGGAGGGAGAAAGCAAAGAGCAGGAAGAAGCTCCCCAGGAACTCACACTGGAGATATGCTACCTTGCCTACCTGAAGCAGAAGCAGTTTACCAAAGCTGGCCTGCAATGGCAAATGAAGTGCATGCGTACCCCATTGGAGCTCCTAGGAGCCACGCCGATAACACAGATCACCACAAGGGACATCGAAGCCGTGGTAGAAAAGCTCCGGCAAAGACCGATCAAGGCCGTCACCGTCAGGGACTACATCAAGGTCCTGAAAAGCGTTTTGCGCTGGTGTCACACCAACGGCTTCTGTGATGCCGTGGTCTTCCCCAAACTGCCACCGGCCCACTATGAGAAGTTCATACCGCCGACACCGGAAGAGCTGCACTCCATCCTGGCTCATGCCTCTCAGCATATCATCAGGGTCATCATCCTTGGGGCCCAGCTTGGCGTGCGTGTAGGGCGCTCGGAGCTCCTTTCCCTGACATGGGAGGACGTTGACCTGGAGCGCCGCGTCTTGCGCGTCCACGGGGCCAAGAAGAACCTGGAAGCGCCGTGGCGTGAGGTGCCTATCCGGGAAAGCCTGCTGCCTGTATTTCAGGCATGGCGAGATCAGGACAGGCAAGAAGGCGTTGACTACCTTGTCAGCTACAACGGCAAGCCTCTGGACAGGATATGCAGGGCATGGACGAACACCCTGCGCCGGGCCGGGATAACCCGCCGTATCCGTCCCTATGATCTACGCCATGCCTTCGGCACGGAGATGGTCGCGGCCGGTGTGGACGTGGGCACTGTGGCAAGCCTCATGGGACACAGCAACCCCACGATGCTCCTGACCCATTATCAGTATGTGATGGACAAGCAGAAAAGGGCCGCGGTCGAGGCGCTCCCCAGCATCTCAGATGTGCCCAAGCTGCATGTGCCCAAAACGTGGCGCAGAGACGACACAGCGCAACATGCTGAAAATAATGAATAAAAATAACTTCATCTTGTAAAGCCGCTGGGCCAGCATGGTCTTGCCGCTGCCGGGCGGGCCGATCATGAGCAGGTTGTGCCCACCGGCGGCCGCCACTTCCAGCGCACGCCGCGCGCCCTGCTGGCCGCGGACCTCGGCGAAATCCATGCCGGACAGGACGGCATCCTCCGGAGGCGCTGGCAGGGGCTGCCGGGCTTCGAGCTCTTCCCGCCCCAGCAGAAAGGCCACGCACTGGGAAAGATGCGCGGGCGTGTAGACCGCCACGTCCCGGACCACAGCCGCCTCGGCGCCGTTGTCCGGCGGCAGGATGACGGAAGCGAGGCCCAGCTGCCGGGCCATGATGGCCAGGGGCAGCATGCCGGGCACCGGACGGAGCGCACCGGAAAGGGAAAGCTCTCCGGCAAAGACCCGGCCCTGCAGGGCTTCCACGGGGATCTGCCCGCTGGCCGCCAGCAGGCCAAGGGCCAGAGGCAGGTCGAAGGCGGTCCCGCTCTTGCGGCGTCCGGCCGGGGCCAGATTCACGGTGATGCGCGAGGGCGGCAGGCGAAAACCGCAGGCCCGCAGGGCCGAAAAGACCCGCTCCCGGGCCTCGCGCACGGCCGCCTCGGCCAGGCCCACCAGCGTGAAGCCGGGCAGGCCCTGACGCACCAGGTCCACTTCCACATCCACCGGGAAGGCATCCACCCCTTCCAGACCGGCGCCGTACAATCGTATGACCATACTCCTCCCCCGCGCCGCCGTCGCCCCTTTGCGGAAAGGGCCATCCCCGTACGGGATGACCGTACGGCGGCTGTAAAAAAAGCGCTGCCGCATCTGCGACAGCGCCTGTGATCATGCTTCTGTGGAAAAAGCCCGCAGGACACGGCAGGGGTCGTACCCGCCATGCCCTTCCGGCAATATGCACGGGAAAGAGGCCACGGCCGGGAACGGAGCGTCCTTCCGCTGCCGGTACGATGCCCCTTCCCGCAACAGGATCTCCCCGGTCCCGCGCCCTAGCGGACGGCCTTGCCGATACGGCTCCAGCGCGGGCTGTTGTCCTTGTCGTCCCAGGACCAGTAGATGCGCCAGGCCTTGGCCTGGATGGCACCGCGATCCACAAAGCCCCAGAAGCGGGAGTCCAGCGAATTGTCGCGGTTGTCGCCCATGACGAAGTACTTGTCCGGCGGCACGGTCACGGGCCCGAAGTTGTCGCGGATGGGCTCGATGATGTTGGGCTGCTCGTAGCGGATGTACTTTTCTTCCACGGGCATGCCGTTGCGGTAAAGGCGCTTGTCACGCACGGTGATGACGTCGCCGGGCAGGCCGATGACGCGCTTGATGTAGTCCACCGAGGGATCGTTGGGGTATTCGAAGATGATGATGTCACCGTAGGCGGGATCATCGCCACGGTAGATGTAGCTGTGGGTGAAGGGGATCTTGATGCCGTAGGCGAACTTGCTGGCCAGCAGGTGGTCGCCCACCAGCAGGGTCTCGACCATGGATTCCGAGGGGATCTTGTAGGCCTGGACCACGAAGGTCCTGATGACGAACGCCAGGACCAGCGCCACCAGCAGGGCTTCGCCGTATTCACGGATCAGCGATTTCTTGGAGGATTTCTGCAGCAGAGTACTCATGGATCTTCCTTTTTCGGGATTGCCGCCCAAGCGTGCGGCCCTTGCACTATGCCCCGGCACGGCGCCGAGGGCAAGTACCCGGAGATTATTTGCCGAACTTGTCCACGTAGCCCATGACGAAGACCAGCAGGATGATGCAGGGCAGGCCGTAACGCAGATAATACTTCATGAAGCGCGGGAAGCGCACCCCCTGGCCCTGGTTGACCTCGGCCACGAAGTTGTCCCAGCCCCAGCCGCGCCGCCAGCTGCAGAAAAGCAGGAAGAGCAGGCAGCCGAAGGGCAACAGGTTGTTGCTGAGCAGGAAGTCTTCCAGATCCAGCACGCAGGTGCCGGGGCCCAGGGGCTGGAAGTCGGCCAGCAGGTTGAAGCCCAGCGCACAGGGCAGCGAGGCCAGCCACAGACAGACGAAATGCACGGCGCAGGCCCGGCGGCGCGGCATGCCGCTGACGTCCACGCTGTAGGAGATGATGTTCTCGAACACGCCGATGACCGTGGAGAGCGCCGCGCAGCTCATGAACACGAAGAAGAGCGTGCCCCAGAGGATGCCGCCGTCCATGGCGTTGAAGATGTTGGGCAGGGTGATGAAGATCAGGCCCGGGCCGCTGTTGGGCGCCACGCTGAAGGCGAAACAGGCCGGGAAGATGATCAGGCCCGCCATGATGGCCACGAAAGTGTCCAGGCTCATGATCCACAGGGCCTCACCGGTCAGGGAGCGGTCCTTGCTCTGGTAGCTGCCGAAAATGGTCATGTTGCCGATGCCCACCGACAGGGTGAAGAAGGCCTGGGTCATGGCCGCATTGAGCACGGCGTACCAGCCCACGCTCTGCATCTTCTCCACGTCCGGGGCCAGATAGAAGCTCACGCCCGCGCCCGCACCGGGCAGGGTCAGGCTGCGGACCACCAGCAGCACCAGGATGGCCAGCAGGCCCACCATGATGACCTTGACCACGCGCTCCACGCCCTTCTGCACGCCCATGGCGCAGACCAGGCAGCCCACGCCCACCACGATGGTCATGCCCAACACCTGTTCGAAGGGGCTGGCCAGGGTGCTGCCGAAAAAGGACGCCACGCCCGCGGTGTCCAGACCGGAAAGGTTGCCGGAAAAGCTGTGCCAGCAATAGGCCAGCATCCAGCCCGTGACCGTGGTGTAGAACATGGAGAGCAGGTAGCTGCCCCACAGGGGGATCTTGCTGAACATGTGCCAGCGCGTGCCCTCGGGCGGCAGGACCTTCAGGGCCCGCCCCATGTTGCTGCGGGACGCACGGCCCACGGCGAATTCCATGATCATCACCGGCAGGACGGCCAGCAGGCAGAGCAGGTAGACGCCCACGAAGACCGCGCCGCCGTAAGCACCGGTGATATAGGGGAAGCGCCAGACGTTCCCCAGCCCGATGGCGCAGCCCGCCGAAAGCAGCAGAAAGCCCAGACGGCTGCCCAGCATCTCTCTGGACTGAGACATGAAACCTCCCTGCCGGCCGCTGGGTCGGCATGTGTCGTTGTGCACGGGAAGAGAGCCGGAGGCCTCTGCCCGGCGCCCTGCCCTTTGCGGTCCGCGCCGCCCCCGACCGGAGGCGTGCAGTCGTCAGGCTGCTGCGGGGACGCTGCCCGGGTCATCTTCCGGGAGCAGGACATGATGATGCCGTCCCGCGGACGGCCTAAGATCCGTGGATGCGGCCCGGGCTTTCCTGCTCCGGGCCGTGCATGACAGGACCGCCCCCCGGAGGCCGCCATGCGGCGCGGGGAACGGTCCCGACAGCGGGAGCGGCCCTTGCGGACCGCCGGGCCCGCCTACTTCCAGAACTTGTCCACGTAGCCCATGACGAACACGAAGATGATCAGACAGGGCAGGACGTAGGTCACATAGCCGCGCAGCCAGCGGGGGAACTTCATGCCCACGCCCTGGTCCACTTCGGCGATGAAGTTGTCCCAGCCCCAGCCGCGGCGCAGGCAGCAGAAGAGCAGGAAGAACAGGCCGCCCAGGGGCAGGATGTTGTTGCTGATGAGGAAGTCTTCCAGATCCAGCACGCAGGTGCCGGCGCCCAGGGGCTGGAAGTCGGCCAGCAGGTTGAAGCCCAGGGCACAGGGCAGCGAGCAGACCCAGATGCCCACGGCATGCAGCCAGGTGGCGCGACGGCGTTCCATACCCCACACGTCGGCGCTGTAGGAGATGATGTTCTCGAACACGGCGATGACCGTGGACAGGGCCGCGAAGCTCATGAAGATGAAGAACAGCGTGCCCCACAGCTGGCCGCCGGCCATGACGTTGAAGATGTTGGGCAGGGTCACGAAGACCAGGCCGGGACCGGAGCCGGGCTCCACGCCAAAGGCGAAACAGGCCGGGAAGATGATCAGGCCGGCCATCAGGGCGACGAAGGTATCCAGGCCCATGATCCACATGGCCTCACCGGTCAGGGAGCGGTCCTTGCCCTGGTAGCTGCCGAAGATGCACATGGCGCCGATGCCCACGGACAGGGTGAAGAAAGCCTGGTTCATGGCCGCGTTGATGACCGGGAACAGGCCGGTCTTCTCCAGCTTGGAGGGATCGGGCGACAGGTAGAAGGAGACGCCCGCCTCGGCGCCGGGCAGGGTCAGGGAGCGGATGACCAGGGCCATGAGGATGAAGAGCAGGCCCAGCATCATCAGCTTGACCACGCGCTCCACGCCCTTCTGCACGCCCATGGCGCACACGCCGCAGCCCATGAGCACCACCAGGGTCATGCCCACCACCTGGGCCACGGGGTCGCCCAGGGTGGCACCGAAGAACTTGCCCACACCGGCGGCATCCAGGCCGCTCAGGGCGCCGCTGGCCATGTACCAGCAGTAATAGAGCATCCAGCCCGTGACCGTGGTGTAGAACATCATCAGCAGGTAGCTGCCGATAAGGGCCACCTTGCCGCCCCAGTGCCACTTGCTGCCCTTGGGCTCAAGGATGTGGAAGGCCAGGCCCATGTTGCGGCGGGCGGCACGGCCCACGGCGAATTCCATGATCATGGTAGGCACCACAGCGAACAGGCAGAGCAGATAGATACCCACGAAGATGGCGCCACCATACGCGCCGGTGATGTAGGGGAAACGCCAGACGTTCCCGAGGCCGATGGCGCAGCCCGCCGAAAGCAGCAAGAAGCCCAGACGGCTTCCCAGCATCTCACGCTGTGTGTTACCAGACATAATTCCGCCTTGATCCTTTGAGAGTTGATATGGTCCAGCCCTGCTAGCCGCGCAACGCAAAGTTGGCGGCAAAGCAGACGGCAACAATGTACATGATGGGGCTCACCTCGCGCCAGCGCCCGGTCAGGACGCGCAGTACCACGAAGCTGATGAAGCCGAAGCCGAAGCCCGTAGCGATATTGAAGGTCAGGGGCATGGCGATGATGGTCAGGAAGGCCGGGATGGCCACGCTCAGATCGCGGAACTTGATCTGCACCACTTCCTGCATCATCAGGGCGCCCACCAGCACCAGCACGGGGGCCGTGGCATAGGCGGGCACCATGGCCACCAGCGGCGTGAAGAACAGGGCCAGCAGGAACAGGCCCGCGATGGTCACGGCCGTCAGGCCGGTACGGCCGCCTTCGGCCACACCGGCGGCGCATTCCAGATAGGACGTGGCCGTGGTGGCGCCCAGCACGGCGCTGCACATGGTACCGATGGAGTCGGTCACCAGGGCCCTGTCCAGATGGCGGATGTGGCCATCCTCATCCATGAAGCCGGCCTTGCGCGCCAGGCCGATGAGCACGCCCATATTGTCGAACAGGTCCACCATGGTCAGGGTGAAGATGATGGAGATCAGGCCGTGATGCAGAGCGCCCTTGAGGTCCATCTGCATGAAGGTCTCGGTGGGCAGGGGCAGGCTGAAGCCGGAAAAGGCCTGCTCCGGCATGGCGGTCACGCCGCAGAGCACACCGGCCACGGTGACGGTCAGGATGCCGATGATCATGGAGCCGGGCACCCGCAGGCACATGAGCATGGCCATCAGGGCCAGGCCGCCCAGGGCCAGCAGGGCTTCGGGCTTGGTCAGGGGCCCCAGGGTGACGAAGGTGGAGGGGTCCGCCACCACGATGCCGCAGTTCTTGAGGCCGATGAAGGCGATGAAGGCCCCGATGCCGACCACGATGGCGTATTTCAGGTCCATGGGCACGGCGTCGATGATCATTTGCCGCACGCGGGTCACGGTCAGCAGCATGAAGAACACGCCGGAGATGAAGACGGCGCCCAGGCCCGTCTGCCAGCTGTAGCCGGCCGGACCACAGACGTAATAGGCAAAAAAGGCCGTGATCCCCAGACCGGGCGCCACGCCCACGGGGAAGCGCGCCCACAGGCCCATGAGCAGGGTGATGGCGATGGTCACCCAGATGACGGCGGCCACGGCGCTCTCGCGCGGCATGCCCGCATCGGCCAGCATGGAAGGCACCACGAAGATCAGGTAGCACATGGCCATGAAGCTTGTCAGACCGGCACGCAATTCCTGCCGGACCGATGTCCCGTTGGCCTTGAGGTCAAAAATCTTTTCCAGCATACATCCTCCTTTCGAGCCGGAGCGGCGCCGCCGTGGGAGTGCGGGCCCCGGCGCACCGGCAAAAAAGACAGGCCCCCAGGGGCCGGTCCCCGGGCATGCGCCCGACCGGCCGGGGCCATCTTCCCTGGCCTGCGGCAGCGCGGCATCCGGCTGCGCTCCGCAACAGTGGTGCGAAGCGTTCTTATACCCGGCAAGGCCCGCTCTGCCAAGTGCGCCGCCAAAGCAAAAAAGGCGCGGCACCCCCTCAGGGATGCCGCGCCGGCAAAAACGTTCCTCAGGCGGCCGGGCCGGTGCTGCCCTGCTCCGGGCCGCTCCAGACACCTTCGGTGACCACATGGCGGCCCCGCGCCCAGACATGGCGCGGCCAGCCCTGCACCTCAAGGCCTTCATAGGGCGTATAGTCGCCCTGATGCAGGCCGCGGACGCTCAGCTCCCGGCAGCAGACAGGATCCAGCACCACCACGTCGGCGTCGAAACCGGCTTCCAGACGGCCCTTGCGTTCGCCCACGCCCAGCAGGGCGGCAGGCGTGGTGCAGGCCACATCCACGAAGCGCGGCAGGGTCAGGCGGCTTTTGCGCACGCCTTCCGAGAACAGCAGGGGCAGGCGCGTCTCCACGCCGGGCATGCCCTGCGGGCAGGCAAAGACCGATTCCCGGCCGGTGGCCCACTTGCGGGCATAGCTGACCTCGTCATGGGCGGAGACCACATGATCCAGCAGGCCGCGGGCAAGGGCTTCCCACAGCAGGCGCCCGTCACGCGGGGCCCGCAGGGGCGGCATGCAGACATACTTCAGACCCTCGGCCGCCCCCTCGCCATAGCTGGCGGCATCCAGCAGCAGATAGCGCGGCGCCGTGCAGGCATGGATACGGCCGCAGTCATGCCCGCCGGAAAGCGCCGTCAGGGCGCGTGCCGACGAGACAGGGCCCAGACACAGCGGGCTTTCCGCCGCATGGGCCAGGGTCAGCGCCAGACGTACGGCCGTTTCTTCGGCATAGGCCGGGAAGACCTGCGGCCAGATCTGCACGTCCCGCTGCCCTTCGGCTTCCAGACGGGCACGCATGCCCCTGACCACGGGCTCCAGACCGCAGGCCGCCAGCGGCAGCATGCCCTGGCTCTTGAGACCGCGCAGGCGCGTGCAGGCGTCGGCAGCCGTCAGCAGCGACGCGGGAAAGGCCGCGCAGGCCGCCGCATCCGGCAGTTCTCCGGCGGCATCGGCGTGCACGACCACATCCAGGGGCAGGCCGTCCGTGACCGGCGTGGAGCCGTCGCACGGCGGCAGCACGCCCAGGCTGGTGGTACCGCCCAGAAGCGCGGCCCGGGCCAGGCCGCCCAGCCCCGCACCGGCGGGACGCACCTGGGCGTCCACCCCACCGGGCAGCACATAGCAGTCCGTGGCGTCCACCACGCAGGCGCCGGAAGCGGAAAGGCCTTCGCCCACTTCCACGATACGCTCGTCCTCCAACAAGACATCGGCCCTGCGCACGCCGTCATGGCGCACCACAAGACCACCCTGTACCAGAGTACGCATGATCCCGACCTCGCTGTTACAGGCCGCGTCCCATGGAGACGCCGCCGATCATCTGTCCCTTGGCCTTGACCTCCGTGCCGCAGCCGCTCAGGCAGGCCGCCAGCATCACCGCCGCCAGCAGGAGCAGCGGCAGGAAAAGGCGCCCCTTGCGCACGGGCCTCATGACGGACGCTCCTGCGTGACCTTGGCCCCGGCGGGCACGTCGTCGGTGATCCAGACGTTACCGCCGATGACCGCGCCCCGGCCCACAGTGACGCGGCCCAGGATGGTGGCGCCCGCGTAGACCGTCACCTTGTCTTCCAGGATGGGATGGCGCGGGATGCCCTTGGTCAGGGTCCCGTCGGCATTCTTGGGGAAGGAGAGCGCCCCCAGGGTCACGCCCTGGTAAAGACGGCAGCTATTGCCGATGATGCAGGTCTCGCCGATGACCACGCCCGTGCCGTGGTCGATGAAAAAGTCGTTGCCGATGGTGGCCCCGGGATGGATGTCGATGCCCGTACGGGAGTGGGCCATCTCGGAGATGATGCGCGGGATCAGCGGCACCTTGAGGCTGTACAGCTCATGGGCGATGCGGTGATGCACCATGGTGTACATGGAGGGATAGCAGAAGATGGTCTCGCCGGGGCTGGTGGCCGCGGGGTCGCCCTCGTAGCCCGCCTGGGCATCCCCGGCCAGCTTGTGGCGGATGTCCGGCAGCTTGTCCATGAAGGCCAGCGCCAGCTCGCGGCTGTTGCGCTCACAGTTCTGGCAGCCTTCGCCCTCGCCCTTGCAGGAGAAGGAGATGCCGCGCTGGATCTGCTCGGCCAGCAGACGGTAGACGCTGTCCAGATTGGCGGCCAGATGATGGCGCATGGATTCCCGCCAGACGCGCGCGGCCCCGAAATAGCCGGGGAACAGGGCGGCCCGCAGGCGATCCATGATCTCGTTCAGCCTGTCCAAGGAAGGCATGGCCATGCCGCGGGCCGAACAATGCCAGACCTTGTCCAGGGATTCGGGATGGCAAAGACGGTCGACCACGGAATCCAGCCGCTCCATGGCGGCGGAAGAAGTATTGTCCTGAAGAATGCTCATAGTCACCTGCGTTGCATTTTTTCGCGCATTGTACACGGCAGCCGCCCGCAAGGCAAAGGAAAACGGGCACCTGCCCGCGACCGCGTCCGGCGTTGACAAATCCGCCTGCTGGGCTAGGTTCAGGACGCAGGCCCCTGCCGCCCGCGCAAAAACGGCCCGGCCCGCACAGCGCATCCAGAAGGGCATGAACGGCTCTTCCCCGGCCTGCCCGGCCCCTTTTCCGCCGGGCATCCTGCGGGCAAGGAACGCCTGCCCCGCCGCACACCTTTCCCTACAAGGAGCCCCGTCATGAAAGTCCTCGCCACCCCGCGATCCTTCGGCAAGAACAATCCCGAACTCTTCGACATCCTCCGCGATGCGGGGCTGGACGTCGTGCGCAACGATACCGGCGGTATCCTCTCCGCCGACCGGATGTGCGAAAAACTGGCCGACTGCGACGGCCTGATCGTGGGCGTGGACCCCGTCGATGCCACGGTGCTGGCCGCCGCGCCCCGTCTGCGGGCCATCGCCAAGTACGGCGTGGGCTTGGACAATATCGACCTTGCCGCCTGCGAGGCCCGCGGCATCAAGGTCTCCCGCACCGTGGGCGCCAACAGCGAGGCCGTGGCCGACTACGCCCTGGCCCTCATGCTGGGCGTGGCCCGCAAGGTGGCCCTCATCGACCGCCGCTGCCGTGAACGGGACTGGAGCAAGATCACCGGCATCGACCTGTACGGCAAGACCGTGGGCATCATCGGCCTGGGCGCCATCGGCAAGCGGGTGGCCCGCCGCTGCGGCGCGGGCTTCGGCATGAAGGTGCTGGGCCACGACATCGTCTGGGACGACGCCTGGGCCAGCGAGAACCATGTGGAGCGCGCCGGTCTGGAGCGTATCTTCCGCGAAGCCGACTTCATCAGCCTGCACACCAGCCTCGACGACAGCACCCGCCATCTGGTGGACGCCCCGCGTCTGGCCCTCATGAAGCCCACCGCCATCCTCATCAACACCGCCCGCGGCGAGCTGGTGGACGGCCCCGCCCTGCTGGAGGCCCTGGAGCAGAAACGCATCTACGGCGCCGGTCTGGACGTGTTCGAGCAGGAACCGCCGCAGGATGCCCGCTGGTACGCCCTGGACAATCTGGTCATGGGCTCCCACTGCTCGTCCTCCACCAGCGGCGCCGTGGCCACCATGGGCCATATGGCCGTCAGCAACCTGCTCCGCGATCTTGGCTTGAAATAGGCGATAGCTTTTAGGGGGATGATGACGAGAGGGGGAGGGGCGTTTTTTGGTAAAAACTGCCCCTC
>UMLL01029575.1_pt1 | contig 18488 bp, 15 predicted proteins | sample 1966591 | NCBI WGS metagenome assembly UMLL01 (sample SAMEA4836200, study PRJEB28245) | human gut metagenome | biome: gut microbiome; material: fecal sample | place: Denmark | collected 2008 | reverse complement strand
TTAAATCCATTTCTAAACTTTTTTGTATAGAGGATTTGATTCGGTGTTATTTGTTTTGATACAGATTATCCTTATCCTATGGTCTATCCGAAATTCTGCTATCAAAAAGCTATCAGCCCTGTGCTATCAGCGGTTATCCTTGACAGGGCTATGCAGATGGCTTGGATTTATTATAGCATATTTCTATGGGATTGCCAGGTTATTTAAGGTTGAGCTTGAATAAATGCGCGCATTGTTTCTATCGAAGTACGCAAGTCGGTATCGGTAAAATGGGTGTTATGCGTATTTTCAGGATGATGTATTTGATGTCGTATATATTCTGTCAAAGTGAGTTGCTCATTTCGGGTCGTTCCATTACGCAACACTCGGACGTACTGTACCAATGGCTTACCCTGTTTATATGCAGACAGCAATCCTTGTTCTTCAATATAGCCATAAAGCTCATTGTGGTATTCCTCGGAAATTTCTGAGAAGGCAAGGTAATTTACCTCGTTCAAAGACGGATAGGGTAATTGGTTGGGCAAAGTATTTTCTACAACCTTTTGTGCCTGATCCATACGTACAATACGAATATTGTTAAATCCCAATTCCTTTACTATCGTTGCACTGTGCGTAGTAATAATAACCTGTGTATTGGCCGATTCCGCAAGTGCAGTCAACGCTTTTATTAACTTTTTCTGGTTCTCCGAATGCTGGGATGTTTCCGGCTCTTCAATCGCATAAATTACACTGGGTGCATTAACTTCTCTTTGTCTGCGTTCGACTTCCGCACGGAAAAAGTTTAACAAAATTAGTCGTTTAGAGCCACTACCACGCTTGTTTATTGGAATATTTTCATCAGATGTTATTGACACATTTTTGAAAACATCGGCCCATTTTAGAGAGGTCGCTGATGGAATTACAGGATCTAATGTGCTGGCAACATCAGGACTCATTTCCCGTAATTTCTCTAATGTGCGAGAAGAAACTTCTCTCAATTTAGTTTCCACCGTTGCTGCCACGGCGTTAAGTATTTGCTGCAATTCTTCATCATGCAAAATCTCTTTGACTGCTTCCTTGAGAGGATCTTGTACTTCACTGTCACCATCACTATTTTTTCGATCAGACTGAAAGAGAGAATACAGTGGTAAATATTTTTGTAATTTGTCCCATATCGATTTTGTGTCACCTTTTGTCACATCAATTTCAACAGTATCTAATTGCAGATTACCACCAAAATGCTGCCAAATTGAGCTGCGCATTACGGCATTTCTCGTCCTATCTTCGCAAGTTATTTGATTTGATTCAATTATGCGCCTTAATTCGGAATCTTTCTTTTGCAACAGATCAGCACAGTACGGATTTGTCGGATGGAGCGCACGGATAAACACTTTTGCGCTTCCAGCGTTTGGGTACTTTTTAATTACTTCAAGCTGGCCTTCTGGATTCAAAAGGTACTCTTCTGCAAGAACTGTTTCGTTGGTTGCATCAATGATGATTCGCTCAGGCAAATTGCAAAAACAAATTGCAATGCTAATCTCCCGATCTTCAACTTCTCTTGCATCAACATTTACATCATCTTTATCGAGTTTAATTACGCCTTTGCCATCATTAAAAAACACATCTAATGCTTCCATGATACTGGATTTTCCAATATCATTTTTACCTACAAAAGCAGTTAGATTTTCAAATTCAATTGATGTTTCGCCACGATAGCCGCGGAAATTCTTTATTGTTAGTCTTTTTATCTTCATAATACGATCTCCGTCACCCAGTAATCATTGACACATGTTATTTTACGGTATTATAGTGAGTGAACCATCTGTAAAAGCAATTGGGTAGGACAATTTCATAATAACTTTCTGGAACACAATGACATACGCATAAACTGTACCCTCACCAAACCGATCATGCAGCAGATTTTTACCATCAGGGCAGAAACTCACCTCATCGGGTAACGATCTCAGATATGGCAATTCAATCGTTTTGGCCTGACACTCGGGAAAATTGGCCTCAAGTGCAACAACTTGTCCCTCTCCAAATGCTACATGGTGCACAATGGCCCCTGCCGGAACAAGAGGTACTTCGGAGCCGCTGTGGGCAACAATTCCGTTGGTGATTTCAAGGGATTTTTCTGCAATAGTGGAGTCAATATATTGTTTCCAAGAAGGAGCTTCCAGAATATCCCTGCGAGATTCACACTTAACGATCAAATCTCTGAGCTTTTCGGGAGCCGCTTTGTTGGCCTCAAACATTGCTACAAAATATTTCTGGAACTGAGCCAAGGTTAGAGGGACAATATCAAGCCGCTGTTTCGTATCATCTTTGGTATACCAGATGCCATGCCTGAATGTTTCTGCTGTGTTCGTATCGATGCGGACAGCAATAAACATACCATACACAGGCTTATCATACTTCAAGACTGCATCAGAAACATGACGCCTTACCGGCTCACCCTCCATTGCTTCCTGACGAGAAGAGGTGGACATTGTGACTTCGGTCAAGATAGTGAAATCTTCAAATTCGCAATACAGATCACCCTTACCGCCACCAGCAGCCGAAACAGGCAAAAAGTCGGAATCCAATTTGAATCCACGAACTTCATAAGGCTCGTTGATCATGTGATCGATTGCTAACGCAGCGCGCCAAAGAATCCACTCCAAATATGCCGGCATTTCATCTTTAGGTACTTCGATCGCATTGTCTTCATCATAGACAAGCTTACCGCCGCCTTTTATGATAAGCGACATATAATCTCGAATTTCTTGCCATTGGTTGCACTGATCTTTCGCATATTGGATTTCATCAGTCTGTGCAAGTATATTTTCGAGCCTACGCCTTGCAATATTGATTTCTGCTGCGGTGCCCAGTGGTAGATCGGTTATATCAAACAGAATGTGGCGCTCTTTCATCTGCTTCATCAGATCATCCAGCAATGTTTTCGCCACATCGACATTGTCAGTAGGCAGCGGAGCTCCGCTGCAAAGCAATCTATATTGTTCTATAATCGGCCCTTTGCTTGCTGTTGCTTTTGCAAGCTTTTCGGCCAGAATATGTTTTGTGGGAACGATCATGAGACCTCTGCCCTTACGCTGTAATACGCCGGAAATGCGGAGGTATCTCATATTCATATCACTATAATCCAAAAAATTGTCGGACTTTTTGTCATAGCTTTCGCCTCGCTTGGCGATTTCTTTTTTATCGAACGCACGCTTTGCCGGGGCGGCTGCTCTCCGTTGCCGTAAATCCAGAATGTTATCAACAACGCTTTCCAGATCATAACTCGGGTTGGTGGTGTGACCCCACAAGGCAAACTCAATTCTGCTCAATTCGGAGGAACCTGTGCGCTTTTCAAGCTCCAGCATAATTGCCAAAAGCCATCTCAGCGGAGAAAAGTAGTGTTCGCCGTCCGGCAGGGGAAACTGTTCCACGCTCATAGCGCGAAGAAAGCATTCTTGAACAGCAACATAAGTGTCAGCGTTTAGAAAGGCTCTCCCGAAGGGAGTAATATCGTCCAGCTTTCCGAGATCTTCTTGCTGCCCATCTTTCTTTTTGACTTGTGGGTAAATAAAACCGTTCTTAGCGAACATCAGTCGCCATTTACGGGCATGGCTTCCTGATACATCCTTGCCATCTTCGTTCTGAATAATCCCTTTTTCGTCCAAAAGACGCATAAAACCAAGCTCGTTTTCTCTGCCGTGAAGTTTGCCGATGAAGGAGGAACTCGCAAATACAGAAAAACCTTCTTGTATGCGGTTTGGATTGCGCAGGCCAGTGTTGCCAACCAGCCAAATCTCAATATGTTCGCTCACGAGGCCACCTCCATCTTAGAAACCGACAAACAAGTATTCCTGTACGGAATTCCTATGCGTTTTTGCGTCGCCTTGATTGCCGAAGGAATATCTATATTCTACCGGTATAACTTCCACATGTTCCTTATACTTTGCCATCAGCGCCACCATTTCATCCTGTGTAGGTAAGCTATTGGAGGAATACGAAACGATCAGCACACTGTTTGCAAATTTTTTGAATAGCCGATCAAAGGCATCTGCCGCACCTTTTCTGGTTGAAAAAGGCGTTGGATAAGACTTGAACTTTTTGGTTTGTGTATGTTGCTGAATCTCGACACCTTTCCAATCACGGGCAAGCCCCTCCACAAAGTGGTATCTGCGAACATACTCATTATCAGACAACGGCGAGTAATAAGGCGGATCGATATATACCAAATCTGCCTGTTCGACACGCAAATCCATCGCATCCCCATTTCTGGATCTATTGGGCCTCCCATTATCAAACACTGCCTTGTTTACCGCGTCAACCGCTTCCAGGAACTGCTGTTCAAGACTTTTCTGCAAATCTTTTCGTCCATCATTATATCGCTGCCCGGTATAGGTAAAAATGCCGCGTGGACGCTTTTTAGTGCAGGCCCGAATCAGTGCAGTCATGGCGATTGCGTGTTTGTATGGGTCGCGGATTTCAGCTATATTTGTGCGCAAAATATCAATCAAGTCGTTTTCTTCGTCGGTATAGTACAAACCCTTGAAAGTATTTGCCACGAAATGGTCTGACTCTTTGCTCGCTTTCAGTAACTGTTGCGCTTCTTCTATCGGTAATGTTACTGTGTTGTTCTCTACCATTGCTTTGGTAAAAGTCGCGGACATCGCCATATAGTCGTTGCTGATTACAGTTTTACCCTGCGCCTTAAACATGTATCCGACGATGCCAGAGCCAGAAAAAAGATCGACAATGGTTTCCGCCTGAAATTGAGACGCTACCGCCCAAATTTCAGAAAGCAACTTGCTCTTTGACCCCATAAATCGGGTAGGGGGATATGCTGATACCTGCGCAGGCAAAGGTTTTGGCGCGAGTTTGATTAGTGTATGCTGCTTGGGAGGGATGGTGACAATAACATCTTCCCCCTTACGCGTACTTCCATTACAAGAAATATGCCTCTTTGTCTGGATAACATCAATCTTAAAGGGCGCGTACAGCTCATGCACCAAGGGATGGTTGGAATTGGTCAGCAAGACATGGCATCCCTTTTCATGCAAGCTCATGACGACCTTGGCCAGTTCAATATGATCTTCTTCATAAAATTGTTCTTTTGTGTATCGCTTAAAGTCAGAATACTCGGAGATCGGAAGGTATGGCGGGTCTAAAAAAACGAAGTCGCCTGGCTGCGCGTAATGTTCCAACACAAGAAGATAGTCACCGCAGATAATATCAGCTTTTTTCAGCGCCTCAGATGCAGCCCAAAGGGCCTCAGCATCACAAATTTTGGGATTTTTGTACTTCCCGTATGGGACATTAAACTGCCCTTTCTTGTTTACGCGATAAAGACCATTGTAGCAGGTTTTATTCAGATAAATTGTTCTGGCCGCAGCTTCGGCCTTGGGGAGTGTTTCCCAATCTAAACTGCGCACAGAATAAAACATCTCGCTTGTGTTTTGGTACTTTTTAAGATAAGAAATCACATCGTCAACATGTTCAGCTACCTGGCGATACATATTGATGAGTTCCGGATTGCTGTCCGCAACAACAGCGTTTTCCGGTTGCAGCGCAAAAAAGAGCGCGCCTCCACCAAAAAACGGCTCAATATATCGCCCATAGGAAGGCGGAACCTTGGGCAACAATTCATTTAGCATCTGTGTCTTCCCACCGGCCCATTTCAAAATCGGTTTTGCAACAACAGTGGAAAGTTCTTTTGCTGTGTTGCTTTGCATAGTCGCCGCCTCCTTTCATTTCTTAGTATCTGGAATAAGCTCCATAATATCGCCTATATCGCACTGCAAGGCGGTACATATCTTTACAAGGACATCTGTTGTCACATTCTCATTTTTTCCGAGTTTTGCCATCGAAGCATGACTGATACCTGCTGCTGCGCAAAGGTCCTTCTTCTTCATATCTCGATCAATCAGTATCTTCCATAGCTTTTTATAACTTACGGCCATACAATTCACTCCACAACGGATTATATCACAAAGCTAAGAATTGGGATCAGCGTTCGCTGAATTCAAATTCAGTATAGCATATTTCAAAGGTGATTGCAAGCAGGGTGAAGACATTTTCTGCATTTCAAGCAAAACACCGCCCGCAGGGAGTCATTCTCCCCACGGGCGGCGTTCAATCACTTCTTACCTTGCTGCAAGTTCTTGATGTTTTTCTTAGCCAGCACACTGGCCGCCTTCCGGCGCTCTGCGCTGTATGGGGCGTTCAGCTTAAAACTGAACCGCCCTTTCCTGATCTCGAATGTGAGGCAACCGTTCTCATCATCCACCAACCGGCACTCGGCCGGGTTCTTTCCCGCATACTCACTCAAACGATTTTTGAGAGAAGTGTTGTAGGTACACACCTCAATGATGGGGCTTGCCTCGTCAAAAAAGATGCTGGTTGTCTTTTGCTTCTTGGAAAGACCTGTTCTCATGAAACCTCCGCATTTTCACAAATTTTTTCCGGCTTTACACCGGCAAAAGTAGGCGGATTTTCGGATAGAAAGCATCCAAACAATACATGATTCAGTTCAGATGCCTCTATCCGCAAAAATCCTATTTTCTCAGCTCTACACGGGATTACCGCGCATCCCGGTCATGCCGCCGCTTTTGACTGCGTTTCTGCTCTTTTTCTGCCCGCTCCTGCTGCTTAACAGCGGCCACTGTTTCGGCTACACGCTCCGGCCCATAAGCCCGGCACAGCCGGTCATAATCTCTGGCGGTCTCCTGCAATTCCGCATTTTCGTCCCCGACCTCGGCCAGCTGTTTTTTCAGATACGGGACCTCCGTATCATATTTGCGCTGCAACAGCTCGAATTTCTGGCAGACATCCAGATAAGCGCGGTAAACGGAGCGCACCACCTTGACGATCTTCTCTAACAGCGGTTTGGACTTTTTCTCCCGGTAGGATTTGGCGGACTCCATTCGATCGGGAAGTGGCAGCAGATCCTCCGGGTCGGAAGAATATTCTGCCGCCAACTTCTCCATGCTCTTGAGTTTGGGAGCCAGCAGCCGGAGTTCCGTCTGCGCTTCTTTGGCAGATTTTTCTGCCTTGGCCTTCTCTGCCTGAAGCTGGCCGATCTCCGCCTGAACCTCCGATTTTTCTGTTTGCAGCTCCGCCAGCCGCGCCTGTTCTCTCGCCACCTTAAACTGCGTCACCGTCAGATGCTCCTCGGAGCTGCCACGCTCACCGCGCTCTATATCGGTGTACCCAGCTTCACGCATATGCTGGAAGAAATCATCCTGCAACACACTGTACGATTTTTTAAGAACAGGTTTGCCTTTTGCTGTTTTCAGCGGTTCGCCGATAGCCTTCTCCAGCACCGGCTTGGATGCCCACTTTTTGCTCATGCTGACCTGCATAACCGTTTCTTTGACCTTACCCACCAGCGACTTGTCCTTGCAGCGTTTAGTCCAGCGGATCTGCTTCTCCACCACCGGCACATAGACCACATGGAGGTGGTAGTGGTACACATCCTGCCCCAGCGCCTCGGACATGGCCCGGTTGCGCTCGTCGGCGTGCATGACCGCCGACAGAATGTACTGTTCGCCGCCCACGATTTTGATTGCAGCCTGATAGGCATCGTGGTAAAATTGTTTTGCGAAGGTATATCCGCCGTGGTTGAAAAAGTAGGCGGAGTTTACATCGAAGATCAGCTCGCCGTAGCGGAAGGCGTCCTCTTTGATGCCCCGTGTGGAGATAAGCCCGTCCGCCTCCATCTGTTCAAACTGTTCCAGATAGCCGCTGTCCGGTTTTTTGAAGTGAATGTTCAGATGAGAGCGTTCCGGGACTATATCCTGGTTGACATATGATTCTTTTTCACGCTCGTTGTGCTGCTGTGCATTTTTCAGTTTGGGTGTGGTCAGTCTCATATTTCTTGCGCTGGTACGATGGATACCGTCGCCTCTTGCCATAGAACTCCTTTCTCGCCCCACAAGGAGCGGTTGAGATGCGGGTAGCTTTTGGGGAATGCACTTCTGCGGAAGTGTAATAACCCACTATGATACTTTCATCCTGCGGCTGCAAAGTATCGTGGGCTCTCCGAGGGGGAGTGCGGCTCCTGCGGGAGCCTCGCCGCCTTTTTCGGCTTGCAGGTGATACCCACAGCCTCAAAATGCGGTGTGACCGGCGTTCTCTTTGCAACTGCGTTTGCTTCCATTCCGCCGCCCACAGGCCGGGAAAATCCACCGGATTCTCCCGGCCTTAACCATCTTCAAATCTGCGGATTTTTCGATGGGGACGGGGATACGGCGAGCGTGTGCTGCCAGCCAATTCGCCTTGTCCGCCAGCCACAGGAGCGTGTCACGCTCCTGTCCATGCCAGCAGGGAGAATATTGACTTTGGTGCTAATTTCATTTGCGAGATTAGTATGAAAGTAAACACCTGTTACCAGCGAAAATCCGGGAATACGCCGCGCCGATCCAGATACTCCTGCCGGGCCTGTTCCCGTTCTTCCGCGCTGGGTGCAGTCTTATATTTGGCGTACAGCTCGTGCCTCACCAGGGCGTCCAGCTTCTGCTCCAAACTCTGCCGGATTTCATCCTTGTATGCGTCATCATAGCCGAGATGATACTCCACCAGCGCCACAAACAGATCATAGGGAATCTGCACATTTTTCATTCGCTTACATTCCTTTCCGCGACGGCTGCGACGATAGCGACGGTTGTTTGGGTGGCAGCATTTTCACCGTTGCAACCGTCGCTACCGTCGCGCCCATCCTCAACCACTTCAAAAGCCGGGGCCTCCACCAGCATATATGTGAGCTTCACCTGCCGTCCGGCGTGGCGCGCCCTGTTTTCGTAGCCAACATGGTACTCCTCCAGCAACCTGCCGGATTTGACATTCAGATACTTGGTCAGCGCATTTGCCGCCATGCCCACTTGAACCGCTGCGGCCAACTCCGAGGGTGAGCCTGTCCACTCCTGACGCTCAACGGAGACCAGATTAGCCACCGCTTCCAACACATGGTCCGGCGGCTCTTTGTGCGGCTCGGTTTCCATGCGCTCCAAATTCCAAATTTGGGTTTCCGGATCCTTTTTCAAATAGAGAATCTGATCCTGTTGGTCGCGCCCCACCACATCGATGGAGGCCTCCAATGCGGTCCGCTTTTTCTTCTGCATCAGCAGGGAGCCGTCCGCGCAGCCCAGCAGGCCCGTGGTGCCGGAGATCATCTCGAAAGCATCCCCGGCGGGTTGCTTCCGGGTATGGTGGACGGTCAGCACACAGATACAGTGTTTGTCCGCAAACTGCTTGAGCTTGCCGACAATCTCATAATCGCTGGCGTAGCTGTACGCCTCGCCGCCCACTTCCCGGATTTTCTGCATGGTATCGATGATAATTAGCTTGGTGTCCGGGTGTTCCCGCATGAAATTCTCCAACTGCTCGTCCAGACCGTTCCCGATTTTTCCGGCGGCGGTGGCAAAGTGCAGGTTGGGGGTATCGTTCACGCCATACATCATAAACATCCGGTTCTGGATGCGCTGGAAGTCATCCTCCAATGCAAGGTAAAGGACGGTTCCCTGATGGACTTTGCAGCCCCACAGCTCCTGCCCGGTGCTGACATGGTAGGCGATCTGCGCCACCAGAAACGACTTGCCGATCTTGGGCGCGCCCGCGAGAAGGTAAGCCCCTGAATGGAGTAAATTTTCAATGATGGGCGGGCGGCTTTTGTAGGCGGTCTGAAACAGCTCGGTCATGGTGAGTGTGTGCAGGTATCGTGGGTCGGCCATACGCTGCATCCTGCGGTACATTTCCTCCAAATTTTCTGCTGGATTTTCCATTTCCCCGTTGCGTTTTACCTCCGAAACGGGTATACTGTTGTCAGAATCTTTTTGAATGGACTGCCTTTCATCTGCGCCAACAGATGTGCTTGGGGCAGTCTTTTCTTTTGCGTCAATTTCCATAGGCAGTTTCCTCCTGCATCCCGTTCATAATGGTTGCGATCATCTGGATGGTGTCCAGCAGTTCATCATTCACGCCCTGCCCGGCCTCAATGCGCCGCAGCTCGTCCAGCACAGCGGCAAACTGATCTCGCAAGGCCTTGTAGACCTTGGGATTGCCCTGCACCACGATCTCCTTTTCCAGCAGCCGCCGGGTGATGTAGTCCTGTTTCGTCAGGCCGGACAGCTTGACGAAGATTTCAAGCTGCTCGTCCTCCTCCGGGGAGACCCGGAAGGCCACCGTTTTGTTCCGCCAGCGGTTGTGGCGGTCAAGATTTTTCATAGACATTGTTTCAAGCTCCTTTCTCAGTTTTCAGCGAATCCAACTTGTCAGCCATTTCCACCTGACGGGTGGGGAACAGATGAGCATAGCGGTAGGTGATGTCGATACTCTCATGCCCTACCCGTTCTGCGATTGCCAAAGCGGTAAATCCCATGTCAATCAGCAGGCTGATATGGCTGTGTCTCAAATCGTGTATGCGAATGCGTTTTACCCCGGTTTCTTTACAGCCCCGATCCATCTCACGGTGGAGATAGTTTTTACTGACGGGGAAAATGCGGCTGTCCGGTTCCACACCATAGAGCTGCTTGAGGTAGTCCTGTATCTCATCGCACAAAAATTGGGGCATCTGGATGACCCGGTTGCTCTTGGGTGTTTTAGGTGTGGTGATGACATCCTGTTTGTTGAGACGCTGATAAGATTTGTTTATGGTAACGGTATGCTTCTCGAAGTCAAAGTCCGCGGGTGTCAGTGCCAACAGTTCGCCTTCCCGGATTCCGCACCAGTAAAGCATCTCAAAGGCATAAAAAGAAATTGGCTTATCCATCATAGCCTCAGAAAATTTGGCGTACTCCTCCCGCGTCCAAAACAGCATTTCCCGCCGTTCTTCTGTCCCCATATTTCCCGCCCTCTGTGCCGGATTGACTTGCAGACCGTAATATCGGATTGCATGATTGAAAATTGCGCTTAACTGGTTATGAACCGTTTTCAGGTAGGTCTTGGATAGGGGTTTTCCGTGACAATCTGTAAGATTGCGAATTTCATTCTGCCAGTCAATGATGTCCTTGGCCGTAATCTCCGAAAGCTTCCGCTTGGCAAAGTAGGGCAGAATCTTCTTCTTGATGATACTCTCTTTGGTGGGCCAGGTGTTGAGCTTTAGCTTGGGCTTGATGTCCTTCTCATATAGAGAGACAAAGCTCTCAAATGTCATATTTACATCGGCCTGTTTCTCCATCAGAAATTCCCGTTCCCAGGCCAACGCCTCTTTTTTAGTTGCGAAACCGCGTTTAAGTTTCTGCTGGCGCTCACCCCTCCAGTCCGTGTAACGGAACTGAACATACCATGTTCCGTTGTCTTTATTTTTGAATGCGGCCATATTTAGCCCTCCTTCCTTTTCGTCTCAGTCCTCGTACCGTAGAATTTTTCATGAAAGAATTTCCGGTCAATCCGGCCAGCAATCGTGATACAGCCAGTCTGCGCCAGCTCCTCATTCATTCGCTTAATGAGTTTATAAGCGTAGGGTTTAGATACTCCCAGTTCCTCAGCCACTTCGTCCACACGCATAAAAATCTGTCCTGCCATACGCAAAAATACCTTCCTTTCCTTGTCGTGATCGTTTCTTGTTTGCCGTTTCACCCTTCAGACTCTGGCAGGCAACCCTTCCCGGCGCTGTGCTGTTTGTTTTTCTCCTTGGCACGCTCATGTCGCCGCCTGCTTCCCCGGAGAAAGTATCTGTCGGACGGTCATTCAGTTTTGCTTCGTCTGAAATTCCCCCTTTCACTTTACAACGGACATTTTTTTGCCGTTTGACGGGTATCTAATTTGTAAAATTTTTGTTGCTTAAACTTATTTGCTTATTTCATTCTCATTATACTAAGCATAACAGTTAAAGTCAAGCGATTTGCAGAAAAATATTAAATAAATTTGTTTAGAATTATCTTGACTATCCTAAGCATTTCTGCTATGCTAAAACTATCAAGAATCCAGATTGGAGTTGGCCGTTATGGCGATTGGAGAACGCATTCACTTTTTTCGCACCTTGCGGGGCATGACGCAAAAATATCTCGGTATGGCGCTGGGCTTCCCGGAGAAGTCTGCCGATGTGCGCCTCGCCCAATATGAGAACGGGTCGCGGACACCCAAGGCAGACCTGACTGCCGCACTGGCACAGATATTGGAGGTCTCTCCCCATGCCTTGGCTGTGCCGGACATCGACTCCTATGTGGGTCTTATGCACACGCTGTTCACGCTTGAGGACCGCTACGGACTGAAAATCTGCGAGTGTGATGGAGAAATACATCTTCGGGTGGATGTGTTCCAAGGCAAGGATGCAGCAAGGCTCCATGAGATGCTCTGCGCCTGGGGAGAGCAGGCGGCCAAGCTGAAATCGGGGGAGATCAGCAAAGAGGACTACGACCGCTGGCGTTACCGCTACCCGGAGTTCGATACCACAGGCCACTGGCACAAGGTTGTCCCATCTCAGGGCCTCAGTGATCTGCTGGTAGAGGAACTGAACAAGGACAAAAAGGATAAATAAAAAAGGTCTAACCGACTTGCAAAAATCGGTTAGACCTTTTTTCTTGGATAAGTTTTTAATCTGCACCTGCAAACCACCTGTTACCTGCCAGAAAATCGGCAAGTATGGATTTGGCGAGTGCTATCAATCTGCTATCAAACGGGGAATTTGAAAATCAAAAACCCAGTATTTATGCGGCTTTGTGGGCCCTCATATCCACTTTTTGCTTATTCCCACTCCACTGTACCGGGCGGTTTGGATGTGATGTCGTAGACCACGCGGTTGACATGCTCCACCTCGTTGGTGATGCGGTTGCTGACAGTAGCCAGGATATCGTAGGGGATGCGCGCCCAATCGGCAGTCATAAAGTCATCCGTGGTAACGGCACGAATGGCCACCAGGTGATCGTAGGTGCGATGATCGCCCATCACGCCCACCGTCTTGACACAGGGCAGCACGCAGAAGAACTGGGCCATCTCTTTCTCGTACCCATTCTTGGCCATCTCGTCCCGCAGAACCCAATCCGCCTCTTGCAGCACCCGGATCTTATCCGCGGTGATCTCGCCCAAGATTCGCACGCCCAGACCGGGGCCGGGGAACGGCTGGCGCCACACCAGCTCCTTGGGAATGCCCAGCATGGTACCCACCTTGCGCACCTCGTCCTTAAACAGGTCGCACAGCGGCTCTACCAAGCCCAGGAACTGCACATCCTCCGGCATCTTTACCTTATTATGATGGGTTTTGATGGTATCCGCATCCCCCTTGCCGGACTCAATGCAGTCTGGATAAATGGTGCCCTGGGCAAAGTAGCCCAGCTCATCCTGGTGGCGGATCTCGTCCCAAAACACATTAAAGAACTCGGTGCCGATGATCTTGCGCTTTTGCTCCGGGTCAGTGACACCCTTCAGCGCCTGCAAAAAGCGCTCCTGGCAGTTGACCCGCACAAAATTCATATCAAACAAGGAAGTAAAGGTCTTTTCTACAAAATCGCCCTCGTCCTTGCGCATTAAGCCCTGGTCCACAAACACGCAGGTAAGCTGCTTGCCCACCGCGCGAGACAGCAGGCCCGCTGCCACGGAGGAGTCTACGCCGCCGGACAGGCCCAGAATCACCTTTTTGTCACCAATCTGCGCACGCAGCGCAGCTACGGTCTTTTCGATAAAATTATCCATCTGCCAGTCGCCGGAGCAACCGCAAACATCAAACAGGAAATGATGAAGCATTTCCTTACCATAGGTGGTGTGGGTCACCTCCGGGTGGAACTGCACTGCATACAGGCCACGTTCCGGGTTCTCCATCGCCGCACAGGGGCAGTCCGCCGTCTTACCGGTGACGGTAAAGCCCGCCGGGGGCTGGGCGATATAGTCCGTATGGCTCATCCAAACGGTGGAGTCCTGGGGCACATCCCGCAGCACACTGCCGCCCAGCACGGTCAACTTGATCTTGCCGTACTCGGACACCGGCGCCGTCTCTACCTTGCCGCCCAGCATCCATGCCATCAGCTGGCAGCCGTAGCAAATGCCCAGCACCGGCACGCCCAGCTCCAGCACTTCCGGGGTGTAATGGGGCGAGGCCGGGTCATACACGGAATTGGGACCGCCGGTAAAGATAATGCCCTTATAATTTCCCTGCCGAATGGTATCCAGCGAGGTGGTATAAGGCAGAATTTCGGCAAACACGCCGTGATCACGCACACGGCGGGCGATCAGCTGATTGTACTGACCGCCGAAATCCAAAACAAGAATTTTTTCCATACTATTCCTCCAAAGCGCAACGCGCATTCATACGGGTCTATTATAGCGAAAAGCCCGCCGCTTTGCAAGGAAAATAGCGAAAAAGCGCCCCTTGGGTCTAAACATGCCCTATCCGGCAAAATACCGGGGCAGCACCGGCGGCTGCTCCACCGGTCGCCCGGCCTGCTCCCGGGCGGTACACAGCCGCAAAAGCAGCATAGACAGGGTAGCGCACTGGCACACAGGCGCCAGTAAAGGCAGGCTGTCCGGAAACAAAAATACCTGCCGCGCGCCGGACAGCTGCCCTGCCAGGCTCTCTACCGTGCAAGCCACCGTACCCGCGCCCCGAATGGCCGCCAGTTGCAGGGCAGCGCAGGTTTTTTCCGTCAGTTCCCGACTGCTGATCAGCGCCACCAGCGCCGTGTGACTGTCCACCGTAGGCAGCAAGGTGTGGCGCAATTCCGCCGCAGGCACCGTCTCCACCGGCACGCCCAGAGTACGGCTCCACACGCCGGCCATGGCTCCCGCTGCCGCCAGGTCAATGTTTTGACCCACAAACAGCAACCGATCATAGCCGGTTAGGTACGCCGCCAAAGCGTCCAGTTCGCTGCCGCTTTTTAAGATCAACCGCAGCTTGTCCGGCAGGGTGGCGCACAGCTTTACCGCCATGCGGCCGAATAAGGGGGTAATGGTCTTTTGGCGCAGCCCCCAGTCCACCGCCACCAGCGCCAGCAGCACATAGCCCAGCACAAAGTGGGTCACCGGCGGCAACCCGCCGGGCAGGCTGCAAGGCAGGGACAGAAGCGTGCCCCCGGCACGAGCCAAGGGGCTGTCCGGGTCGCCGGTCAGCGACGCCGTGCGGGCGCCGAAGGCCGCCGCCTTTTGCAGCGCCTCCGCCACCTCTGCCGTTTGGCCGCTGGCAGAAATGCCCACCACCAGCGCGCCTCGGTCGCACACCACGCCCCCGGCGCAGAACTCACCGGCAGAATAGGCAAAAGCAGGCACATCGCACACCGACTCAAAATTACAAGCCGCCGCTTGCGCCAGCTGATAGGAAGTGCCGCAGCCTACCAGCAGCACCCGACTGATGCCCCGAGGCCGCAGGCGGCTTTTGCCCAACCGAGGTTGATCCCCACGCACAAAGCGATGAAGCAGCAGCTCCAAATCTCCGGGCAGCGCCTGTAACGCCTCTCCCGGGTCTGCAAAGCCCGCTGCCGGCGGCCGTCGCAAAGTCACCGCGCAGGGGGATTTTTTGATTTTCTTGCCCTTGGCGTTCCAAAACTGCAGCTTGCCCGGGCGTAGCTGCACGCACTCCCCGGCAGACAGGGCATAGATTTTCATTTGATCCGGTTCCAGTGCCGCCAAATCCGAAGAAACGCAAGCGCTGCCGCCGCCTACCGCCGCATACAGCGGCGCACCGTGGGCGCAGGCGAACAGGCATTCCTCACCCCGATGCAGCACGGCCAAAGCATAATTGCCCCGAGCCTCACGGCAGCACAGACGCAAAGCGGCAACGGTGCCGCTGTCTGCATACGCCTGCAAAAGCGCCGCCAGCACCGCGCCGTCGCTGTCCGGGTAAGGCAGCAGGTTCAGCGCGCTGCGCAAGGCAACGGCGTTCTCCACCGTGCCGTTCATTGCCAGGCAATAATCATCGGTCACAAAGGGGTGCACATTCTCTGCGGTGCGCCCGCCACAGGTGGCAAACCGGGCGTGTACCAATCCGCAGGGCGCTGCGCTCTCCGGCAGCTGCTGTGCCAATGCCGCCACGCTTTCTTTGCTTTTAACACACAGCAGCTCTCCCCCTTGCATTAGGGCGGCGCCGTAACCGTCCAGCCCCGGCTGGGTGCAGGCCTGCAACTTCTCCAGCAGCAGCCCGCCACAGGGGGCGCTGCCGACAAATCCGTATAGAAACATGGTATTCGCTCCTCCTTAATTTGGCAGCAACCGGGCCACGATCACGCTCATATCGTCTCGTCGATCCGCCGGGGTGTGGGCCTTGGCATAGGCCAGCACCGTATCTGCCAGCTCCTGCTGATCCTGGGATTGGAAGCGGCAAAGCAGCGCCTCCAGCCCTACCGCGTCCGCGTCTGTAATGCCGTCGCTGAGCAGCACCACCGTGTCCCCGGCGCCCAGCACCGCCGTGCGCTTGGCAAAGGTAATGCCCCGCAAAATGCCCGCCGGCATACTGGCCAGCTCGCACCGGGTCAGCCGCCCGTGGCGCAGCACATAGGATCGGGGTGCGCCGGCTTTGTAAAAGGCGCACCGACCGGTAAACAGGTCTACGCAAGCACAGTCCAGGGTAGCCAGACTCTCCTCATTGCTCTTGACCAGCAGCGCAGAGTTGACGACTTTCAGCGCCGCGTCAAAACCAAAGCCTGCACTGAGCAGACGGCTCAGCAGCCCGGCGCCCATAGCGCCGTCCAGCGCTGCCCGAGAGCCGCGACCCATACCGTCGCTGATAATCAGAATTTGGTGACCACGGCCGTCCCGGGCCACCTTTACCGTGTCACCGCACAGCCGTCCCTCCGCTGCGTACTGGGCGTAACCCACAGCCAGACAATACAAGGGCTTTTCGTTAAAGGTCAACAGACTTTCGCTGCCATAGCGGGTCACCTGGCCTGCCTCCAACGAGCGCCCGCAGGTCTTGCTGATCCTGGCCTGGAGCACCGGACTGGACAATCCCGGTGCCGGATCGTCACAGGCGATCTCCACGCGCATACGGTCAAATTTGTCTAAAATCACAGAGATATTTTTGGGATAAATCTCGCTCTCGCCCAGCAGCCGCCGCAGCTTTCCGGCTGTTTTGGCGTCAAAGCACTCCGCCTGATCAAACTCAAAAGCCAAATCGGACAGCATGTCGGAGATGGAATAAAACTGGTCCGCCGCCACCATGCGCATATCGCTTTTTTCCGGATCCGGAGGCAACCCCCTTTTGCCGTTAATGCGGTCGATCTTCTCCCGCACCTCCCGCACATTGTCGCTGACGCTGGCCATGGCGGAGGCGGCAAATCGCAGCCGCAGTACCAGGCTTTGGCGCAGAGAGCCCTCCGGGGCAATGTCCGCACCGTTTTCAAAAAAGGCGGTGCACCGATCGCCCCAGGCGGCAGGCAGCAGAAGCAGTAGCACACCGGCCACCGCACTCTCCACAAAGGTGCACACACTCAAATGTCCCAGGTTGGCCGCCACAGAGAAAAAGCCCATAGACAGCACAAACGCCCCGGCGCAGCCCAGGGAGGCAAAACGATCAAACAGCGCCGCCAGCAGGGCGGAAAAGCCGTAGGCGCCCAATAAAAACATGGTGTCTTGCCCGGCCAGACCCAAGGCGAACCCCAGGCACAGCGCCAGGGTGACCCCCAGCCGAGACGAACCAAAGCGTAAGGTAATCAAGATCAGCAGCACAGCCGCAATCCGCGCCGGTGCAATGCCGAAAATCGTCAATCGAGACAGGCTCATTAACAGCAGCGAACCACTAATGAGCACGCACACCAAGTCGCCGGTAGGCGCAGCCTTGCACCGCAGGCGGCGATAATTGCAGTGCTCTGCGCGGAAGAAGAAATATCCGCCGCCACCGGCCAAAATGCTCTCGCCCAGCACCAGCGCATAATCTGCCGCGCCGCCGCCCAATCGCAGTTGCAGCACCGCCCCGGTCATCCCCACTGCCAGACAAGACAGCGCCATGGGCAGCCGGGCGTCTCGCCGGGGGAGAAAGGCAGCCATTGCCAACGCGCCTACCAAGGCGATGAGCACTGCCGCAAAGTACCGCACACGAGCCGTGCCGGTACCAAAGATCATATATCCTAACCCGGCACCCAGGGCGGAAAAGAGAAAATCCCGCCGCCCGGATACCGCCACCAGTGCCACCGCAAAGGGGCTGCACCCGCCGGCTACCGCCCCGACGGATAGTACAAACCCACCCAGCAAGTGCCCGGCGCACCCCAACAGCGCGCGCTTGGTCCCGGCGCGGCTGTGGGCGGTGGTGAATTTTGGCTTTTCCAGTAGTTTCATAAGCTTGTCCTCAACGGTCTTTTTGGACCAGTATAACCTATAAAATTAGCAGATCCTGTCACTCGCCGTCCCCGGCAAAAAGCGCCCCCTTTCCCCACAATTTCCCCTGTTTTATTCCACGAAGGCAGCAATTTGCTCCCCCGCATAACATAAGAAAGCCACCGATCATCGGTGGCTTTCTGCTTTGCTATTCGTCGTAATCCTCGATTTTCTGTTCTTCCTCTTGTCTCTGTTTTCCCGGGCTTCTTCCCGCTTGCCTTTGCGGGATTTGATGATCCCCGCTACCAATGCAATCACGGCTGCTGTGGCTAAGGCAATGGCAAGAT
>UMLL01091176.1_pt1 | contig 18766 bp, 20 predicted proteins | sample 1966591 | NCBI WGS metagenome assembly UMLL01 (sample SAMEA4836200, study PRJEB28245) | human gut metagenome | biome: gut microbiome; material: fecal sample | place: Denmark | collected 2008 | reverse complement strand
TTGTCAACGGCGTTGGCAGCGGCAAGTTTAATCCGGACGGCACGATCACCCGGCAGGAGGCCGCCGCAATGGTGGCAAGAGCTGCGAAGCTCTGCGGGCTGGACACTGCGATGGACGCGGCAGCGACAAAGGATATGCTGGCGCAGTTCGGAGATTACCGCAGCGTGGCATCCTGGGCGAAGAAACCGATGGCGTTCTGCTACTCCGTCAATATCCTCGACCAGAGCGACCTCAATATCGAACCTACAAAGGCGATTCTGCGCTGCGAAATTGCACAGATGCTTTACAATATGTTGACCGCTGCGGAGTTGATTTAACATGAAATTTTGGCCGAAACACAAATGGAAAATCATTGTTCCGGTATTGATCGTTCTGGCGCTGGCTGCGGCCTTTACCTTTGGCGACCGGGATATGCCGAAACAGAAAGACACGTCGGAACAGCCGACCGTTGCCGCTCCAGTGCAGACGCCGGAACAGCCCGCAGCGACGGCAGATGTGCCGGATGATGCTGAGACGGAACCGACAGAGACGCCCACTGAAAGCACACCAGAGCCGTCTGACGACCCGCAGACGGACGAATCCGCGCAGACCAATACCGAACAGCCAGAATACGTTTCCCCGGAGGAAATTCAGGCAAACGCGACCGGTGAATACGAAGAAGTCAACGGTATGCTGATCGACACCGGCACACACAAGGACAAGTATCAGACCGACCCCGTGCCAGAGGGCAAACCTATTCCGGTCGAACCGGAGGATGTGGAAATCGGCAACACGGAATACACCTGTACGCTCTCCATCTCCTGCGCCACCATTCTGGATAACATGGATTTGTGCAAAGAAGAAAAACGGGAGCTGGTTCCGGAGGACGGTTGGATCCTCAAGCCGATGACCGTCACGTTCTACGAGGGTGAAAGTGTCTTCAATGTCTTGCAGCGAACGTGTAAACAGCAGAAGATCCACATGGAGTTTTCCAACACACCGATCTACAACTCTGCCTATATCGAAGGAATCAACAATCTTTATGAGTTTGACGTAGGCAATCTCTCCGGTTGGATGTATCGCGTCAACGACTGGTTCCCGAATTACGGATGCAGCCGCTATCAGCTCAAGGACGGCGATGTGATCGAGTGGGTCTATACCTGTGACCTCGGAGATGATGTAGGCGGCGGCTACGCGACTGGAAACGAATGAGAAACAAAGACGCCTTTTCAGGCTACCATCCGACGGTCAATTTTCTATACTACGCGCTCGTTCTCCTGTTCTCCATGTGCCTGATGCACCCGGCCTATCTGTTGATTTCTCTGACCGGCGCACTGGCGTATGACATCTATCTCAAGGGCAGAAAAGCGGTGCGCTTTGCCGTCATGGGGCTGCTCCCCATGGCGGTCGTTGCCGCGCTCATCAACCCGGCGTTCAATCACGAAGGTCAAACGATTTTGACGTACTTGCCCAGCGGCAATCCGCTGACGCTGGAGTCCATGCTGTACGGCGTGGCTGCGGCGGTCATGCTCGCGTCAGTCATGCTCTGGTTTTCGAGCTACAACGAGGTGATGACGTCAGATAAGTTCGTGTACCTGTTCGGGCGCGTCATCCCGGCGCTGTCTCTTGTGCTCTCCATGGCGCTGCGCTTTATCCCGAAGTTCAAGGCACAGATGGAAGTCGTCTCCGAGGCACAGGCGTGCATCGGGCGCGACACGAAGAACGGCAGCGTCCTGCGCCGTGTCGGGAACGCCGTCAAGATCTTCTCCATCATGGTCACATGGAGCTTGGAAAATGCAATCGAAACGGCAGATTCCATGCGTTCGCGCGGCTATGGTCTGCCCGGACGCACGGCGTTTTCCATCTATCGCTTCGACGACCGCGACAAAACCGCTCTCGCGTGGCTGATCTTCTGCGGCGCGTACCTCATTTCCGGTTGGATAGCGGGCGGCACCTATTTTAGATATTATCCGACCGTCAAAACCGCCGCATGGACGCCATTGACCGTGAGCTTCATGTTCGTTTACCTCGCACTGGTGCTGACACCCGTGATTCTTGACCGAAAGGAGGACAGACAGTGGAAATCTTTACAATCAAAGGCTTGAATTTCGCTTACCCGGAACAAGCGAAGAACGCAATCTCCGACCTTACGCTGTCCGTCCAGCCGGGCGAGTTTCTGGTTCTCTGCGGCCCTTCGGGCTGCGGCAAATCGACGCTTCTGCGGCAGCTGAAAACCGTTCTTGCGCCGCACGGGCGCAGAAGCGGCGAAATCCTCTTTGAAGGAAGAAATCTGGATTCCCTTGACCAGCGCGAGCAGGCCGAGAAGATCGGCTTTGTGCAGCAGAGTCCCGAAAACCAGATCGTCACCGACAAGGTCTGGCACGAGCTGGCGTTCGGCCTGGAATCTCTCGGCTATGACACGCCGACGATTCGCCGCCGTGTCGCGGAAATGGCATCGTTCTTCGGCATCCAGACGTGGTTTTATAAGCCCGTCACCGCGCTTTCAGGCGGGCAAAAGCAGCTCCTGAACCTCGCGTCGGTCATGGTGCTTCAACCGAAAGTCTTGATTCTCGACGAGCCGACGAGCCAGCTCGACCCCATTGCCGCGTCGGATTTTCTTGCCACGCTCGGCAAGATCAACCGGGAGCTTGGCACGACGATCATTCTGACGGAGCATCGTCTGGAAGAAGCGTTTTCCTTCGCGTCGCGCGTGGCGGTCATGGACGGCGGCAAACTCCTTTGTACCGGAACCCCGGCAGACGTGGGCGCGGAGCTGAAGGACAGCGGCAGCGCGATGTTTTTGGCGATGCCCGCCGCCATGCGCATCTGGAGCGCGACGGATTCCAAAGCGACTTGCCCCATCTCCGTCTGCGACGGACGGAACTGGCTGCTGGAGTATGCCAGAACGCATGATTTGAAAGCTGTCCCCGAAGCGCAAAAATCCGCGCCAAACGGCGAAACCGTCGTCTCAGCGCAGGAACTCTGGTTCAAGTATGAGCAAGACGCGCCCGACGTGGTCAAGGGGCTGTCCTTGGAGCTGCACAAGGGCGAATTTCTGGCGCTGCTTGGCGGCAACGGCACGGGCAAGACGACCACGCTCAAGCTGCTGGCAAGCCTGCAAAAGCCGTATCGCGGCGAGCTTTCCATCACTGGAAGCGTCGGAATGCTGCCGCAGAATCCGCAGGCGCTTTTTGTGAAATCCACGGTGCGCGCGGATTTATTGGAGATTTTACCAAAATCCGAACGCAAAACCGAGCGCCTTGCACAAGTCGTTTCCCTCTGCAAGCTGGCGGAACTGCTTGACCGCCATCCCTACGATTTATCTGGCGGCGAGCAGCAGCGTGCGGCGCTGGCAAAAATTCTCCTGTTAAACCCCGATATTCTGCTTCTCGACGAGCCGACGAAGGGGTTGGACGCGGAGTTCAAGCAAGTCTTCGGACAAATCCTGCGTGCGCTGCAAGCGTCCGGTGTGGCAATTCTGATGGTGAGCCACGACATCGAGTTCTGCGCGAAGTATGCAGACCGGTGTGCGCTGTTTTTCGACGGAAACATCGTCACTGAAGCCGCACCGCGCGTATTTTTCTCTGGAAACAATTTCTATACCACCGCTGCGAACCGCATTGCCCGCGACGTGCTGCCAGAAGCTGTTACGCCCGAGGACGTCATTTCCGCTTGCGGCGGCGCGGTCGAACCGGAACCGGAGCTGCCGCAGTACGAGCGCACGCTGCCCGAACCGAAAGCCGAAAAAGCAGCTGCGAAGAAGCTGCCCGTCTGGCGCAAGCTCCTTGCCGCCGTGTCGGGGATCGTATCGCTGGTCTTAATCATCCAGACACTCAACGTCACCGACCTGACAAAGCTCGTGACCGCCGAGGGCTTGACGGCACTCGCGGGCGACCAGCTGAAGCTCTACGGCGTGATGCTCATATCCATGCTCGTCTTCGCGCTGTCCGTGAGCCGCAAGGCAGAGCGCCCGGATTATATTATCCAGACGCCCGTCGAAAAGCGAAAGCTCCAAAAGCGCACGGTTGCGGCAACCTTGCTGATTTTGCTTTTGATTCCCTTGACGCTGTTCGTTGGCGTGTACTACTTCGATGGACGGAAGTATTACTTCATTTCGCTGCTTATCCTGCTCGAATGTATGCTGCCGTTCTTCCTCATCTTCGAGGGCAGAAAGCCGCAGGCACGGGAGCTGGTGCTGATTGCTGTTCTGGTCGCCCTGAACGTCGCGGGACGCGCTGCGTTCTTCATGCTGCCCGAGTTCAAACCGGTCGTCGCCATGACGATCCTCGCGGGCGTGGCCTTCGGCGGCGAGACTGGATTCCTGGTCGGTGCGATGACCATGCTGGTATCCAATATGCTGTTCTCGCAAGGGCAGTGGACGCCTTGGCAGATGTTTGCGATGGGCATCATCGGCTGGCTGGCCGGTGTTCTCTACCGCAAGGGCGTGCTGCGCCGCAGCCGCATCAGCCTCTGCATCTTCGGCGTGATCGCGTCCACGATCATCTACGGCGGCATTATGAATCCCGCGTCTGCGCTCCTGTGGTCCAACACGATCAACTGGAAAATTATCCTGAGCTATTACGTCACCGGCATCCCCATCGACCTCGTCCGCGCCATGGCAACGTTCGTGTTCCTCTGGCTTGGCGCAGAGCCGATGCTTGAAAAGCTCGACCGGGTCAAGACCAAATATGGCTTAGCGGAGTAAGTTCAGAGTCCTTCTCCTGGTTTCAGGAGGAGGACTTTGTGCTTTTCTTTTTCTCGATTTGTCGCGTCGAACGGTGCTGAGAAATAGTTTTTTATAGGAAGTTTTTGCGTTTTGCGCGAAAAGTGGGCTTTTTATCCTTTTGCAGACTGTTAGGGAGTAGAGGGACAAAAAGGAGCAACGTATGGACGCACAAAACGAACGGTTTGAACAACGCTACAACGAAATCACATTTGAAGCCTACTGTAAAGCGGCAATCGACCATGCTATCCGGCGCGGCATCCAGAAAAAAGAGCGCCGTGCGGAAATGGAACGGCCGTTGGCTGCGCTGAATGACGCGCTGCTTTTCAAGTTGAATTCAAGCGATCCGCCGCAGGAGGCTGCATTAGAAGAAGCTGTGACCTTTGACGTTCGCGGACAGCGTATCGTGGTTCACAATGCGGAACTGGCACAGGCCCTTACATATCTTCCGCTCCGCAAACGGGAAATTACGCTCCTGTACTTTTTTGCCGACCTGACCGATGCCGAAATTGCCAAAATGCTCGATATGAGCGTCAGCGCCGTCCAGCGCCAGCGCAACCGCGCTGTGTGCTGGCTGAGAGATTTTTTGATGGAGGCGCCATGAAAGAAATTCCGTATGCGTTAATATGCGCCGCGCAGCGCGGCGATACCGAGGCCATCTTAATGATCCGACGCCACTTTGAGGGCTATGTCGCCAGCAAGTGTCTTGTGACCTACGACGATGGAGACGGGCACAGCTACACATTTCCAGATGATGAGCTGAGCTATCTGACCGAATCTGCGCTTTACGCCGCAATTTTCGGTTTCCACTGTCACGAACCGCAGCCTGATTTTGCAAGTTGAGCAATTACGAAAAGTGGCAAAATGCGTCTCACCGTGAGACGTATTTCGCCACCCCAAAAGGAGCCTGCCATGATGTATTTTTCTGAGGAACGCTGTGTGATGTGTGGTGAGATCATCCCGGAGGGGCGCATGGTCTGTCTGCGCTGCGAACGGGCTGTTACCGAACAGGCAAAGACGCTGGATTGCCAGTCTGTGAAAACACAGCATTGGAAGATGCTGCGTTTTCCCCGGTTGACAATCAACCGCAACAGGTAAATAGCCTGATTACAACTGAATAGGGTCAACAGATACGTTTTGTATGTGCGAGCCGGCAATGGGTGCGCGGGGATACGACGGAACAGGGGGTGAACCGATTCCGGAGCGGAGCGACGAACACCAGCATTGCAGATAAGCCGTGGCAGGCTTGCGGGCGACGACCATATACAAAGAATAATGATACTTGCGTTGGCTATGCGTCACAGCGTAGAACGCCCCGCCATCAGCATGGAGGGAGGTAACAGCCTATGGAGCAGCCTTGCCCGCTGCCGTCTGCGAAGCCTTTGAAAAAATGATAGATGTTATTGCAGATTCGCGCAGAATATCCCGCGCGAATTTTGACGAAAAAGCGTTTCATGGTGAAGCGCAAATGAAGTGTGGCAAAATTGGATAAAGCTGATTCATGTGCCATATTCTGATTAAAAAATTCCAGAACCGTACAGAATATGTGCAGGAGGTGTTTTCTATGAATCAGCGTGAAATTAAGATTGACAATGCGGTTTACTGCGTTCAAAGGCACTTTCTGGGTGAGAGCAGCATTGCGGAAATAATTGCGAGGAAAATCTCGGAATCTCCGAAAAAAGACGAGAAATTTGACATTTATAAGCCGGTAAGTTATAATAATGACAGGAAGTTGGTTCAAGGAGGCTAAACATGAGAACCAACACATTCATTGTTGTATTTGGCTATCTTCGCTTGTCAGTAGATGAGGTCGGAAAAACCGTTTCCGGAAGTATCGAGAACCAGGCAAATATCATCCGAAAGTATTGTGCGCAGCATAATTTGTTTTTGGCTGAGCTTTTTCAGGACGATGGATGGTCGGGCGGCAATTTTGAAAGACCCGGATTCAAAAAAATGCTGGCAGCACTGGAAAAGAAAAAAGCAAACACGGTCGTTACCGTAGACCTGTCCAGACTTGGACGAAATATGCGGGAATCGAGCTATTACGCTGAGGAATACTTTCCGGAGCGCGGTATTCACTTTTTCACAATTTCAGACGGTTTTGACACGGCACAGGAGAACGTTTTCGCACCATTCCAGTTTGCCATGAATGAAGTCTACTTGCGCGATGGTTCGCGTAAGGTTAAAAACGTTCTGAAAAATAAACGGGAAAGCGGTCAATACTGCGCCTGCCCGCCGTATGGCTACAAAAAGAATCCGGAAAATGTGCATCAGCTCATCCCAGACGAAATGACAGCACCGATTGTGCAGAGAATTTTCGCGGCAGCGGCTTCCGGTGATTCATCACGAAAAATTGCAATGGAGTTGAACGCTGACGGGGTTATCCCGCCGCTTAAATATCGTGTACTATATCGTGATAACTTTGGTGACGAGGGTGCCAGCCGTGCGTCTGATCTTTGGAATTATACGACGGTCAAGCGAATCCTCAAAAACGAGGTCTATCTTGGACACACGCTGCTTGGCAAGACGAAAAAAGCAAGCATCCGTTCGGAAAGGAAACTCTCTGTTCCGCAAGAAGATTGGGCGATTACGCGCGATACGCATTTGCCGCTTGTGTCGCAGCAAACATTTGATTCTGCAATGCTGAATCTCGGAAAAGGCACAAGAAATTATCAGAAGTACGATCATGTGCGCAAAAGTATTTTTTCCGGTATTGCCGTCTGTGGACGCTGCGGACATTCGCTTTGTTCCTGCGGAACGGTTTATAAGGGAGAGCGAGAAAAATACTGGTATTTGTCCTGCACCAAACAGCGGCCTGATGTTGCAGATCCCTGTGAGGGTGTTAGAGTCCGTTACAGCGATCTTATGGAGGTCGTGCGGCGTGATTTGAATGAAATACTCGCCATGACTGACGATAAAATTGAGCAGCTTGTTGCTGCTGTCCTGCGGGAAACGCAAACGGTCGAAGCAAAGCAAAACCGCCAGCTTCAGCAGGATCGAGCAAATGCGCGCCTAAAAACGATTGATAAGGTAATCACCAAACTCTACATGGACAATGCGGAGGGAAAGCTGGATGATGCGCGGCTGACCGACATGGTCGCCCAGCTTCAAAAGGAAAGTGATGGACTTCAAAGACTTTTGGTAACGCTGGAGGCAGACGAAACAGAGCAGGTAACAGAAAACTACCAACGCTTCTTTGACCGGGCACGGCATTTTACGCACGTTGAAAAGCTGGACAGAGAAACGCTATCCCTGTTCGTTGAGCGCATTGAGGTTGGGCCAAAGGAATTGCCGCAAGGCATCCAGAAAACGATCCACCGAGAGCAGCCGTTCCGTCAGAGTATTCGCATCTTTTATCGCTTCATTGGAGAGCTGGGAACAGCGCCTATGCGGAGTTTTCCACTGCCCCAAAAGCCAGAGGTAGGCGTTTACAACAAAACCGCTCAATAAAAAGTTCTAAAAACGCTGTAAATAATGTAAAAATGTCGAAAATTACGGAATGAAAAATTCTTAATATGTAAAAGAACGCCTAGGGAAGTCGGCGTCAACCTCAAGAACGGCTACAACGGCGACCTGACCTCCCGCGAAGCCGGCTCCGTCGGCGGCCAGATGGTCAAGAAAATGATCGAGTCCTACGAGCGGAACATGAAGTGAGTCTTTTCCTTCGGCACGCTGGAGGCGAAGACGGGGAGCTGCCGCAGGGCGGCAGCTCCTCTGACTTCCTGTTACATCGCAAAAGCCCCGCGTTCCGGCCGGAACGCGGGGCTGCGCTTATGCGTTTTATTCGATCACATCCGCTCCGGCGCGGAGAAGCCGAGCAGGTCGATGCACGTTTCCAGAACGCCGCGCGTCAGATCGATCAGCGCTGCGTAGCTGGCCTGCCGGGCCGGATCCGGCTCGGTGAGGATCTTCACGTCGTGGTAGAACTTATTCGCCGCCGTTGCCAGCTCGTAGATATACGCGCAGATCGCGTTCGGCGCGGAATCGCGGTACGCGGACCACAGCGCGTCCGCCATCCGGCTGAGCACCAGCATGAGCTGCTTCTGCTCCGCGCTGCAGGCGCTCAGCAGCTGCGCGGGCGAGACGGGCTTGCCGTATTTGGCCAGGATCGACTTGATCCGCACGATGGTGTAGAGGATATAGGGCCCCGTATTGCCCTCGAACGAGGAGAACCGGTCGAGGTCGAACACGTAATCCTTCGTCGGCATGTTGCTCAGATCGCCGTATTTGAGCGCGGCCATCGCGATGCACTTCGCCGTCTGCGGCAGCTCGTCGTCGGAGACGGTCTGGTTTTCCTTGATCTTGCTCGTGACGTAGTCCGTCACGTCCGCGATCAGCGTCTCCAGCCGCATCACGCCACCCGCGCGGGTCTTGAAGGGCTTGCCGTCCTTGCCGTTCATCGTGCCGAAGCCGATGTGCCCGAGCGCAGTCTCCGGCCCGACGAGACCGGCCTTCTTCGCCACGCGGAAGATCTGCTCAAAGTGCAGATTCTGCCGCTTGTCAGTCAGATACATGTATTTCTTCGGGTGATAATCCTGCTCGCGCTGGACGATCGTGGCCAGGTCCGTCGTGGCGTAGAGCGTCGCACCGTCGGACTTGACCAGGATGCACGGCGGGACCTCCTTCGCGTCCGTCTCCTCCTGCACCGGCACGACCAGCGCGCCCTCGGATTCCACGCACAAGCCCTTTGCCTTCACGGTCTCGAGCATCTGCGGGATATACTTCTGCGCGTCGCTCTCGCCGAGCCAGACGTCAAAGCTGACGCCGAGATTATCATAGTTACGCTTCAGATCTTCGACGGAGACACGCAGGATGTGCTGCCACAGCGCGTGCTCGCCGCGCTCGCCGTGCTGCAGGCGGAAGGTCTCCTCGTGTGCGCGGGCGGCGAAGGCCTCGTCTTCCTTGCTCCGTGCGCTGGCGGCGGGGTAGATGCGCTCGAGCTCCGAGATCGTGAACGGCGCTTCGGCGGGATACTCGCCGGTAAAGTCCGGGTCAAAGTAGGGAAGACCCGGCTTTTCATCCTGCAGCTGCGCCATGATGAGGCCCATCTGCAATCCCCAGTCGCCCAGGTGGATATCGCCGATCACATGGTTGCCGAAGAAGCGGTAGATCCGCTTGAGCGATTCGCCGATGATGGCGCTGCGCAGATGGCCGACGTGCAGGGGCTTTGCCACGTTCGGCCCGCCGTAGTCCAGCACGATCGTGCAGGCGTCCGGATCGTTCTGCACGCCGTAGTGCGCGTCCGCATCCATGCCGCGCAGATAGGCGGCCAGATACTCATCCGAGATCTTCAGATTCAAAAAGCCCGGCATCACGGCCTCGACGCTGGCAAACATCTCGTTTTCGCCCAGCGCTTCGAGCACGGCGTTCGCGATCTGGATGGGCGCCTTGCGGTATTTCTTCGCCGCGGCCAGCGCGCCGTTGCACTGATATTCGCACAGGTCCGGCCGGTTGGAGAGCGTGGCCCGGCCATAGGCGGCGTCGAACCCGGCCTTCTCAAACGCGCCGGACAGCTGCTCAGAGATCAGATCGATCAGAAATTTCATGTGTTTCACCCTTCATCATGTCATAAGTTTCACTATTATAGCAGAAAAGTCCGGGAATGTACAGAGACACCCTCTAAAAAACAGTCGTACGCTCAATGCCGCCATGCAGAACCCCGTGAGATCTGCGATCAGCGCCGCCGGGACAGCGTAGCGCGTCCCGCGCACGCCTGCGGCGCCGAAGTAGACGCTGATGGTATAAAACGTTGTCTCCGACGAGCCGAGCATGACCGCGGCTGTCCGCCCGATCAGCGAATCCACGCCGTAGCGCTGCATCAGCTCCGTCCCCACGGCGAGCGCCGCGCTGCCGCTGAGCGGGCGAATGAGCACCAGCGGCGCAAGCTCCGGCGGGATGCCGAGCACGCGGAACACCGGCGCGGCCAGCGGCGTCAGCCAGTCGAAAAACCCGCTTTCCCGCAGCATCGTGACCGCCGTCAGCATCAGAAGCAGCGACGGCGCGAGCGTCGCCAGCAGCCGCAGCCCGTCCTGCGCCCCGGCCAGAAGATCCCCGTACACATCCCGCTTCCGCCGCAGCCCCGCCGCGCCCGCGGCCAGCAGCAGCCCGGGCAGGAGCAGCTCCGTCAGGTTTTCCAGCATCGCTTCAGCCCCCGTGCCGCCAGGATCCCCGCCGCGACGGAGCAGGCCGACGCCAGCCACACCGCCGGGAGGATATCGAACGCGTGCGCCGCGCCGAGCCTTGCGCGCACGGCGGCGACCGTCGACGGGATGAGCTGCAGGGAAGCCGTGTTCATCACGACCAGCAGACACATCTCGTCCGACGCATGGGCCGCGCCGGACAGCGCCTGCATCCGCTGCGCCGCGCGCACGCCGAGCGGCGTTGCTGCGTTGCCGAGCCCCAGCAGATTCGCGGCCAGATTGCCGCACAGGCTCGAAAAGCCCTCTTCATCCGCCGCGCACACCGGGAACAGCCGCCGCAGCCCCGGCCGCAGCGCCCGGCACAGCCACGCGGTCAGTCCCGTCTGCTCCATGGCCCGCGCCAGCGCCGACCAAAGGCAGATGGGCCCTGCCAGCGACAGCGTCAGCTCGATCCCCGCCGCCGCGCCCGCCAGCGCCGCCTGGCTGGAAGAAAACGGCTGACCGGAACACAAATCAGCCAACACAGACAGGAGGATCAGACCAAACCAAAGAAAGTTCAACAACATGTTTGAAACTCCGTTAAAAAAAAATAAGTTTGTTCAAAATTTGTACATAATTGGATGGTAGAATAGGGATGGCTTGAGGGGGCAGCGGATGTCCATGCAGCATCCGTTGCTGGCCTGGTACTGGTGCATGAAGAAAAGAAATTAGGGGGTTGTATTCAATGAAATCAACAGGCATCGTCAGAAAGGTCGACGAGCTCGGCAGAATCGTTCTGCCCATCGAGCTGCGCCGCACGCTGGACATCGCGGAGAAGGACGCTATCGAAATCTATGTCGACGGCGAGTCCATTATTCTCAAGAAGTACGAGCCGACCTGCATCTTCTGCGGTGACGGCCGGAACGTCGAGAACTACCGCGGCAAGAACATCTGCGCCAACTGCATGAAGGAGCTGCGCGCAGGCAAATAAGATCCATGCAAAAGATCCCGCTGCCTGACCGACGGCGGGATTTTTGCCGCAAAAGCAAGAGCACAGGCGTCTGCAGAATAGAGACTTCATGCGGGCCGCTGCTCTATTAAACTTTTTTTAAATCGGGAGATAGTAACAATGGCATACGATCATGGCGCGTTTCGCGTACGAAATCTAGACGATGCAATTGCGTTTTACACGGGAAAACTTGGTTTTCGGTTTCTTTTTGACGGAAAAAATGAGAAAGCCGCAGAAAGATACGCTTTCCTTGATCACAACGGTGCCCGGCTGGAGCTGATCGAGACAGAGCATGAGACGTATCGGCCATCGATGCCGGAGCCCCCGTTCTGTCCGCATCTGTGCTTTGAGGCGGAGAATATGGACAGCGTCTTGAAAATGCTGCGGGAAAATGAGCTGACGATCCTTGACGGCCCGAATGAAATCCCGAACTCAGAGCAATGGATCTATTTTGCCGACCCGGATATGAATGTGCTGGAATATATCGTCTGGCTGGATAAAAAGCGGGAGTGAAACAGGTTTCCTGTCTGACGGAGAAAAAAGACGCGCCTGTATGCTGCAAAGCATACAGGCGCGTTTTCAGTTTGGTTCAGCCCTTCAAGATCGCGTCGTACAGCTGATTTTTCGCAAAGCCGGTCAGCTTGGCGACCTGCTTGACGGCGTCCTTGGTCGAGAGCCCTTCGTCCATCCGCGCGCGGACGAGCGCGAGCGCGCCTTCAAACGTGCAGCCCTCCTCCGCCGGCTCCTCCGCGCCGGCCACGACGAGCACGAACTCGCCCCGGGGCGGATTCTCCGCGTAATAGGCCGCGGCCTCGCCCAGCGTCGTGCGCCGGACCTCCTCGTGGAGCTTCGTCAGCTCCCGGCACAGGGAGATGCGCCGCTCTGCGCCGAACGCCGCGGAAAGATCCTGCAGCGTGGCCAGCAGCTTGTGCGGCGCCTCGTAGAAGATCATCGTCCGCGTCTCGTCCTTCAAGCCCGTCAGGTGCTCCTGACGGCTTTTTTTGTTGACGGACAGAAAGCCCTCGAACGTGAACCGGCCCGTCGGCAGCCCGGAGATGCTCAGCGCCGTCACCAGCGCGCACGGGCCGGGGATGGCGCAGACCGTCACGCCGTGCGCCGCGCACAGCCGCACGAGATCCTCGCCCGGGTCGGAGATCGCGGGGGAGCCCGCGTCCGTCACCAGCGCGCACGTCTCGCCCGCGAGCAGGCGCGCAAGGATCTTTTCGCCGCTTTCCGCCTTGTTGTGCTCATGGTAGCTCACAAGGCTCTTTTTCAGCTCCAGATGGTTCAGGAGCTTCAGACTTACGCGGGTATCCTCCGCCGCGATGAAATCCGCCTCCGCCAGCGTCTGGCGGCAGCGGGGGGAGATGTCGCTGAGATTGCCGATGGGCGTCGGCACAAGATATAACATGCCAGCCATGTCCGTTTCACTCCTGTCGGTGGTAAATGCGTCTGCACGCGGCAGACTCGCTGCCGTCCGGCCCGTAGAGGACCAGCTCCGGCTCGATCTGCAGCCCCGGCTTTCCGCCGAGCCGCGCCTCGAGCAGCACGAGGCTGACGGCGCTCGCCGCGCTGTGGCGGACGGATCGGAGCCGCTTCGGCTCCAGCCGCGCCGCGCGCAGAAAGACCATCAGGTCGGCCAGCCGCTCCGGCTTGTGGACCAGATACAGCCGCCCACCCCAGCGCAGCGCCCGCGCCGCCGCGGCGCACAGCGCGTCGAGCGGGCAGCAGAGCTCGCTGCGCGCGAGCGAAAGGCTGTCTTCCTTCCGCAGCCGCCCGCTGCCCGGCGGATAATACGGCGGATTGGAGACGGCAAAATCAAAGCTTCCGGCCGGGATCTGCGCGTGCGCCTGCCGAAGATCTCCGCAGACGACCGAAAACCGGTCTGCAAGACCGTTCCGCCGCGCGTTTTCCTCCGCCTGCCGCGCCGCCTCCGGCTGGATCTCGATGCCGCAGACACTTCCGGCCGCGCCGCTTCCCAGCAGCAGAAGCCCCAGCGTCCCGCAGCCGCAGCCAAGATCCAGCCCGCGCCCGCCGGCATCCCGGCAGAAATCCGCCAGCACCATCGAGTCGGTGCTGACGCGGAACTGCGCGTCTGGGATCGTCATGCGGATGCGGCCGAATAAAACCTCTTCCATATGGGCTCCAATCAAAAAGACAGGGGGTGCTGCGTGCAGCACCCCCTTGTGTTTATGTGCTTAACCCTCAGAGATCGCGTCGTTGGGGCATTCCGCAGCGCAGGTACCGCAGTCCACGCACTGATCGGCGTCGATGACGTACTTGCCGTCGCCCTCGCTGATGCAGCCGATAGGACAGACGTCAGCGCAAGTGCCGCACATTACACAGTTGTCATTGATCACATGTGCCATTTGAAAGCACCTCCATTTTCAAGGTAGCTTCATTCTATCATACTTTCCCGAAAATGCAATGAAAAATGTGTAAATAAATCGAACCGTCCGCTTTTTTTCGCCTGCGTCGTATAAACCGCCGCCTGCGCGTCGAGACTTCAGGCAAAGGAGGCGGTTTTATTGAGAAAACCGGGCTATTCTGCGGCCCTCAGCTGCGTGCTTGTCCGCGCGGAATCCGCCGCGCGGGAGCTTGGCAGCGGCGTGACCGGCACGGAGCATCTGCTGCTCGCCCTGGCGCAGGAGAAGATCTCCTCCGCCGGGAAGATCCTCATCTGCCAGGGGGCGGAGGGCAGGCTCCTGCGCTGCATGCTGCTGACGCAGCCGCGCCCGGCCCGGCGTTCGGGCCGACCGGGATTGTCCGGCGCAGCGTCCCGCGCGCTCGACGCCGCACGGCGCGAGGCCGCGCGCCTCGGCGCGGCTCTGTGCCAACCGGAGCATCTGCTGCTGGCGCTGACGCGGGATGAGGGCTACGCGGCCGCCCGCGTGCTGCTGACGCTCGGCGTGGACCTCAACTGCGTCTTTTCAGAAACGTATGACCGCCTGCGCATCCAGAATGCCGCGCGGGCGGCGGGAGGACAATCGGAATTGAAGCTTTTGGAACTCTACTGTGAAAACATGCTCGACCGCGCCGCCCAGACGGACCCGGTCGTCGGCCGTGAAGCGGAGCTCGCGCAGCTCATGCAGGTGCTCAGCCGCCGCGGCAAAAACAACCCCGCCCTCATCGGCGAGCCCGGCGTCGGCAAGACCGCCGTCGTCGAGGCGCTGGCACAGCGGCTGGCCTGCGGCGACGTGCCGCAGGCGCTGCGCGGCAAAAAGCTCTACTGCCTCAACATGGCGAACCTGCTCGCCGGGACAAAATACCGCGGCGAATTTGAAGAGCGCGTGCGCGATATTCTGCAGGAGATCCGCCGCTGCGGCAACGTCATCCTCTTTGTCGACGAGATGCACACCATCGTCGGCGCGGGCAGCGCCGAGGGCGCGATCGACGCGGCGAACCTGCTCAAGCCCGCGCTCGGCAGGGGAGAGCTGCAGATGATCGGCGCGACGACGCTGGAGGAATACCGCAAATTTATCGAGAAGGACGCCGCGCTCGAGCGGCGCTTCCGTCCCGTGACGGTCCGCGAGCCGGACCGCGAGACCGCCTGCCGGATGCTGCAGGCTCTGCGCCCCGGCCTCGAGGCCCACCACCGCATCCGCATCACGCAGGAGGCCATCGAGGCCGCCGTCGACTTCTCTACCCGCTACCTGACCGACCGCTTCCTGCCCGACAAGGCCATCGACCTGCTCGACGAGGGCGCGGCCCACGTCTGGCTCGGCGGGTCGGAGCCGCCCGAGGATACCGAGCGCCGCCAGCGGCTCGAGCAGCAGCTCGAGCAGGCCGTGTCGGACGCCCAGTACGAAAAAGCCGCCGCCCTGCGCGACGAGCTGCGCACGCTCGTGCGCGGCCAGCTGGCTGCCCGCCGCGCGCAGCACACCGTGAGCCTGACGAAGCAGGATATCGCCGCCGTCGTCGCCGAACGCACCGGCATCCCCGTCGGACGCCTGCGCCAGTCGGACCGCGAGCGGCTGTTATCGCTGCGCGAGACGCTCTCGGCGCGCGTCATCGGCCAGCAGGCCGCCGTCGACGCCGTCTGCACGGCCGTGCTGCGCGGCCGGACCGGTCTGGCCGACGCTGCGCGCCCCGCCGCGTCCTTTTTGCTGATCGGCCCGACGGGCGTCGGGAAGACGGAATTATGTAAACAGCTCGCGCAGGTCGTCTACGGCAGCCCGGACGCGCTCATCCGGGTGGATATGTCGGAGTATATGGAACCGTCGAGCGTCTCGCGCCTGCTCGGCGCGCCGCCGGGCTACGTCGGCTACGACGCGGGCGGCACGCTCACGGAGAAGGTCCGCCGCCGCCCCTACTGCGTCCTGCTCTTCGATGAGCTGGAAAAGGCCCACCGCGACGTGACAGGCATCCTGCTGCAGCTGCTCGGCGACGGCATCCTGACCGACAGCCTCGGCCGCACGGTCAGCTTCAAAAACGCCATCGTCGTCATGACCTCGAACCTGACCGGCACGCAGACCGGCAAACCCGGCCTCGGCTTCACGCCGGACTGCGAGGATGTGCGCGCGCAGACCGTCCTGCGCGAGGCGTTCTCGCCGGAATTTCTCGGCCGCATCGACTGCGTGACGACCTTCCGGCCGCTCACCGCGGCGGATCTCGGCGCGATCGCCCGCCTGCAGCTGCGCCAGCTTGCCGAACGCCTGCAGAAGCAGAACGCCACGCTGACCGCCGCGCCGGACCTGCCGGAGCGCCTCGGCGCGCTCTGCGCGCACGACCCCGGCGGGGCCAGAAGCCTGCGCCGCAGGCTCCAGACCCTCGTGGAGGGCCCGGCAGCCGAGCTTCTGCTGCGCGACCCGTCCGTGCGCGCGCTGCGCGTGCGCTGGGAGCAGGGGACCGCCGTGGTGGAAGCGGGACCGGCCTGATTTTAAAACAAACGTTCAAAAATTCGGAATTTGACGGTTTTTCACGAAAAATGGCAGACATTCCCCGAAAAATTTTTTCAAAAAAGGGTTGCAATTTATGTAAACAGAACGTATTATATTACTGAAGTGGAGCGAAGTGGAGCAAAATTTCAGTAAAGTGGAGCGAAAGGAGGCGCGAAGGGATGTTCGGGAAGTACAAGCACACCGTCGACGAAAAGGGACGTCTGTTCGTGCCGTCCAAGCTGCGCGAGGAACTTGGCAACACCTTCTATGTGACACTGGGCCTGGACCACTGCCTCTCCGTCTATACGGAGTCCGGCTGGCAGGCGATTCTCGATAAATACAACGCGCTGCCGATCGTTCAGGCGCGGAAGATGCGTTTCCTGTTTGCCAATGCCGCCAAATGCGAGCCCGATAAGCAGGGCCGCTTCCTGATCCCGGCGGAGCTGCGCCAGTACGCGGGCCTTTCCAATGAAGTCACCTTCATCGGCCAGGGCGGCCACGCGGAGATCTGGGACAGCGCGGCATATGACGAGCTGGAGCGTCAGACGCTGACCCCGGAGAATCTGGCGGCTGTCATGGAGGAACTGGGCTTCTGATGGAGTTTGCACATCAATCGGTGCTTTTGAACGAGTGCATCGACGCGCTGGCGATCAAACCCGACGGGATCTACCTCGACGGGACGCTGGGCGGCGCGGGCCACTCGCTGCAGATCTGCCGGAACCTCACCACCGGCAGGCTCATCGGCGTCGACCGTGATCTGGTCGCGCTGGAGGCCGCAAAGAAGCGGCTGTACCGGCACGCGAAAAAAGTGACGCTGGTACACGATAATTTTGAAAACGTCGGCGCGATCCTCACCGCGCTTGGCCTCGACCGGATCGACGGGATGCTGTTCGATCTGGGCGTTTCATCTCCGCAGCTCGACGACGCGGAGCGCGGCTTTTCCTACATGGCCGACGCGCCGCTCGACATGCGCATGGACCGCGAGCAGTCGCTGACCGCCTATGAGATCGTCAACAACTGGCCGCGCGAAGAACTCAAATCCATCCTCTACGAATACGGCGAGGAGCGCTACGCCCCGCAGATCGCCGCCGCCATCGAGCGCGTGCGGACCGACCGCCCCATCGAAACGACGCTCGAGCTCGTCGATATCATCCGCTCGGCCATGCCGGCCAGCGCCCTCCGGGAAAAGCAGCATCCGGCCAAGCGCAGCTTCCAGGCCATCCGCATCGCCGTCAACGATGAGCTCGGCGCTGTCCGCCAGGGCATGGAGGCCGCGATCGACCATCTGAAGCCCGGCGGCCGTCTCGCCGTCATCACCTTCCATTCGCTCGAAGACCGCATCGTCAAAAATGTCTTCCAGGACGCGGCCAAGGGCTGTACCTGCCCGCCGTCGTTCCCGGTCTGTGTCTGCGGCCGCAAGCCGAAGATTCGGATCCTGACGAAAAAACCCATCATCGCCACGCGCGAGGAGGTCGAGGAAAACCCCCGTTCACGCAGCGCAAAGCTCCGCGTCGCAGAGCGCGTGTGAGTCTGAAAGGAGTCCGCTGCCATGGCGCAGTCCAATAGAAAATTCTATAGAGACAACGGCGCCGCAGCCTACGACGTCTACGCCTGGAACGATCAGGCGGCCCGGCAGTACGAAGACGGCCGGGCCTATGAGCGGTCCCGGCAATATGAGCTCCCCGAGGAGCAGGTCCGCGAGCAGCCCTATCGCCGCGTCAAGTCCCGCACGGCCATCGCGCCCTTCACGCTCGTCGGCATGCTGACCGTCGCCTGTCTGATGATCCTCGTGATCTTCGGCTACGTGCAGCTGTTTGAAGCCAGCAGCAGCGTCTCGAAGCTCGAAAACCAGCTCGCCAACCTCAAGGAGCAGCAGCTGATGCTGCAGAGCAAATATGACGCCAAGATCGACCTTGCTGCGGCCGAGGCACACGCGGCCGAGATCGGCCTGACCAAATGCCAGCCGGAGCAGATCGTCTACGTGAGCTTTTCCGGCACCGACCAGGCGGAGATCTATACCCAGCAGCGCACCAGCGTCTTCGGCGAGATCCTCGAC
>UMLL01074011.1_pt1 | contig 18832 bp, 13 predicted proteins | sample 1966591 | NCBI WGS metagenome assembly UMLL01 (sample SAMEA4836200, study PRJEB28245) | human gut metagenome | biome: gut microbiome; material: fecal sample | place: Denmark | collected 2008 | reverse complement strand
CGCACGGCTGCGCAACCGGTTTCGACGCGTCTTTGAGCAGGCGCAATTGCCGCCCTGGAAAACAAAATGGGCCAGGAAGATTCCCCGGCCCATACAAAATCCGTTTCATGCTGATTGCGATCGAGCTGTACTCGACAAGAGCCACTTTCACAGCCCAGGTCAGCGAGCGGCAAGTTGGCGAGTCGAATTGGCTCGAAAGAGAAGCGACGCGTAGCAGCGCTACGCGAGCGACGATTGAGAGCCAAGTCGGCCGCCAGATTGCCGCGCAGCATCAACGGTTAGCACCGTTCGGCAGAACGGCGCAACCTTTAGTGACGGAAGTGGCGATGCCCCGTGAACACCATGGCAATGCCGTGCTCGTCGCACGCTTCGATGCTTTCCTCGTCGCGGATGGAGCCGCCGGGCTGGATGATGGCGGTGACGCCAAAGCTTGCCAACGCATCGATATTGTCGCGGAACGGGAAGAACGCGTCAGACGCGGCAACAAGGTTCTTCGGCTCAAGACCCATGCGTTCGCACGCCTCAAGCGCGCGCTCGCCGGCCAAGCGGCCCGAGTCAACGCGATTTGGCTGACCAGGGCCCATGCCAATGCCCGCATGGTTCTTGGAAATGAGGATGGCATTGGACTTCACGCCCTTGCACACCTTCCACGCGAACAGCAGCTCGTCCATTTCCTCGTCGGTGGGCTTACGCTTGGTGGGAACGGTGAATTCATCAGGCGTTTCGGTCACGGCATCGGCGGTTTGGGCCAAAATGCCGCCGTCGACCGAGCGATATTCAACGCGAACCGGGGCATCCACGCCGCTAGTACGCAGAACACGCAGGTTTTTCTTCACCTGCAGAAGCTCAAGCGCAGCGGGTTCGAAGCTCGGAGCAATAATGACCTCAACGAACTGCTTGTTCGCGTTCATGTGCTCGATCATTTCGAGCGAAACCTCGACGTTTGCTGCGATAATGCCGCCAAAAGCGCTCTTCGGATCACACGCGAACGCCTTGTCGTAAGCCTCGGCAACCGTAGCGGCCGTAGCCGAACCGCAGGGGTTCTGGTGTTTCAGGATAACCACGGCAGGCTCGTCGAACTCGCGAGCGAGCGTCCAGCACGCATCGGTATCGAGAATGTTGTTGTAGGAAAGCTCCTTGCCGTTGAGCTGTTCGGCATTCACGAGGCTATGCGCGTCGGCATTGGGCAGGCGGTAGAACGCAGCGCTCTGATGCGGGTTTTCGCCATAGCGCAGGTCCTGCTGCTTCTCGAGGTGAAGGTCGATAACGTCGGGAGTCTTCTCGCTGGAATCGGCCTTGCCGTTGAGCTGCTCGTCCATCCAAGCGGCAATCGCGCCGTCGTAGGCATTCGTAGTTTCAAACACCTTCAGCGCGAGCTTCGCACGCGTCTCGCGCGTGGTGGCGCCGTCGTTGGCGCGCATTTCCTCAAGAATGGCATCGTAAGTGGAGGGCTCGGTGACCACGGCAACGCTCTCGAAGTTCTTCGCGGCGCTGCGCAGCATCGACGGGCCGCCGATGTCGATATTCTCGATGCAGGTGCCGAAGTCAGCGCCCGAGGCAACCGTCTTTTCGAAGGCATACAGATTCACGACCACCATGTCGATCATCTTGATGCCGTGCTCTTCGGCCTCGGCCATGTGCTTGGCATTGTCACGCTTCGCGAGCAGGCCGCCGTGCACCATGGGATGCAGCGTCTTCACGCGGCCGTCCATCATTTCAGGGAAATTCGTCACCGCATCGATGGGCGTCACATCAACGCCCGCTTCGGCAATCACCTTCGCGGTGCCGCCGGTCGAAATAATCTCAGCTCCGAATTCCTCGTGCAAAGCGCGCGCGAACTCAACCACGCCCGTTTTGTCGGTCACAGAAACCAGAACGCGTTTAACCTGGGGGTTAGTCACGTTTCCTCCTCCGTTTTTCTTCCGTTGACTTTTGTTTACCTTATCAGCCGAATCGCCCATACGCCGCGACATCAACGCGAGTGGGCGAAAAAGACACGCATCGGACCGCCGCGTCATGCAGCGAAGCCGAAATGCACGCTATCGACCCAAATTCGAGTCGTGTTTCGCGCGCGCGGCTTCCGAATAATTCTGCTTATAACGCTCATCGACAAGCTCGGCAACAATGGCGATGGCGAGCTCGGCGGGCGTTTTTGCGCCAAACTTCAAACCAATGGGGCGTTTGATGCGCTCCCACCCTTCTTCAGTGCCACCCTTTGATAACACCAGTTCACGTACGGTATCATTTTTACCCTTACATCCCATCATGCCTATATAGTGCAAATTGTTCCTAATAGACCACACGCACGCCTCGGGATCGAACATGTGACCGCGCGTAAGCACGCATGCGTAATCGGCGGGGTTCGCAGTGATGCTTGAGAGTTCATCGAAGTTGCCGCCGCCGAGCAACACGCGACGAGCGTTCGGAAAACGCTCTTCCGAAATGTATGCAGGGTCGTAGTCGACCGCCACAACGTCGAAGCCCACATGGTGCGCAAGCGCAGCAACCTCCGCCGACGCGTCGGAAGCACCCAAAAGCCACACGCGAACCTTGTCGAAAAGCGCAACAGCAAGCCACGTGAGGCCATCGAACTGCTCGGTATGCATGGCAGGACCGCGCGTGGCGTCTTTCATTTGGAAGATATCGCGCGGGGAATGCTCGCGCCCGCACACGATTTCCTTGGCGTCGTTGCAAAAGAACACGAACGAATCGCCGCAGCCCGAACCCCTGTCGCCATATTTCTTCGTGACTTCATTGTCGACGTTTTCGCAGGCAGCGGACGCGTCGTACACATATTTGAAGCCAATCCAGGCAAGGTCGCCCTCGTCGATTGCCTTTGCCGCGCGTTCGAACACGCACGCATCGGCAGGCGTAAGGCCAGCCGAAATTTCCGCGAGCGCTGCAGGCGTCACATGCGCACGGCCCTCGAGCGCCTCAGCCGTGAAACACGGAAAGTCGTCAAAAGAAAGTTCAACCGGCCTGCCTGCAGCAACATCCGCCGCAAGCGAGCGCAGAAATTCTGCCGTTACCATACGCACCACAAACCTCTCATTAAAACGCCGCCACCTACCCCGCATCGCATTCCACCCGCAAGCAGGATGCGAAGTAACGGCGGCGCACTAAGCAAGCACCTGCTAAATGCTCGTAGCGTTTAGCGGGTCTCACCAACAGGCCTTGTCACCGCCGTTCGCCGCTCACTACCCTTTCGCCGCTGACCACATTCTTCTGCCGCGCCCCACTCGCAAACGAGACACGGCAGAAAACCCTTAAACCTGTTAAACGCTACGAGCATTTAACAGGTGACCCCCGCATCGAATTACTTGATGTGCACGCAGCCCGATTCTTCGTCGACCGACACGCGGCCTTCAGCAATCAGCTGCACGGCCTGCGGATACAGCACGTGTTCGACCTCGTGGATTTTCGCCTCGAGCGTGTCGAGCGTGTCGTTTTCCGCAACCTCGACAGCGCGCTGCGCGACGATGGGGCCCTTGTCGTAATCTTCATTGGCGAAATGCACGGTCACGCCCGTCACCTTCACGCCCGCCTCGAAAGCATCGCGAATAGCATGCGCGCCCTTGAACGAAGGCAGCAGCGCAGGGTGCAAATTCAACACGCGATTCGGGTACGCACGCAGCATGACCGAAGTTACCTTACGCATGTAACCAGCCATAACGATGTATTCGGCGCCAGCAGCCTGCAGCACTTCGACAATTTGAGCATCGGCGGCTTCCGCGTCAGCATACAGCGTTTTGTTCATGACAAGCACCGGAATGCCCGCAGCCTGCGCGCGTTCAATTCCATACGCGTCGGGGCGCGAAGAAACCACCTGAACGATTTCCGCATTCAACGTGCCCGCAGCGATGTCGTCAATGAGCGCCTGCAGATTCGTGCCCGAGCCAGAAAGCAAAACGCCGATTTTCAAAGGTTGAGTCATATTCAAATCCTTTCCAGGTGCAAATAAAAGCCGCGCTGCTCGGCGCCCGCAACGTTTCGCCCCCGCCGCGCTCGAGCGGGCTTGCGCGAGACCACCTCGCCCATGTTCGTTCTTCTTTTCAAAATGAAACGCAACCAGGCGAGCACATGGCGAAACCCCAAAGGAGCGAAGCGGTAGCCGCAGCAAGGTTTTCCGAGAAACCCCGGACGTCAGACGCGAACGACAGCCCGCTGCGGCCCGAGCGGCCCCTTCCAGGCGCCCCGCGGACCGAGCGAGCAGACAGAAAACAGAAAGCGGGCCAGGCTTTTCCCGACCCGCTCCTTTGCTTTATTCGGCGTAACGAACCACACCAGTGCCTTCGACGATTTTGCCGATGACGACCGGCTCTTCGCCCGACTTCGCCAGCTCATCCATCACGGCGTCGACACGCGCCGCATCGACGATGAGCACCATGCCAATGCCCATGTTGAAGGTCTTGAGCGCCTGCTCCTCGGTAAGGCCGGCGGCCTCGATGCCTATCTTGATGATGGCGGGAACTTCCCATGCACCTTTATTGACCAGGGCATCCATGGTTTCAGGAAGCGCGCGGTTAAGGTTTTCGGTGATGCCACCGCCCGTGATGTGCGCCAGGGCATGCACGTCGCCCGGCAGGTTGCGAAGGCAATTGAGCACGGGCTTCACGTAAATACGGGTGGGGGCGATAAGGGCGTCGCCAAGCGTTTCGCCATTGAGCTCGGCCACGGGAGCCGCGAGCTCTTCGGCGGTTTTGCCCTCAACGAGCACCTTGCGCACGAGCGAGTAGCCGTTGGAATGGAAGCCGCTCGAACGCAAGCCCACGAGCACGTCGCCTTCTACGACGCCGTCGGGGCCGATCATCTTCGGACGATCGACAACGCCCACGGTGAAGCCCGACAGGTCGTAATCGTCGGGATCCATAACGCCGGGATGCTCGGCCATCTCGCCGCCGATAAGCGCGCAGCCCGCCTGACGGCAGCCTTCCGCGATGCCGCCCACAACCTTGGCGACATGCTCCTTCTTCAGCTTGCCAATGGCGATATAGTCCAAGAAGAACAGGGGCTCGGCGCCGCACGCCAGAATGTCGTTCACGCACATGGCGACCAGGTCGATGCCCACGGTGTCATGCTTGCCGATGAGCTGGGCGACCTTGAGCTTCGTGCCCACGCCGTCGGTGCCCGAAACCATAAGCGGCTCTTCCATACCCTTGAATGCCGCCGCAGAGAACAAGCCGCCGAAGCCTCCGATATCGCCCACGACCTCGGGACGGTACGTGGAATGCACGGCGTCTTTAATGGCGTCGACCGCGGCCGCGCCCTCTTCGATGTCGACGCCCGCGTCGGCGTAAGTGATTTCTGCCATGGGTAAGACTCCTGTCTATTCATTGACGGGCGAAGGGGCAATCCCCTTCCCCATTTTCAACCTCATGCAATGTCTCTTGCATCTGAAACAAAAGCGGGACAAAGGGAAGGCCCCTTGCCCCATCGAAAACCGAAAGCGCCCGCACCTGGATAGGAGCGCGGGCGCAACAGATTAGCTCTTCTTCAAAAACGCGTTCTTCGTGATGGAATCGGGCAGCGCAACGGGATATTCGCCTGTGAAGCATGCCTCGCAGAACGTTTTGCTGTGCGCATCGCCCACGGCTTCGCGCAAGCCGTCGAGCGAGATGAACTCGAGCGAATCGCAGCCGATGAACTCGCACATTTCCTCGTTGGTCATGTTTGCGGCGATGAGCTGGTCTTGGTTGGCAGTGTCGATGCCATAGAAGCACGGCCACATAACCTCGGGGCTCACGATGCGGAAATGGATTTCCGCCGCGCCGGCCGAACGAAGCATGTCGACGAGCTTCTTCGACGTGTTGCCGCGCACGATGGAGTCGTCGATGACCACCAGACGCTTGCCCGCGATGACGCTCGGCAGCGGGTTGAGCTTGATGCGAATGCCCATTTGGCGCATTTCCTGCGTGGGCTGAATGAACGTGCGGCCGACGTAGCGGTTCTTCACGATGCCGTCGGTGAATTCGATGCCGCTCGCTTCAGAGTAGCCAAGCGCACCGGGCACGCCCGAGTCGGGCACGCCGAGCACCAGATCGGCCTCGACCGGAGCTTCACGCGCAAGAATGCGACCCATGTTGCGACGAGCCTGGTAGACGCTTTGCCCATCGATAACCGAGTCGGGGCGCGCGAAATAGACGTATTCGAAAATGCAGCCGCGCGGCTCTTGGGGCTCGATGGCCTGCAGCGTCGAGATGCCCGTATCGTTGATGCGGATGATTTCGCCCGGGCGCACATCGCGCACGAATTCCGCGCCCACGATATCGAGGCCGCAAGTTTCGCTGGAAACGACCCAGCCGCGATCGTCGGGAAGCTTGCCCAAGCACAGCGGACGAATGCCGTGCGGGTCGCGGAACGCATAGAGCGCCGTGGGGCTCGCGAGCACCATGGCGTAGGCGCCGTCAATCATCTCCATGGCAGTTTTGATACCCTCGGTAAGATGATGGGTTTCACGCGTGTAATAGCCAATGACCTGGCACGCGACTTCCGAGTCGGTGTTGCTGCGGAACTCGACGCCCTTGCTAATAAGGTCGGCGCGAATGCGGTTCGTGTTCACAAGCGTGCCATTGTGCGCAAGCGCGATGAGCACCTCGTCGATGGCCGACATATGGGGCTGGGCGCTTGTCCAGTTGCCCATGCCGCCACTCGTGGAGTAACGGCAATGGCCCACAGCCACTTCGCCGCGCAATGCAGCGAGCGCGCTTTCATTGAACACCTGGGTAACCAAGCCCAAGTCTTTCGTAACCGTCACGGTGTCGCCATCGCCCACCGCAATGCCGGCGCTTTCTTGGCCGCGATGCTGCAGGGCCTGTAAGCCAAAGCAGGTCAGCCTCGCGACATCGTCGGTGGTGGAGTACACTCCAAACACCGCGCACTCTTCTTCAAGCCGATCTGGCTTCTCGCCGGGAAAGATTGACGTTGCCACCCGGTATTCCCCCTTGTCGGAAAACGTTCGAACACGCTCGATGCTTGGCCAAAATTGGCAAGATATTCGTATGGTACCATCGCACGCACGCCGTGGGACTGAAAAGCATGCATGCACAAACGAAACCAACGGATGAGTGGTCGAGGGGCAGTCAATAGATACACAAAAGGCGGGCTTGTTTTGGCCAATGCCCGCCTTTTCAATGAGGAACTATTTCCAGCTACCTCCAGTATTCAGTCGTACGCGACGAGGACTTTATTCCGCGTTCGCGGGCGTCGCCTGCTCGACGCAGCCGCCACAGAGCACCGCGCGCGTGTTCGCGTAGTCGTCGCCACACGTGATGAGGGTGAACAGCTTCGTTACCGACGCCAAATCGACATCGGTCGGTGCGCCTACCGCGGAATCGTTGATGCGTGCCGTCATATATGAGCGCATGGCCGCTTCATCGGCGAAGTTCGGCTGTAAGATGTTCGTTTCCGTATTCTTCACAACATCGAGCGCATAGGTGCGGCAGCGGTAGTTCTGCGTGGGCGTCAAAATATAGAACGTGCGCGCTGCATCAAACGTCGCCTGGTCGGTCATGGCCAGAATGTGCGCAAACATAGTTTCGTCATTCATGTTGTGGCCATAGATGAAGCTGTTCGAATCGGAGAAATCGCCCGCATTATCGGCGGAAAGGAAAATAGTGCCCTTGTGCACCAGGCCGCTCGTGCTACCCGTGAAGTCTTTCTGCAAGTATTCCTCGTCGTTTTCGCCCTGCACAATAGGGTAGTCGATGCTCGTGCCCGGCATGTACACCCATCCGACGATGTCTTCGTTCTGCTCGCGCAGCGCATCCCAGTTCACCGTCATATCGGCGAGCGCTGTTTCCTCTTTCGCCAAGCCCGATGTCGCGGAAATGTCGTCGTAGACCTTCGTGCCATGCCAATAGCCATAGCCAATAACGCCAAGCACGCCGAGCGAAACCGCAAGCACAATCGCGGCAACGATGAGGATGATTGTCCACACGCGGCTCTTTCCCGAACCGCCATGTTTGCCGCCGCGGCCGTGCTTGCCCCCGCCCATATTCGAACCGTAGTTGGCACGGGAATAATCGACGGTGTTTTGCGTCGACGGCCGCGCCGCATCACAAGCGTTGGCCGAATAGGGATTTGCCGCATGGCGAGGTTGCGCAGGGCGCGCAGGAACGAACCCACCCTGTTGAGCGGGCCCCTGCGTCGAATTCGCACGATAAGGGTTTTGTTTGTTCGTATTCATGATGCCCACTATAGAAGAAAGGGCGCAGCAGCACAAAGGAACTCCTGCCCAGTGCGCCTGTTTTTCGCGAAGGCGGCACGTGGGCATCGTTTGGGCCGAATGCGACTCTCGTCGCCGCGCCCGCCGCACATATCGCATGCTTTCGTCGCATGCGCTCATCGCCTTTTCGTTGCGGGTTTCCGCGTGCCTTCACCGCACATCTTCCCGAGGACGGTACAAAGGCGCGGAATCGCGCAGCCAGAATTCTGTTCAAAAAGCGTGTCGAATGTGGCATGCGCGACCCGTTCCTAAGCGGTCGGGGCGCATTACACCTAACCTTGCATGCAAAACCCCAGGTCACAAAGTATGCGACCTGGTGTTTTCTTCCCAAATATCCTTTCAAAGGCACGTAAATGCCACATTCGAGGCCCATTGTGAACAAAAGCGCGAACGCAGCTACAACCCCAAGCGTTTTTCGAGCTCGTCGTTGATGATTTTCAACGCCTTCACGCGCGCGTAGTATTTGTTCGTGGACTCAAGAATGCGCCACGGAGCATACGGCGTGCTCGTAAGGCGGAACATATCATCGACGGCAGCATCGTATTGCGGATGCTTATCGCGATTGCGCCAATCTTCCGGCGTGATTTTCCATTGCTTGTCGGGATTGTTCTGACGATCGTTGAAGCGGTTGAGCTGTTCCTCGGGGCTTACCGCAACCCAGAATTTCAACAACAGCGCGCCCCATGCCTCAAGCTCGCCCTCGAATTCGTTGATCTCGTCGTAGGCGCGGCTCCATTCCGCGGGGCTCGCGAAACCTTCAACACGCTCAACAAGCACGCGGCCATACCAGCTGCGGTCGTAAATCCCCACATGGCCAGCACGCGGCAGGCGCGTCCAGTAGCGCCACAGGTGCGGATGCGCAAGCTCGACTTTCGTGGGCGCTGGGCTGGGGAAGATGGTGTAAGCACGCGGGTCGATAGCCTGCGCCACACGCTTGATGTTGCCGCCCTTGCCAGCCGCGTCATCGCCTTCATACAGAACCATAAGCGGAACGCGGGCCAGGTACATTTTCAGCTCAAGCTCGGCGAAACGTTTCTGTTCGCGCTTAAGCGCTTCCTGATATTCTTCCCTGGTCAGCGCGAGCGTATGGTCGATATCGGCCAAACGCGGCGGGTTCTTCACGATGGTGAAGCGCGAATGCAGCGGCGCCTCTTCGGCCTGCTCGGCAGCCTGCGCACGAGCAGCAGCCATCACGCGCTCGGTCTCTTCGGGCGTGCGGTCGCGCGGATCGGCCTGATCAAGAGCGCCGGCACTGTTGGCGGCAGCCTTCGCAGCGGCGGCTTCGGCGGCAGCATCGGGACCGCTCGCAAGCGCGCGCTCCAGGGCACGCACGAGCGCCTTGGCAATTGCGATGTTCGCGGAACGCTTGTCCTCGCCGTTGACCATGGTCCAACGCGCGAAATCGAAATCGGTATTGCGCAAAAGCTCATCATAGCGCGCGTAAATCTCGTCGTAGTCTTTCACGGTGGCGAGCTCTTCGTCGCTCACGCGCCACGCGGTATCGGGATTGTCGTGAAGGCCCTTCAGACGCTTCTTCTGTACGTCCTTCGAAATATGGACAAAGAACTTCAGCACCACGTAGCCATCGGCGGAAAGCTGTCGCTCGAACTCGCTCACAGCGCGCCTGTAAGCCTGCAAGTGGGCAGCGTGATTCGTCTCGGAATCGGTGTACACCAAACGACGTGCGGCCGCCGTGTACCACCCGCGTTCGTACAGCGTCATGTCGCCGCGGGGGCCAAGCGCCTGCCAGAATTCCTGCATGAGCGGCTCGAAGCCGGTAACGCCTGAGCCCATATCGCGAAAACGAGCCGCGCCTTCCTCGTCGAAATTCGATAGCACATGCATGTGCGTCGCGCGCGCGTCGAGCTCGTAGACCAAATCGCCGATGCGGCTCCCCTTGCCCGCGCCGTTCCAGCCTTCGAACAATGCAACGACGCCCACGCCCTTCTTGCGGGCCTCTTGCTGCAGCACTACGAGTTTCGCAATAAGTTCGTCGTGCAGGGGCTTGTATTCTTCTTTCGACATTTTCGCCGAAAGATCAACTTGTTCCAGCATATGAATCCCCTTTCACATTGTGCGTTGGCCCAATTATGCGTCAACGTCGCCCACAGGCGAGGTGGCAACGGACATTTCGTGCAACTGTTTACACGTCGTTGCGGGCTTGGCGCAGGCATTTGAGGCAAGCTTGCCTGTCGCCCGTGAGCCAAAACGAATCTTCGCGCCGCACGAACGCCGAATCCAGTTTTCCCCGCGCCCATTCCGCACCCATTCCGCCCTTAAACGTGTCGAACATACACCGATGCGCTCAACGCTACGAGCATTTAGCACATGTCGAATGCTCGTAGCGTTTAGCACATGCGCACCTTTCCGCAGCACGCATGAGCCCCGCAGGCACCTTCGGCACTCGTTCGCTCTCGGCATTCGTCCGCTCCCCAGCATTCTCCCGCTCGCGCCCCGCAAGGCGCCTTTCGCTAAATCGGTGCAAAGCCTTGGGTTTGTGCAAATTCATAGCATCTGCTTATCGGTATAATGGTTAGTAGCTGATGCGCTTTTTCAGGAGAATACGCCCCATATCTATGCGATTTGGTGCATTTCCCCTGTTCTCGATGCACATGAGGGAGGAATATCATGGGTGAGGAAAACGAAGCAAAGGCCACTGTCGCAGAGGTAGACGACACGAAAAAGGCCAAGAAGCCGAAGGCCGATCGTCTCGAGAAAAAAATCGTACGCCCGGCGCACAAGTCCTATATGCAGAACCGCGAGCTTTCATGGCTCGAGTTCAACAAGCGCGTGCTCGACCAATCCATCGACCCGCACGTTCCCTTGCTCGAGCGCCTGAAATTCATCTCTATCTGGCGCAGCAACTTACAAGAATTCTTCATGGTGCGCGTCGGCAGCCTTACCGACCTTGAGCTGGCAAAAGAAATGGTGTTCGACTCGAAGACCGGCATGACGCCGCGCGAACAGCTCGATGCCGTGTATGCGCGCGTGCGCGAACTCACGCCCATCGCAGCCGAAGATTTCCGCCAAACACGCCACCTGCTCGATGATGCAGGCATCCACCAGCTCTACCCCGACGAGCTCACGCCCGCCCAGCACAGAGAGCTCATGGATTATCTGGACTGCAACGTGCTGCCGCTCGTGTCGCCCCAGATCATTAACGCAACGCACCCGTTCCCTCACTTGGAAAACGGCGCGCTCTATATCGCCGTGCGCCTCGATGAGGAAGCCGAAGCCGAAGCGCTGCCCGAAAACGCTACCAAAGCCGAGCGCAAAGCCGCGCGCGCCAAAGCGGCCGAAAACGTACTCATGGGCATCATCCCCATGCCTCGCAACTGCCCGCGCATGATCGAGCTCACGGGCGAAAACGGCAAATACTCGTTTATTCTGCTCGAACACGCGCTCGAGATGGTCGCCGACAAGATTTTCGAGATGTATCCGGTGAAATACGCCAACGTGATTCAGGTCACGCGCAACGCCGATCTCGATACGGCCGAAGAATCCGACGAATACGACGAGGACTTCCGCAGCCATATGCAGCGCATCTTGAAGAAGCGCGGCCGCCTGGCTCCCGTTCGCCTCGAAAGCGAGCGCCCGCTGTCATACACAACCGATAAATTCCTGCGCGAAAAGCTCGGCCTGAAGAAGCAGCAGGCCTACACCGTTGGCATGCCACTCGACATGGGCTACGCGTTCGCCCTCATGGGCAAGGCCCCCAAAGCAATCGCCGAGCCGCTCATGGACGAACCGGCAAGCCCGCAATGGCCCGCATCGCTTTCGCGCAAAGAACGCATCACCGACCAGGTACTTCGCCACGACGTGCTGCTCTCTTACCCGTATGAAACCATGGACGCGTTCGTGAAGCTGCTCCAGGAAGCCGCGGTCGACCCCGACGTCGTGAGCATCAAAATCACGCTGTACCGCCTGGCAAGCCAATCGCGCCTGGCCGAGGCCCTTATTACCGCAGCTGAAAACGGCAAAGACGTGACCGCACTGTTCGAGCTGCGTGCGCGTTTCGACGAGAGCAACAACATCGAGTGGTCCCAGCGCTTTGAGCAGGCCGGATGCAACATCATCTACGGCTTCCACGACTACAAGGTGCACTCGAAGATCTGCGCCATCACACGCCGCAGCGAAGGCGGCCTGCAGTTCATCACGCAGCTCGGCACGGGCAATTACAACGAGAAAACCGCCAAGCTCTACACCGACCTTTCCATGATTACCGCCGACCCCGTAGTTGGCCAGGATGCCGCGCGCTTCTTCCGCAGCATGCAGCTTGAAAGCGCGTCGAGCGACTACAAGGAGCTGCGTGTGGCGCCGCTCATGATTAAGCCGCGCATGTGCGAGGCCATCGACGGCGAAATCGCGAAGGCAAAAGCCGGCAAGCCCGCTCGCATCCTTATGAAGAGCAACGCGATCACCGATCGCGATATGATTGAAAAGCTTACCGAAGCAAGCCGCGCGGGCGTGAAAATCACCATGCTGGTACGCGGCATTTCGTGCCTGGTTCCCGGCATTCCCGGCAAAACCGAGAACATTCGCATCGTAAGTGTGGTTGGCCGCCTGCTCGAGCACTCGCGCATCTACGCGTTCGGCGTGGGTGACGAAACCACGGTATTCCTTTCGAGCGCCGACCTTATGACGCGCAACCTGGACAAACGCGTGGAAATCGCCTGGCCGGTAAACGATCCCGCACTGCGCGCCCGCGTGCTCGACTACTTCACGACCATGCTCTCTGACACCGCGAAGCTGCGCGAGCTGCAAAGCGACGGCACGTTTACCGACCTGTGCGCCTTCGTTCCCGAGGGCCGCAACCCGTTCGACGCGCAAGACCACCTCATCAAAGAGGCCTATATCGCCGCCGAACGCGCCCGCGCTACCGGCTTGACGTCTCCCCAGTTCGTCGACGCAGCGGTGGGCGGCACCCCTGCAACCGCGCCCACGCTTTCTTCCGCCATGGCCGATATGGCAGAAGACGCCAAGGAAGATTTCGTGACCGCCGAGGAAGTTGAACAAAGCGAGGGGACCGAAAGCGAGCCCACAGCCGAAGGCGAAGCCACTGTCGAAGCCGAGGCCGAAACCGCAAGCGAGAGCGAAGCCAAAACCGAGCCCCAGGCCGAAACCGAAACCAAGGGAAAGCATGCTGTCGTCGAGGCGAATCCCGCCTCCTTGGAAAAAGCACCTCTCGAAATCGCCATCGACGATGAGCCTAAGAAGGAAGATGCGAAGGTTTCCATCGAGGCCAAGATGCCTACCGCTTGCGCCGCGCCTGCCGCCACCAAAACAAAAAAGCCGCAGCCTGCCCCTACACCGAAGAAAAAGGGCTTCTTTGCCCGCCTTTTCGGCAGGTAAGCCGCTCAAACGCACGCAACAATACATTTTGATGATGGGCTCTCGTTTTATCACGAGGGCCTATTTTTTCACCTAGGTTTCCGCAGCTCATGGCGCCGCGCGGGCGTATAGTGTTGTTGTCTCTTTGACGAGGAGGGGATTATGGGAGATCCGCCAGAGAAACCGAAAACAGGAAACGTGCAGGTGCTCGAGAGGGCATTCGATTTGCTCGAAGCGCTCGCCCAATCGCGCGAGCCTCTAGGGCTTTCGGCGCTCGCAACGCAAACTGGCATGAGCAAGTCGACCGTGCACCGCATTTTGGCCACCATGCTCGAACGCGACTACGTCACGAAAACGCTCAATGGAGCCTACGCGATTGGGCCGAAACTTTTCAGCATGCTGAGTTACCACATCAATTCGCTCGAACTGCAGGTCGAAGCCAAGCCACATCTTGCCGCGCTTGAGCGAGAGCTGAAACTGCCCGCATATTTAGGCGTGCTCGACGGACCGTTCGTCTCTATCATTTCGAAAGAAGCCACCAACAGAGCCGACGAACTATTCACACGCGTAGGCAAACGCTATCCCGCGCACTGTTCCTCTATGGGGAAATGCCTGCTCGCATGCCTTTCCGCCGACGAGCTGGAAGAAACACTCTATGGATTCACGTTCGAGGCGCACACAGCCAACACCATCACGAACAAACAGGAGTTCTTGAAATACCTGCATGGCGTGCGTCGTCGCGGATGGGCCGTCGATTGCGAAGAGTCCGAGGCGAACCACCGCTGCCTCGCGGCGCCCATCTTCGATTTCTCGGGCGACGCCATTGCCGCCGTGGGCGTGAGCGGTTCGAACGCCGACATGCCTGAAAGCGAATTCGAAACCATGGCGCATTCCGTCGTGAAAGCCGCCCGCAACATCTCGCTTTCCATGGGCTACGTGATGTAGGAGGTTGAGCCGTTCTGTCGAACGGCGAAAACACTCGACGTTGCACGGCAAGCTGGCAGCGCGTTTCGGGTTCAAGCTGCGGCTCGCGTACCGAAGTACGCATCGCCCTGCTTTCGCCCGAACTACACTCACCAGCTTGCCGCTCGCTGACATTTGATGAGGAATATTCTTTATCAAAATAGAAACCCCGCCGACCGGGGAGGATGGGTCGGCGAGGCTGCGTCTCAAGCCTGTTAAATGCTCGTAGCGTTTAACAGGCTTTTGTGAGATAGCGACACGTTATGCGGGCGGTGATTGGCTCGTATACGGCAGGTACGAACGTTTAACGCACGAGCACACAACGCAGAGGCTTTGAGGAATTCAGACCTGTTAAACGCTACGAGCATTTAACAGGTCCCTGTCCTACTTCGACGCGGCTGCGCTTGCGCCTGCGATGCGGCCCCAATTCAGAGCACCCTGCAGGCACGTGCCCGAACCGGGATAGTAGGGGCCAAGCCAACCGGCAGTATTCACGCCGCCGCCATACAGGTGAGGAATCGGATTGCCGTCAACATCGAGGATTCGAGCATCGGTATCGATAATCAGGCCGCCAATGGAACCGATGTTGGTGTTCTGCGTCTTCCAGGCGTAATACGGCGCGGTATCGAGGGCGGTAAGCTGAACCTTACGGCCATATGCTGCGTCCTCGCCCGCAGCGCACGCAGCATTCCACGCATCAACGGTCGCCTTGAGATTCGCGCCCGACATGCCGAGCTTCTCGGCCAAACCTTCGAGCGTGTCGGCCTGCACCATAGAGCCATCGGCAAGCGCAGCCTCGCGAGCCTTTGCACCGTCTTTCGCATTATCGCTCCATGCGCACTTCGCATCTGCGGTGGTCATTTTGGAATCCATAAGCATATAGGTGCAGCCATCAATGCCACCCTGAGCCATGGCCGCATTGAACATTGCACGGCAATGGAACGCATACGTGGTATCTTCGCGAACGAAGCGGTTGCCACGCTGGTCGATGAGGATATACGGAATCTCAGGGTTCTGGTTGTTTGTGTAGCTCCAGGTTTGCAGAATAAGGTCGACCGCGCCATGGAAGGCGGAATCGGCGCCATGGGCCATGCCAATACGAATGCCGTCGCCCGTATTGGTTTCGGCCGTTGCCACGAACTGGGTCTTCAAATCCCAGTATTGCTGCTGGTCATAGCGGAACGCCATCTCTTCGTTATGGTCGATAGACGCCATCGCGAACACAACGCCCTTGTTGGCCTTGTAATTCTTCTTGCCAGCGGCAACACCCACCACGGTGCCCGTTTCATCCTGATAGATGTCGGTCACTTCGGTGTTCGTCTGAATCTCGCCGCCCTTTTCCTCAACGGCCTTCTGCGCGTTCGTGGTCCACACCACGCCGCCGGTCTTGGTTTCATCAGACGCATCGGTAATCAAGTGGATGCGGTCGCGCATGTACTCGTCTTTCATGTACGGCGTGGGATAGCAGCCGAACACGTTGCTAAACGTAATGTTGAAGCTATCGGCCATCCACTTCAAATTATCGGGCGCGTTTTTCGCCATGCACTCGACGAGGTCTTCCTTCACGATGCCCTCGGCGTCGGTGAGCCAGAACTTCTTATGCAGCTCGGCCGAATCGTCGTTTACACCGGCGATTTCCTTTTGCCACTGCGTTCCGCTCGCCTGCACCGCGCCTTCGGCAAGCGCCGTGGTACCGCCGCACGCTGCAGCCTTCTCAAGAACGAGCACCTTTTCGGCACCGTTTTCAAGTGCGGAATATGCAGCCGTGAGACCCGATCCGCCGCCGCCACATACGATTACGTCGTATTCGCCATCCCACTTCTCGGGCAAACCAGAAGCATCGGAACCTGAAGCCTCCTTGCTGCCGCCCGCTGACGAACACCCGGCCAAACCGGCTGCGGCCAAACCGGCAACGCCAGCCATACCGGCCAGGAAATTACGGCGAGACATGCCTTGTTCGGTGGTTGCGTTCATGACGTCCTCCTCATCCCTCACCAGGCCCCTCCGCCTGGTTGATACGCTGCGAGCGCTCGGCCGTTTCCCTTAAACGACCTGCGATTATATTCACAGCGCATCTCTTGGATACGTGATGGTTGTAGTATGCGCCGCCCGAAGCACGCCCGCAACATACCCAGTTCACCGTGCGAACCAGCCGTTCCGCGATGCGGAACGGGCGACCTGCTAAACGCTCCCCACCTGTTAAACGCTACGAGCATTTAACAGGTCTCAAAAACGAAAAGCCCCGCAGGAAAACCTGCAGGGCCAAAAACGGAGCGAGAATACGCTCCTAAGTTGATTTGAAGCAACGTCAACCAAAAGAGGAGCCGGCTTCCACGTCGAAAGAAAGCAAGAGGCCCGCCGGTGGCGCGAATCGCCGCGAAAGCCAAGCGCATTGGCCTTTCGGCCATGCGCGAGGCTTGAACGGCGAGTCGCCTGCCAGCAGGCCTCGCAGCGTCGGCAAAGATTACATCATGCCGCCCATACCCGCGCCAGCGCCAGCAAGAGCGCTCAAATCGGGGCCTTCCTTGGGAATCTCGTTGATGGAGCACTCGGTGATGAGGATGAGGCCAGCAACGGAAACCGCGGACTGCAGAGCGGTGCGGGTAACTTTCACGGGGTCGGAAACGCCCATGGCAATCATGTCGCCATATTCGCCATTAGCGCAGTTCAGGCCTTCGCCCTTCTTCATGCCCTTAACCTTCTCGACCACAACGGAGCCTTCAAAGCCAGCGTTCTGGGCGATGGTGCGCATAGGAGCCTCAAGAGCCTTGCGGATGATGGCAACGCCAACTTCCTCGTCGTGGTTCGCGCAATCAACAGCGTCAAGAGCGGGCAGAGCATGGAGCAGCGCTACGCCGCCGCCAGCAACGATGCCCTCTTCGACAGCCGCGCGGGTCGCCTGCAGGGCGTCCTCGATGCGGCTCTTCTTCTCTTTGAGCTCGGCCTCGGTAGCAGCGCCAACGCGCAGCACGGCAACGCCGCCGGACAGCTTGGCCAGGCGCTCATGCAGCTTCTCGCGGTCGAAGTCGGAGTCGGTATGCTCCATTTCGGCCTTGATCTGGTCGATGCGGTCCTTGATGGCAGCCTTGTCGCCGTCGCCATCGACGATGGTGGTGGCGTCCTTGGAGACCTTGACGGTCTTCGCATGGCCGAGCATGCTCACGTTCGCGTCGGCGAGCGTCATGCCGAAATCGGGGGTGATAACCTGACCGCCGGTGACGATAGCGATGTCTTCCAGCATGCGCTTGCGGCGATCGCCGAAGCCGGGAGCCTTCACGGCAACGCAGGTGAAGGTGCCGCGCAGCTTGTTCAGCAGGATGGTAGCCAGAGCCTCGCCCTCAAGGTCCTCAGCGATGATGAGCAGCGGGCGACCGGACTTGGAAACTTCCTCGAGCACCGGCAGCAGATCCTGGATGGAGGAAATCTTCTGGTCGGTAAGCAGGATGAACGGGTCTTTCAGAACGGCTTCCATGCGCTCCATGTCGGTAGCCATGTACGGGGAGATGTAGCCCTTGTCGAACTGCATGCCCTCGACCGTTTCGATGTCGATGCCGAAGGTCTGGGACTCCTCAACGGAAATGACGCCCTCCTTGCCGACAACTTCCATAGCCTCGGCAATCTTGGTGCCGATGACCTCGTCGCCAGCGGAAATGGTGCCGACGTTGGCAATTTGCTCTTTGCCCTCAACCGGAATGGCGTCGGTCTTGATGGCGTCGACAATAGCCTCGGTGGCCTTCTCGATGCCGCGGCGAACGGCCAGCGGATTCGCGCCGGCGGTGACGTTGCGCAGGCCCTCGGTCACGATAACGTCAGTGAGCAGGGTTGCGGTGGTGGTACCGTCGCCCGCACCATCGTTGGTCTTGGTGGCGGCTTCCTTCACGAGCTGGGCGCCCATGTTCTCCACGGGATCCTCAAGCTCGACTTCCTTGGCAACCGTCACGCCATCGTTGGTGATGGTGGGAGCGCCATAGGTGCGCTCAAGGGCGACATAGCGGCCCTTGGGGCCAAGGGTAACTTTAACGGCATCGGCCAGCTTGGTGACGCCAGCAGCAAGGCCGCTGCGGGCCTCAGCCTGGAATTTAATGTCTTTAGCCATTGTGATTGCTCCTTCAATGGGTAGTTTCTTTTCGAAACTTAATTACCGAATTCGCTTTGGTTTCTATCGTTTGCTTTACGCGGTGTAAACACCATAAAGGTCGTCGGCGCGCATGATGAGCACGTCCTCGCCCTCGATGGTCACTTCGGTACCGCCGAACTTGCCGTACAGCACACGGTCGCCTTCCTTGACGGGAACCGGAATGAGGTTGCCGTCCT
>UMLL01072721.1_pt1 | contig 19628 bp, 14 predicted proteins | sample 1966591 | NCBI WGS metagenome assembly UMLL01 (sample SAMEA4836200, study PRJEB28245) | human gut metagenome | biome: gut microbiome; material: fecal sample | place: Denmark | collected 2008 | reverse complement strand
TTCCCGCCCCTGTTCCCCTTCCAGCTCTCGGGTTCCCAGATCGACTGGCTGCGGGCCCGGATCTTCCCCGTGGTGCGGCTGGAACTGCCCGTACGCGGCGGGACGCATGCCTCGGCCCAGGACGAGACCATCCGCGCTCTGGACCGCGACCAGGAAAATCTGGCACGCGGCATGGGCGCCGGGAAACAGCTCATCATCGGGCCGTCCGGCAGCGGCAAGACGCTCATCCTGGCGCATCAGGCCTGGAACCTGCCGCGGGTGGACAAAAAGATCCGCCGTGTGCTGGTGACCTGCTTCAATCTGTCGCTGGTGGGCTACATCCGCCGCTTGCTGGCCCGCAAGGGCGCCAGCCTTGGCCCGGACGGGGTGGAGGTGGTGCCGTTTTACAGTGTTTGCGAACGTATCCTGGGCGAACCGCTGACCCATGCCGAGGAGAGCGAGTATTACAACATCATCGTGCAGGAGGCACAGGAGCGCCTGCAAGGGGAGCATCCGCTCAAAGGGCACTGGGATGCCATCCTGGTCGATGAGGGGCAGGATTTTTCCCCGGAGATGGCGCACGTCCTGCTGGCCCTGCTGCCGCCGCATGGGGTGCTGACCGTGGCCCAGGATGAACAGCAATGCCTGTACCAGCCGGAGGACAGCGGCTGGGAGAAAATGGGCATCGCCGGTCTGCGGCTGCGCCGTCTGCAACGCCAGTACCGCAACACACGGGCCATCGCCCGGATGGCCTTGCGTCTGCTGCCGGAAGGTGAGCCCGTGCCGGAGCTGGCAGGCGCGGAAGGGGAAGCGCCCTGCTGGCTGCAAAGCGCCGATGCGTCTGCGCTGGTGCGCGACGTGGCGGATGCCGTGGCCACTTTGGTACGGGAGGGCGTGCCCATGAGCGAGATAGCGATCCTCTACGCTCATTCCCGCATGGAAGGGCTGGCGTCCAGCCTGCCGGAAAGCCTGCTGGAAGCGGTGGAGGCCCGGGGCGTCATGGCCCGCTGGGTGGCCCGGGATACGACCAGCAAGCGCTATTTCGACATCACCACGGACAGCGTCTGCATCTCCACCATCCACAGCGCCAAAGGTCTGGATTTTTCCCATGTCTTCCTGCTGGGCATGGATCGCCTCCAGCTGGAGAAGCCCCGCCAGCGGCGTCTGGCCTATGTGGGGATGACGCGCGCCCGGGAGCATCTGACGCTGGCTATTTGCGGCCGGGAAGGGCTCGTCCCCTTGCTGGCAGCGGCAGAGCGGTAGCCGCTTGAGAGCCGTTTGCTGTCCTTCATATGCTGAGGCAGGAGAGCCGGCCGGTGAAAAGCCTCCTGTGCGAAAGCCCTTGCCAAGCGGTCAGGATTCATCTAAAAGAGGAGAGATGCTGGTGTGGCTCAATCGGTAGAGCAGCTGATTTGTAATCTGCAGGTTATGGGTTCAAGTCCCTTCACCAGCTCCAGGAAAAAGCAAAAAGCCCTTACGGAAATCTCCGTGAGGGCTTTTTTGCTTTAGGCCAGCTTTCGGATACTCTTTTGCAGGGAGCTTCAAGTCATGTATCCGCAACGGAGCGTCATGACATGCGGGCTTGCAACTGCGCTCGAGCCTCCCTATTTCAATCACGCACCTGTGAGGGGTGCGACTGTTCTTTGGCAGCAACATCTTGGCTATGTTGAGAGTTTCAATCCACGCACCCGCGTGGGGTGCGACGGCCTATCAGTACGTTGCCGGATATGTTACGAAGTTTCAATCCACGCACCCGCGTGGGGTGCGACCTGGGGCCGCGGTGGCATGGGTGCCCCCTGGGAAGGTGTTTCAATCCACGCACCCGCGTGGGGTGCGACTTGGCCAGCATGGAGGTGCGGCTCACGGTCTCGATGTTTCAATCCACGCACCCGCGTGGGGTGCGACACGTCTCAGGTACAGAGCCTGCCGTTTGAGGAGCGAGTTTCAATCCACGCACCCGCGTGGGGTGCGACGGTCGTGCTGGCGTGGAATACGTGTTGCACGTCCTTGTTTCAATCCACGCACCCGCGTGGGGTGCGACGTCACGGGGTCATATTCGCCCTTCTCGGTAGCCACGTTTCAATCCACGCACCCGCGTGGGGTGCGACAGGGGGATGAAGAATGGATAGATACCCTTGGGACGTTTCAATCCACGCACCCGCGTGGGGTGCGACGGTCTTGCATCCACCCTTCCGAACGGGCGCGTTTGGTTTCAATCCACGCACCCGCGTGGGGTGCGACGCGCCGCTACACCGGCGTGACGTGGTAGTTTTCCGGGTTTCAATCCACGCACCCGCGTGGGGTGCGACCAATGCCGTTTTTCAGATGGCCGTGGGTAAAAAGGGTTTCAATCCACGCACCCGCGTGGGGTGCGACGATGGTCTACAAGCCTGCCCTCCCAACGTGCCGTGTTTCAATCCACGCACCCGCGTGGGGTGCGACGCAATCCGCCGGAACGTGCCCGTGTGAATGCCATGTTTCAATCCACGCACCCGCGTGGGGTGCGACTGTTTCCATGTTTTATCCAGTAGATTCCCGTGATTAGCAAATCCTTTTCGAGGATGAAAAAAGATTCAGGTCAAAGGCAGGACGTTTTTTCAAACTTGAAATATATTTTTTAATGATATCAATATATAACAGGTATCGATATCCTGCCGGGAAAAGACGCCCCATAGAGGTCCTCGATCAGAATATCAGCGGACCTTCCGGATCGTAGGCTGCCTTGACGCCGATATGCTCTATCTTGCTTCGCCAGTGGTTCCCCAAAAAATAGAAGCGCAAGCTGTCCCGTTCCGGATCCATCTCGTCCAGGAGCTGCGCACGCAAGACCTGCCATTGGGCATTATCGAGCAGGCACTCAAAAACAGAAAACTGGACCCGCTGCCCCCAGCTGGTGCAAAGCCTGGCTATGCGGCGCAGCCTGCGCTTGCCTGCGGCATCCTGTGTATTCACGTCATAGCTGACAAGGACGACCATGATCACCTCACGACAAAGGGGGGATAGGCTTCCAGATCATCACGAAGGGTCCTGGCCAGCAGGCGGGCCTGGATGAAAAAAACAAGGCCGACAGCCATGCGTTCATGGAGGAAGGGATGCTCCACGTCGTCCTTTTTTCTTTCCTGCCAGGCAACGATGACCTTTTTTCGGCTTTTTTCCTTCATGGTGACGGCTCCCGACGGTGCGCGGATGAAGTCCTTTGCCGTCAGCTGCTGGCGGTTGATGAGCGACAGGGCCAGCCTGTCCGCAAGATACGGACGAAATTCTTCCATGATGTCCAGCGCCAGGCTTGCCCGGCCGGGGCGTTCCCGATGGAGAAAGCCGACGGCCGGATCCAGGCCGACGCTTTCGCACGCGCTGCGGATATCATGGGCAAGCAGGGTATAGAGAAAGGAAAGGAGACAGTTCACCTCGTTCATGGGAGGGCGCCTGCTCCTTTGTTCAAAGACCATGCCCCCGGCACGGCATTGGGGACGGATGAGCAGATCGAAGGCTCCGAAGTATGTCCGGGCGGCATCGCCTTCCAGCCCTCGCAGGGTCTCCAGGTCGTCTTCCCGGCGGAGCTGCCTGAGGGTATGGCCCAGGGATTCGATGGCGGCGGACAGGGCCGGAAGAGGGGCGTTGCGCGCTTGTCGCATGAGTATGGTCCTGCAGTTGGCCACCTTGCCTATCAGGAAGGAGCGCGCAAGGTCGGCCGTCTGCCGGGGGCTGTCGGTCGCGCGGTACTGGGCCCGACGCAAGAGCACGTTCCCCCTGGTCGGGCCCTGGACAGACGCCATGAAACGGCCGCTCTCGGAAAACCAGGAGACCGTGACGCCCAGTGCCGCACAATGTTCCAGAAGATACGGGCTGCAACTTACCCGGCCAAAGCAGGCGATGGACTGGAGTGTATGCAGGGGGATGGTCCCAAGGCTCTGTCCGTCATGGTGCAGCTCCACACATTCCCCCTGTTTGGAGAGCCGGGTATCCTGCGTGGTGACGAACAAGGTATTCAGATAGCGTTTCATCCCTCTTCCTCACACAGTTTGTCCAGATAGACGGAAACAGCAGGCGGCGAACCGGGCATGCAGCAGGCCGCAAGCGAGCAGGAAGAACAGACGGCGCTTTTTTGTGCGGAGGGCAGCCGGGCGCTTGCCAGCATCTCCCGCACGGCCGCGACGGTCCGCTCCGTTTTTTCCCGAAGCTCCGGGCTGAACCGCACCACCGTACGCCGGTGAGGCGTGCCGTAAAACAGGGCCCCTTCGGGGATGGACGTGGCAAACATCTCTTCCAGACACAGAGCTTGCCCGCAGAGCTGGATACTGTCCGCCAGACAGTCCCTATGGGGAGAGCCTTTTTTATATTCCACCGGGTAGGGCCGCCATCGTCTGCCGTCGCGGTGGAGCTCCACGGCATCAGATTTGCCGCGGAGCCCCAGCCGCGCGGAATGGAGTTCAAGGTCTGTGACGATCCTGACGCCGTCCCGCAGCCGGGTCTCCCCGCTGTGGACGGACTCGTGCAGCAGGCGTCCCGCGGCGGTGTGCTCGTTTTCCGTCCATATCTGTTCCATATGGATGAGCGCGCACTGCCGGGGACAGACCACATAATGCTGCAGGGCGGACAACAGGATGTTGTGCATGGCTACAGGCGTTCTTCCACACTGATGCCTTCAGGGCAGGTGCCTTCCAGCGTGACGGCATAATCCGCAAAGCCGCGGGCCGGGCCTTCACTGGTGCGGCGGCAGTGCACCATATCGAAAAGCTTTTGTGCGGGCGCGTTGCCCATGCGTTTTTCATGCTTGAAGATGAACAGCTTGCGGGCGCCCATCTTGCCGCGTGCCGCTGAGCGGTCATGCTCGAACATGTTGCTGAGCGCCTCCCACAGCAGGTCCAGGTCGTCATCGGCAAAGCCGCTTTTTTCCGCCAGCGGGACGGAAACAAAGCCCTCCATACGATACAGGCCGTAAGGCACGATGAACTTGCGGCCCATGGTGCGCTCTTTTTCCAGGTCTTTTTCATTGGTCACGGCCATACGCGTGATGCTCACCTCGGCAGGGACGACGGGCTCCACGCTGCGGGCAAAGGTCAGCTGCACCGGGCCGCGTACCTGACCGCAGTTCACTTCCGTGCTCATGACAGCGCCGAAGGTACGGATGTCGAAAAAGTTCTCGCACATCCAGGCCGTGACGGCGCGGGCGTCGTCAGGCTTTTTGGGCAGTTTTTTGGGTTCCGCCTTCAGCGACAGGGCCGTGTAGGCTTCCTGGTTCTTCTGGTTGAGCACGGCTTTTTCCTGCACATAGATCCGGTAGCCGGTGGCTCCTTCCTTGGCCAGCTCCACATAGTTGCGCACCTTGCGCTTGAGGCAGACGTCCGTCACCAGCCCCAGGCCTGTCTCGGGGTCGATGCGGGGCATGTTGCCGGCGTCGGGATCGCCGTTGGGGTTGCCGTTCTCCACGTCGAAGAAAAGCACGAAGTCATAACGGTTCGTGATGGCAGGCATGGCAGTTCTCCTTAGTTTTCGGCGTCGTCAGCCGTCTTTTTCTGATAGAGTGCGTTGTTCTGATGATAGTAGCCCAGCATGAAGCGGCCCTGATCCTCCAGCGAGAGCACAGGCGGAAAGACCGTCATGCCGTCCATGATCTCGCTTACCAGACGGGAAAAGCGGATGTCGTAGCCGGGATGCTGCTTGGCACTTTTGGAGATGTGGAACTGGGCCGTCTTCAGCAGCTGCGGGAACACCAGGCAGGGCCGCGTCGAGGCCGCGCCGATGTAGCGCTCCCGGAGCGACGCGTTCACGCTGCCCAGCGCGTCGGTCTGGGCTTTTTCCAGGACCGCGAACAGGCGGCCCAGCCGGTAACCCTTGTTCTGTTCTTCCTTGTCCAGTGACATGGTGGCTCCTTTTGCTGTCGTATCGCAAAGATGGGCCTTGATGAGCGCGGCCCGGTAATAGGTGACGTTCTTGTCCGCGTGGATGCGCTGCAGGGCGGCAGTGTACATGCTTTGCGGCCAGGCGCGCCCCAGCAGGATGCTGCGCAGCAGCTGCCCGCCGAGCAGGGGCGGGATGTTTTCGGATTTTTGCAAGGGGGCAAGGTCCCGCAGCAGCTGCCACAGGGCGGGGTGCTCCTCTTCGCCGGGGTAGCGGCGTTCGATGGCCAGGTCGCGATACCAGCGGCCGAAGCGTTGCAGCAGATTGCCGAAGGTGTCCGTCACCCAGAGACGGACGCCCAGCCGGGCGGCATTGGGGGCAAGTCCGAGTACGAAAAAGCGCACGCTGGTGTCGATACCGTCATCTTCGCTGACGGGGCGGCCGCAGGCCATGGCCGTCAGCAGGGAGCGGACCTTGTGCAGCAGGGCGCTGTCCTGCGTCTGCTCGGTGGCGTCGAGACCGTCGAACAGGGCCCCGAGCAGGGATTCCTCCGCGCAGGCCTTGTCCGTCCAGAAGACGATGCTGTCTTCTCCCAGGCGTACGACCTGTTTGTGCTCCTTTTGGAGCAGGTAGTTCAGGGCCGTGGTATAGCCGCGGGCCGCGCGCGGGCTGACAGGGGCATTTTCGCTTTGTTCCTTGCCGAAGGACTGGAACGAGTTGCAGGTGAACGAGATGAGACGGGCCCCCGAGGTCTGGGCGCCTATGACGCCTTTGATGACGGGATGCACTTTCAGGATGGGGCCTTCCCTGCCCGTGACGAGGCACTGGCCCTGCGGGCATTCCTGTCCGTCGAGATTTTCCAGCCAGATCCGCCGCAGGGCGGGGTGTTCGTGCAGGAAGCCCTCTTCGCCCTGGAGCCGGAAGACCAGGTTGCTGTCCAGAAGGGCCTGACGTTCGGGCAGGCTTTGGAGCATCTCCGGCTGCCAGCGGTCCAGAAAGGCCAGCAGGGCGCGGGCGTGTCTGTCGTCCGCATCCTGCAGCAGTTTCCTGTGGAGGGCGTGAAAGGCTGCCGCGGTCTCCGGGCTGGGGCGTGTATCGTCCTTTCCGTCAACGCCCAGCACATACGCGGCGTCATCCCAGAGCATGTTCGGGAGCAGTTCCTTTTTCCGCCGCCGTGCCGCCGGGACGGACATCTTGCGCGGTTTGCCTTTACTGTCGCGCAGGTCGCGGACAGATCTCAGGCTGCCGTCTTCAGCGATGACCAGGGCAAAGGAGATCTCCGCGCTGCCCGTTGCCGGGCCTGCGTCCATGGCCGGTTCTTCGTGGAGGAAGCGGTCTTCGCCTTCAAGCTGGAAGACCAGGCGGCTGCCCAGCAGGGCCTGACGTTCGGGCAGGCTGTGGAGCATCTCCGGCCGCCAGTGATCCAGAAAGGCCAGCAGCGCTTTGGCGTGTCTGTCCGGGCAGGCATCGAAACGCTCATGATGCAGCGCCAGAAAGGCCTGTCGTTTTTCCGGGGAGGGGCAGGAATCGTCACGTCCGTCGATGCCGAGGACGTAGGAGGTCTTGTCCCACAGGAAGTTGGCGGCGACATTGCTCGATCGGCTGACCGCCGCCGGTACGAAACGGCGCAGCGGCTTGCCTTTGCTGTCGCGCAGGTCATGCACGCCTTTCAGGCTGCCGTCTTCGCCGATGACCAGAGCAAAGTGGATGGCTTCGGCGCTCATGCCTTCGGGCGGCATGCCGGACTGGGGATCCTGCGTCATGCGTTCGTAAAAACGGTACAGTTCTGTCAGATACATAGGGTTTCCCTTTTCCAGCGGGCCACGTCGATGATCCCCTGTTCCAGGCGCGGACGATAGAACAGGGGCTTCATGCCGTGGGCATAGTCGATGTCGTACAGCATATAGCCGAGATCGCGCGGCGCATCGTGGGCCAGGCTGGAGGCGGGCATCGCATCCTCTTCTTCCAGAAGGGAAAAATAGGCGGGGAACTCACGGCACCCCAGACAAGGCTGCTGGAAGCACTCGCCATTCCGTGCGCGGCGCCGAAAGATGTCGATGTGCTTGCCTTCGTTGTCCGACGGGCCGGCTTTGTCCGTCAGCTCGAAATGGGCCTCGATGACGTAATCCACATGCCGCAGCAGCAGGGTGGCCCGTTGCTGGCGGCATTCGTCGGCGAACAGGTACAGGGGCGTGCCGTTCTTTGCCGCATTTTTGACGCTTTTCACGCTGGGGCCCTTTTCCGAGACCTCGTTGCGCCGGATGCTGTCGAACACGATGGGGTTCAGGACGTGGATCCTGTCCACGAGCCAGCGTATGGCCGGTTTCCAGTGGATGGCTTCAAGGATGCCGCGCATCGCCGATGGCGTGGGGACATCATAGCTGCAGCGTTCCCCCTTGTTTTCCGGGCGGGTGAACAGGGCATAGTCGCCCCGGACCCGTAATCTGACTCCGATCATGGGAGCCTCCTTTCAGTTGCTGTCCTTGCCGGGATCTTCCCGGCCTGTCTGGCGGATCAGAAAACCAGATCTGCCGAGGAGATGCCGTCCGCCATCCGCACATCCAGTCCGGTGTCCTCCGCATAGCCCAGACCGCCGCTGAGCAGGTACACGCAGTCATGGAGGCACTCCAGCCGGCCGGCCTGTTCCATGGCTTCCCGTTCCCAGCGGTAGACCTGGACGCTGTAGGATTGCAGCCTGCGGAACACCCGGGAGGGGAGGGCCTGCTCGTTGCGCAGGCAGGTGCGCAACTCTTCCGGGAGCTGGGATTCGATGACCACGCTATCCGTTTGAGATTCGATAAACTGGAATGTTCTGTCGATCTCCGCAAAATCCGCATCCAGCTTGGGGATGCGGTAAAAGCGCGGGTCCAGTGCGGCATTGGAGGATGTGACGAGCTTCATCTTCCGGAGGATGGCGTGCTCATCGAGCAGTTCCGGGTGGCTGTACAGGGCCTGGAAATAACGCCGGATGGTCGCGGGCCCGAACAGGTCGTCCGCATCCTGGACAAGGGCACAGGCCTCGCGTCTGCGGTTCAGGTCGGCGGCCCGGAGGGGAATTGGCTGTTCGCCGTCAAAGACGCAGACCTGCCCAAGCTCCCGTTCTCCATGCCTGTTGCAGCGCCCGGCTGCCTGGGCAATGACATCGAGGCCGTTGCGTTCGCGATAGACCACGGGAAAGCTGATATCCACGCCGCACTCGATGAGCGAGGTGCTGATGACACGGCAGGGAAGGCCGCTGGCCAGCCTTTCCCGTATGGTCTGCAAGGTGCGGCTGCGGTGGCAGGGCGTCATGTACGCGCTGAGATGGAAAAGATCCTCGTTTTTGCCGCATCGCTCGAACAGCGCGCGGGCATGGCGCCGTGAATTCAGGATGCAGAGCACCTGGCGCTCCGCCAGCAGGCGTGCGCCCAGTTCCGCATCGGTGAGCATGGGCTCAAAGGTCGTCCGCACGCGTTCAAAGATCCTGAACAGGGCCGGGAGGGTCGATTCGGGCACCAGGCTGCGGACTTCGTCCGCTTCGAACCCGCAAGGCAGGGCCGTGGAGCGCAGCAGGGCCGGCTGGGTGGCCGTGCAGAGGACGATGCTTGTCCCGTAGTGCCCGGCAAGGCTGCGCAGGGCCTCCACGCAGGGGGCGACAAAGGGCACGGGGATCATCTGGGCTTCGTCGAGGATGACCACACTGCGGGCGATGTTGTGCAGTTTGCGGCAGCGGGAAGGCTTGCAGGAAAACAGGGATTCGAAAAACTGGACGGACGTGGTGACGATGACGGCTGCTTCCCAGTTCTCCGTACTCAGCCGGTATTGCAGGCTGGCCGTACTTTCGTCATCGCCTTCGTCGGGATGGACGAAATTGCTGTGGTGTTCCAGCACCACCTCATCGCCGAGCGCCTCGCGGAATATTTGGGCGTTCTGCTCGATGATGCTGGTGTAGGGCACCACAAAGATGATGCGGCGCAGATCGTGCCGGATGGCGTGCCGTATGGCGAAAGACAGCGAGGAGAGCGTCTTGCCCCCTCCGGTCGGGACTGTGAGCGAGAACAGGCCGGGAGCGGCGGTCGCAGCCTGTTCGCACTGTTCGCGGATGAAGGAGCGGGCCAGGGCGATGGCCTTTTGGCGTTCACTGCTGCCGCAGGGCGCGGCCGCACCTGCCTCGAGTTCTTCCGGGGCCACACGGCTTTCGTGCAGGAATCCTTTGCGATGCAGATAGTCTTCCAGACGGGCGGCCAGCGGCGACAGGGCGGGGACCGCTGGCCGGAGCCGGTAGATGTCGGGGGTGCAGAAACGTTCCGTATCAAGATAGTCGGCATCCACAAGGCAGGAAAACAGCATGCGCAGGGCAAAGCAGATGCGGAAGGGATCAGGATGGCGTCCCTGCTTGCAGATGAGCGGGAGCATCTCCTGGTAGATGTCCATGGGAGAGGCCGGAAGCGGGATGGCCGCGGGGTCCCAGGAGGGGAGCTTTTGGATATTGCCGGGAGCAAGGCGGTGGTCGAGACCGGTACCATATTCGGATCCGGCGTCGGGCAGGCCGCCGTGATGTCCGAGGATGGGATAGGCCAGAAAACGGGACAGCATGGTGCCCAGGGCGGCGGTCTGCCGGGATGGAGACGCTTCCCAGCGTTGCCCGAGCAGTACGGCCCCTGCTGTGGAATGATCGACACGTGGGCCGCCTTCCAGCCTGCGCTGGAATCCTTCTGTGGCTTTTCCGGCATCGTGGTGGGTACCCAGCGTCGCCCCTGTCCTGGCGGCTCCGAACAAGGAGGCAAAGTCCGCTGCCAGCCTGCCGACGTTTTCCAGATGCTCCTGCAAGGTCTGCCAGTCTTCTTTCGGATGGCCGGCGAGCGTATGCGCGTACAGCATGCGTCCCTCCCGAGAGTATGGAGAAATATATGTGTCTTTATTTTATTGTATCAGTTTATTTGTAATGGCTGCAATACGAACGCTGGAGAAAATCATGCCGGCTTTGTGATGTCTTGTTTTTCTTCTGTGATTCCAGATCATTGAAGGCTGTCGCGTTGTGTGTGAGGGGCTTGGAAGGGCGTCGTGCGTCACTGCTGCGCCGACAGGCTGGAAAGATCGCTGGATCGTCTGTCCTGCGCATGACGAGAGGGAAAAAGTCCCGTCCCGCAGTGTATCCGGCATAAAAAAAGCCCGGCATGGAGCATTCCATACCGGGCGTGCCTTGCAGGCGGATGCCGTCAGCCCGTCAGGCCGCGGCGGGGAGGTCCTTGCCGATTAGGCAAAGAACATCTTGGACAGGGTCATGGGATCGATGTACTTGCCGTCCTTGTAGACGCGCATGTTGCCGGAGGCGATCTCGTCGATGAGGATGACCTTGCCGTCGGCGTCATAGCCGTATTCGAACTTGATGTCGTACAGGACCAGGCCCTTTTCCTTCAGGTCGTCGGCCACGATCTGGGTGATCTTCTGGGTCATGTCCTTGATGTCGTCGTACTGCTTGTCGGTCATCACGCCCAGGGCCACCAGGGCGTCCTTGGTGACCAGGGGGTCGCCTAGGGCGTCGTTCTTGAAGGTGGTTTCCACATAGGCGGGCAGGTCGGCACCTTCTTCGATGTAATCACCGTAACGGCGGATGAAGCTGCCCACGGCCTTGTGGCGGCAGATCACTTCCAGGCCCTTGCCGAAGGGCTTGGCAGGCAGGACTTCCATGGTGGTGTCGGCCAGGTTGGCGCTCACATAGTGGGTCTTGATGCCGGCGGCATTGATCTTTTCGAAGAAGTAGATGGACATGCGCAGGTTCACGTCGCCCACGCCGTCGATGGTCAGGCCCACGGAGTTCTCGCCGGGATCGAAAACGCCGTCCTTGCCGGTGCAGTCATCTTTGAACTTCAGCAGATAGTTGCCGTTTTCCAGGGCATAGACGTTCTTCGTTTTGCCAGTGTAGATGAGCTCCATTTTCGATACCTCCGTGAAGCTATGGTGGGAGAAAAATTTTGTTTCGGCCCGGCAGGGCCGGTCAGAATCAAAAAATGTCCGGTATGCATATAATTATTATAGTGTGAAATCAAGCAGGGAATATGGGGGATATTTTTTACTGCATAAAGGCAATACATTAAGAAAAAGAGTGAGTAAATTTTTTATTTTTTATCTAATTTTATAAAAAAATCCTGTGCGATGGATGAAAAAAAATTCCATAAATGGCATTATTATGTAGTGTTACATTTGTTTTTTCTGTTTTTTGTTGCAGTATGTTGAAAGCATGATGGCTGCATCGGGACCACGCTTTGATTCCCGTACGCTTTTTTCCCTGATGCATGGCCCTGCGGCTGTCTGCGAGGCCTTGAAAAAAAATGAAAAAAGTCCCCTGGCCACGATGGTCAGGGGACTTTTTGTTTCAGGCAGGGACCCTACTTGTTGTCAGCCAGGTTGGCCTGTTCGAATTCGTCCAGGGCCTTGCTCACGACCTTGGCCAGACCGATGAGGGCGATAAGGTTGGGGAAGGCCATGAGGCCGTTGAACATGTCGGCCAGTTCCCACACCAGGTTCACCTGCAGCAGGGAACCCATGACGATGAAGCACATCACCACCACGCGGTAGGGGGTCACGCCGCGGGTACCGAACAGGTACTTGACGTTCTGCTCACCGAAGAAATACCAGCCCACGATGGTGGAGAAGGCGAAGAACAGCAGGCAGATGGCCACGAACTTGATACCAAAGGCACCCAGACCGGTGGAGAAGGCCTTCTGGGTCAGGGCGATACCGGTGGTGGTACCGTCCAGGGCGCCGGTGACGAAGATGACCAGGGCGGTCATGTTGAGCACGACGAAGGTATCGATGAACACGCTGACGATACCCATCAGGCCCTGCTGGGCGGGGTACTGCACCTTGGCCACGGCATGGGCGTGAGGCGTGGAACCCATACCGGCTTCGTTGGAGAACAGGCCGCGGGCCACACCGTAGCGGATGGCTTCCTTGACACCGGCACCGATGATGCCGCCGGTGGCGGCCGAAGGATCGAAGGCGCCCACAAAGATCATCTTGAAGGCGGGGATGATCTGGTCGGCATTGCTGAGGACCACGAACAGGCCGCCGATGACATACAGCAGGGCCATGAGGGGCACCATCTTTTCGGTCACGGCAGCGATGCGGCCGATGCCGCCGAAGAAGACGAAGGCACCGCAGGCGGCGATGATCAGGCCCATGACCAGGGGCGGCACGTCAAAAGCGGTCTTGAAGGCGTCGGCGATGGAGTTGGACTGCACCATGTTGCCGATGCAACCCAGGGCGATGATGATGGAGACCGAGAAGAACACGGCCAGCTTGTGGCTGCCGAGACCTTTGGAGATGTAGTAGGCGGGACCGCCGGTGATGTGGCCGGCGTCGTCGCGGGTGCGGTAGACCTGGGCCAGCACGGCTTCGGCAAAGATGGTGGCCATGCCGAAGAAGGCGGCGATCCACATCCAGAAGATGGCGCCGGGACCACCCATGGCGATGGCGGTGGCGGCACCGGCCAGGTTGCCGGTACCCACCTGGGCGGCGATGGCGGTGGCCACGGACTGGAAGGAGCTCATGCCGTGCTTGTCGGCGCGCTTGCCCTTCAGGGAAAGGTCACCGAAGAGCATGCGCACGGCCTGTCCGAACTTGCGGACCTGGATGAACTTCAGCCGGATGGTGAAGTATATGCCCACACCACACAGCAGCGGGATAAGGCAGTACATGCCCCAGATGAAGCTGTTGATGTTGGAGACAAGTTTCGTCAATTCTTCCATGGTTTCCCCCTCAGGCTATCCGGCCTGCATGTCATCCGGCAGGAGAACCCCGTGTCCGTCCGTCGTCTGGCAAGGCATGTCGAATATGGAATGATGGTGTCATGTTCCCGGCAACCTTCGCGAGATTCATGTATGGATGAATGATCTGCATCCATGCGGGGCCAAAAAAACAGCGCGTCCTTTTTTCGTTCCGGGGTGGGCCCGGTACGGATGCCGGTACGGTGGTGTCCGGCGGGCAGGGGCGCTGTCATTGTTCGCTATGGTTGTCGTCGATTTATCTATGCATGTGCGACATTAAACCGTAACGCGGAAAATGTCCATGCCGGAATTGATTGGGAATCATTTCCCAAGCATCGCGTGGAGAGCAAAAAAATATGCGTGATGCCGGCTTGTTGGCTGCCGTTTATGGAAAAAGTCCTGCCCCGGGATGAGCGGATGGGAGCGCCCTTGCTCTTGCGGTCCGGAGAGGGACATGCAGCCCGTCATGGACGGGAAAGACCGGGATCAGGGGCCGGGAGGGCGCGTGCCCTTGGCAGTGGCGGACGCCGCAAAAAAGATCGCCGTCAGGAGAAAGGCATGCCAGGGCAGGGAAGGAGAGGCGGACGAAAGGCGGACGGGGCTGGCGGATCCCGGTGATGGAAAAAACTGACCTGCATCCCCAAAAGGAAAATCAGCAAGGGAAAAAGAAAAAGGGACCGCACGGATGCAGTCCCCAATGGCATCAGTCCTCGTCCCGGACGCTGCTGCGGCGTCTGCGGCGGGGCTTTTCTTCTTCCACTTCTTCAGGCAGGTCGGGCGTGGAGAGCTGTTCCCGGATGCGGTCGCGCTCTTCCCGGGGCTTGGCCACCAGGCGCAACTGCTTGACCAGCACCTTGCCGATGACCAGCACTTCTTCCACATCGGCCAGCTGTTCGAAGTCCGGGGCATCGGGGCTGAAATCTTCGGGAGCGTCCCGCAGTTCTCCAGAAGTCATCCTGAAAATATACATGACGTGCCTCCGTGGCAGCAGTTTTGAGTTTTTCGTATCCAGCTGGACAAAGGGCGACGTGCGCAACAGGGCCAGCCGTTCTTCCGTCATGGCGCGACAGGGGAAATGCCGGCAGGCCAGACAGGCCAGCAGGGGCCGCTGATGCCCCTTGAGCGGGCAGCGGATGGCTTTTTCCGTGGGGTCTGCGTATCTTCCCATGACGAACACCTTTGCCTTGCTATAGCAAAGAGTGCCTTCCGGGCCTAGCCGGGAAGTGGGAAATTTTTTCGCCCGTGTCCGGCCTCGGCGCGCGCGACGTGCCCGGCGGAAGATACGGAGTGCCGGAGGGCTGCCCGTCCTTTCCGTACAGGGTCGCTGCGGGGAGAGGAGCCGGAAAAATTTTATCAAGATGTGTGCAGCTCGCGGGCGGCACACATCGCAGGCCTCGCCGGCGGCGATGGCGTGTGCAGCAAGGGGAGCGGCGGTGCCCCTTGGCAGTGCCCTGCCGATGCGGGAGGGCAGGGACGCCCGCTGCTGCTGGTTCCTCCGGCGGATCAGCCCCGGCGGGCCCAGGTGCAGCGGGCCAGCCCGGCCAGATCCTGCTCGGTGCGGGGCGCGCCGTAACCGGCCTCCATCAGCAGACGGCGCACGGCCTCGCCCTGGCGGTAACCGTGTTCCATGGCGATAAGGCCGCCCGGTTTCAGGGCCTGCTGTCCGGCACGGATGACGGCGTGCAGGTGGCGCAGACCGTCCTGCTCGGAAAAGAGTGCGCTGTGCGGTTCGTGGTGCAGGACTTCCGCCATGACCTCGCCTTCTTCCGCAGCGGCGATGTAGGGCGGATTGCTGACCAGAACGTCCAGCCCCTGCGGCAACAGCGGCGGCGTGAACATGTCCCCCCGTACCAGGGCCAGACGGTCAGCGGCCTGCAGGCTGCTGATGTTGCGGGCCGCCACGGGCAGGGCCCCGGCGCTGTATTCCAGCAGCAGGCCCCGGCTGTGCGGCAGCTCCAGAGCCAGCGTGATGCCGATGCAGCCCGTGCCCGTGCCCAGATCCGCAAAGCGCACGTCCCTGTGCCCCTCGCATTCCCGCAGCACGATCTCCAGCAGCAGCTCGGTCTCCGGCCGGGGGATGAGGGTCTGCGGGCTGACCTCGAAATCGCGGCCGAAGAACTCGCGCCGCCCGGTGATGTGGGCCAGCGGTTCACCGGCGCAGCGGCGGGCGGTCAGGGCGCGGATGGCGGCGGCTGCATCGTCCGCCACAGGGGAGGGCATGGCCAGCATCAGGCCGATGCGGTCAAGGTGCAGCACATGGCCTGCCAGCAGGCGGGCCTCCAGCGCGGGGGCATCCGTGCCTGCGGCATGCAGGTCGCGGGTCAGCGAGGTCAGCAGTTCCTGAAGGGTCATATCCTTGTCCTGTGTGCGGCTGGGCAAAGCAAAAAGGCCCGGGGCAACGCCATGTCGTCCCGGGCCATCCGCGTCACCGCCTTGCAGGGGCGACAGCGGCGTTATTTCTTTTCCGTGGCCGGAGCGGCTTTCTTGGCACGCGCGGCCGTCTTTTTGACGGGTTCGAAGGCCAGGGCCAGCACATCGTCATAAGTGTGCGCGGGGTGGACCTTGATCTTTTTCAGCAGTTCCTTGGGGACCTCTTCCAGATCCTTGACGTTCTGGCTGGGGATGATGACATGCTTGAGCCCGCGTGCCACACCGGCCAGGATCTTTTCCTTGATGCCGCCCACGGGCAGCACCCGGCCCTGCAGGGTGATCTCGCCGGTCATGCAGGTATCGGCCCGCACGATGCGGCCGCTCAGGGCCGAGATCAGGGCCGAGGTCAGCGTGACACCGGCGGAGGGGCCGTCCTTGGGCACGGCACCGGCAGGCACATGGATGTGGATGTCCTGCGTATCGCTGAAGTCCGCGTCGATGCCCAGGCTGTCGGCCCGGCTGCGGATGTAGCTCATGGCGATGCGGGCGCTTTCCTTCATGACGTCGCCCAGCTGGCCCGTGAGCTGCAGGTTGCCCTTGCCCTTCATGCAGGCGCATTCGATGGTCAGCACCTCGCCGCCGGCCGGGGTCCAGGCCAGGCCCAGAGCCATGCCGGGCATGAGGCGCTTGTCCTTCTCGTCTTCGATGAAGCGCGGCGCGCCCAGCAGTTTTTCCACCATGGCGCTGTCCACGGTGAAGCTGCCTTTCTTGCCTTCGGCACGCTGGCGGGCCAGCTTGCGGCAGATGGAGCCCAGCTCCCGTTCCAGGTTGCGCAGGCCGGCTTCGCGGGTATAGCCGCGGATGACGGCGGTAAGGGCGGTATCGTCCATGATGACGTCACCTTCACGCAGGCCGTTCTCCGTCACCTTCTTGGGCAGCAGGTGGCGTTTGGCGATCTCCACCTTTTCCTGCATGGTGTAGCCGGGCAGGCTGATGACCTCCATACGGTCGCGCAGGGGAGCCGGGATGGTCTCCAGATGGTTGGCCGTACACAGGAACATGACCTTGGAAAGGTCGAAGGGCACGTTCAGGTAGTGGTCGCTGAAGGTATGGTTCTGTTCGGGGTCCAGCACTTCCAGCAGAGCGGACGAGGGGTCGCCCCGGAAATCGGAGCCCAGCTTGTCCACTTCGTCCAGCACGATGACCGGGTTGCGGGTACCGGCCTGCTTGATGGCCTGGATGATGCGACCGGGCATGGCGCCGATATAGGTGCGGCGGTGGCCGCGGATCTCGGCCTCGTCATGCATGCCGCCCAGGGACAGGCGCTGGAAATGACGGCCCAGGGCCCGCGCGATGGAGCGGCCCAGCGAGGTCTTGCCCACGCCTGGAGGGCCGGCGAAGCAGAGGATGGGGCCCTTGGACTGGGGATTGAGCTTGCGCACGCTGAGGAATTCCAGGATGCGGTCCTTGATCTTGTCCAGACCGTAGTGGTCCTCATCCAGGATGGCCTTGGCATGGGCGATGTCCAGACGGTCGCGGGAAAGCTTCTTCCACGGCAGTTCCACCAGCCAGTCCAGATAGGTGCGCACCACGTTGGCCTCGGAAGAATCGGCGTGCATGCCGGACAGGCGGCGCAATTGCTTGTCCGCTTCCTTGCGCACGTCCTTGGGCAGACCGGCCTTGTCCAGGGCCTTGCGCAGCTCGTCCAGCTCTTCTTCGCCTTCGGAGGCCGCATCGCCCAGTTCGTGACGGATGGCCTTGATCTGTTCGCGCAGGAAGTATTCCTTTTGCGCCTTGTCCATGCCTTCGCGGGCCGTGCTCTGGATGTGGGCCTGCATGGTGGCCACTTCCACCTCGCGTTCGAGCTGGATGTTGACCAGCATCAGGCGCTCCACGGGGTTCACGGCTTCGAGGATGCGCTGGGCCTCGGCGGTCTTCATGCGCAGGTTGGCGGCGATGAGGTCGGCCAGACGGCCCGGTTCCTCCACGCCCTGGAGCACGGCCAGGATGTCCGGGGAGGCCACGCCGCGCAGCTGGAGCACCTTTTCGCTCTGCTCACGGGCGGAGCGCAGCAGGGCTTCTATCTTGGCGTCGCGCGGGGGCGTCTCTTCCTGCAGGACGGTGATGCGGGCTTCCAGATAGGGCTCCACACGGTGGTAGCCTTCCACCTTGGCCCGGCTGGCGCCCTGCACCAGGATCTTGATGCGGCCGTCGGGCATCTTGAGCATGCGCATGACCTGCACCACCGTACCGGCAGTGTAAAGGTCGTTGGGGCCGGGATCTTCGGTGGATTCTTCCTTCTGGGTGCAGACCAGCAGGTGGCGGCCCTTCTTGAGGGCGGCTTCCACGGCTTTGACGGATTTTTCGCGACCGATGAACAGCGGCAGGATCATGTAGTTGAACACTACGACATCCCGAACGGGCAGCACCGGCAGCAGGTCGGAGATCTGCTGTTCGCCGGGGGCCGACGCCTGTTCGTCGCCGCTCGTCCCCTGGTCCTGTCCGGCGGCATCCACCGCCTGGCTCAGGGCATCCTGCAACTGGGACAGCATGTCCTCCAGCGGATGGTCGTTCTTTTTCTGATCAGACATATATACTCCCGGACTGCTTACAGGTGTCTGCACTGGCAGATGCTGTAGCAGCCATTATCGGTGACGATCACATGGTCCAGAAAACGCAGCCCCATGTTGACGGCCAGCTCCCGCACGGTATTGGTGAAGATGAGGTCGGGCTGGGAGGGCCGGGTCTGGCCGCCCGGATGGTTGTGCACCAGGATGATGCCGCTGGCCTTGTAGCGCAGGGCAGGCTCCAGTACATCGCGGGGCAGCAAAGGGACGCTTTCCACATTGCCCTGGCGCAGGCGTTCCCAGGCCACGAGGCGGTTGCCCGCATTGACCATGGCCAGCCAGCATTCTTCCTGCTGGCTGCCGGCCAGACGGGCCCGGGCCATCTCGGCCACTGCCTGGGGCGTTGCCACTTCCCCCCCCTGCAACAGGGGCGCGGCCGCATGGCGGGCCAGCACTTCGCGCAGCACCTGCCACATGGAGAGCAGGCCGGGGCCGAAACCCGGCACGGCCAGCAGCTGTTCCGGCGGAGCGTCCAGCACGCCGCGGATATTGTGGAAACGCAGCAGCAGTTCCCGGGCCAGCGGTTTGGTATCCTTGCGCGGCTGCCCGTAGCCCAGCAACAGTTCCAGGATCTCATAATCGGCCACAGCCAGAGGCTCGCGAGCCAGTCGTTGACGCAGGCGGCTGCGGTGGCCGCTATGGGGAGAGGCAGAGGATACAGGCATTGCGGTCATAAGGTAAGATGCTTTTTGGCAAGCGCAAGGGGCAGAAAAGAGATTCATTGAGGGGAGGGGGACCCCTCATCTCTGCTGTCGATGCCCGTAAGGCTCCTTCGTCGCTAACGGGCACGGCCTGCGGCCGCCTTCGGTCGTTGCCGGCGCGAGAGGTGTCCCCCTCCCTTCAAATTCCCCCCCTCCCCAGCGCGTTTTACTGGAAGCCAAAGAGGACGCCCCGGGGAGCGTCCTCTTTGGTTTCGTGACCAGTCATAAGCTCGGAAGGGCTGATGATGCAGGCCCTCAACTGCCTGTGGCAGAGAGCCCTGTGACTGTCGTCTGTGATTTTTGGGGATAGAGTGCGCCCGGAGAATTGCAGGCGCCGTGTCACATGTCTTCGTGGAAGGTTT
>UMLL01069865.1_pt1 | contig 19983 bp, 27 predicted proteins | sample 1966591 | NCBI WGS metagenome assembly UMLL01 (sample SAMEA4836200, study PRJEB28245) | human gut metagenome | biome: gut microbiome; material: fecal sample | place: Denmark | collected 2008 | reverse complement strand
CCTTCCACCCCGAACTGACCCCGGACCTGCGCCTGCACCAGTACTTCCTGGACATGCTGGCCTGATCCGCGGCATCTGCCGAAAAACAACGAGCCCCGCGCCGAACGTTGCGTTCGCGCGGGGCTCTGTCGTTCTCTGGCACCGGGATGCGCCCAGGAGGATCTTTGGCTTCTTCTGTCAAATGTCCGCCCCTTCCTCCGAAAACGTCCCCACTCCTGACCGTTACCTGGCGACCGGCCCGCACAAGGCCTGTCGTCCTCCTCCCCTCCCGGTACGGCTCGGACTGCTGACCGCATCCCCCCACAAGGGAGGCTTCCCTTTTCCGCGTGAACATGAAAGATTTGTCCCACGCGCCCACTCCCGACAGCAGCCGTATGGTTGCACGGGCGCAGCTGCCAACCTCCGCCCCAGGAGTTCCCATGAGCAATACCACCCTGACCGCCATCGACGGCCTGCTGGCAGGCCACGCCACGGACGACCGGAACCATACCGGCTGCACCGCCATCCTTTGCCCGCAGGGCTTCACGCCGGGCATCGCCGTGCCCGGATTCGCCCCGGGCTGCCGTGAGACCGAACTCATGCGGCCCGAATCACAGGTGGATACCGTGCACGGCCTGCTGCTGGCCGGAGGCAGCGCCTTCGGACTGGCCGCTGCTGACGGCGTCATGCGCTTTTTACGCGAACAGGGACACGGATTCGCCATGCCGCACGGTGTCATCCCCATCGTCCCGGGGGCCGTCATCTACGATCTGGACATGAATGCCCGGCCCGGCGTGCTGCCCGATGCGGACATGGGCTATGCCGCGGCCCGGGCGGCCTCGGCGGCACCGCTGGCCGAAGGCGCTGTGGGGGCAGCCTGCGGGGCCCGCTGCGGCCGCCTGTTCTGCCTTTGCCAGGATGCCGCGGGCAAACCGCTGGATCTTTCGGACAAGAGCGGTCTGGGCAGCCTGTGCCTGGAACGGGAGGGCATACGGGTGGCGGCCCTGGTGGTCCTCAATGCGCTGGGCAATGTCTACGATGCCCGGGGGAACTTCCTGGCCGGCGGGCGCTTCCCTGACGGCACGCCTGTGCCCCATGCGCAGGCTTTGGACGCTCTGGCCGGACAGGTCCCTGCCGGCAATACCGTGCTCACCGTAGTGGCGACCAACGTCCCCCTGGACAAGACCCAGTGCAGCCGTCTGGCCCGCATGGCCGCCACCGGTCTGGCCCGGCATATCATCCCCGCGCACATGCTCTTCGACGGGGATATCGTGTTCACGCTGGCCAGCAAGCAGCCCCTGCCCAAAGGGCACGGCCCCTGGAATGAGCTCTTGCTGGGGGCCCTGGCCGCTGACGCCGTGGCCGGAGCCGTCTGCCGTGCCGCCCGGCCGGGGATGTTCGCGTGATGCCGTATCACAGGGGGAGCCCTGCCGGACAAAGAGTCCCCCTTCCCTGCTCTCGGCTTTTTTCCGGCATGCGCCTCTGAAAAACTGCGGCGGGAGAATGATTCATAGCGTAATAACCGAGGGGATAAAAGTGGGATAACCAGGGATGAGCCGGGACATACCGGGAAGACACTTTGCAATTTTATTGCGTGGGATGAAAATGGAAAGGGAGGCCGAAGCCTCCCTTTTTTCGTCTCTGCAAAGCAGGTCACAGGACGTTATTGGTCCGCATTTTTCTGCCCCTCCATGAGGCGGTTCACATCGGCCTGGGTGGCGGTGTCTACCACTCTGACCTGAAGACGCCCGCTATCATCGCAAAACAGGATGATGGTCTTCTGACGCGCCACCAGATCCACGAAACGCACGACGGTGTCGGCGTATTCAGTAATGATCTTCTGATTCTCCATCCGCATCTTTTCGTACAGCCCGGCATAGCCTGCCAGTATTCTGTCCTGGCTGGCCTGGAGGCATCGGGTCGTGTAGGCGGCCGAAATGGTCGCCAGTATGCCTCCCGCAAGAAGCAGGAGCAGAGCCGCCCAGGAAAGGATCTCTTTCACTTCCATGGTTACACGAGCCTCCCGAGCAGTTTTTTCCCGGCATTGAACGTCACACCACGCTTGGGTGGAAGGGACATAGGCTCGCCTGTACGCGGGTTGCGCACCATGCGGGCGGCCCGTGCTTTTACCTTCAGGCGGCCGATGCCCGGCAGCGTCACGTCATCCCCGGCAGCCAGCCGTGCAGCGCAGGCTTCGGCCAGAGCATCCAGGACAACTTCCACGTCCACGGCGTGGAGATCGCGGGCGTCTTCCTCGCGTGTGATGCGCAGCACGTCCTTGATCAGTTCCGCCTTGGTGACCAGATGGCGCTTTGCCTGTTCCTGACTCATTGATCTTCCTCCTGTAACAAAACCCCGGGCAAGACGCCCTGACGTAGGCGCCGCCGGGAACGTTCCGCGCGGATGACCTGATAAAGCGTCGATTCGCTCAACTTGTACCGCGCACGCAATTCCAGAACATTGTCGCCGGTGTATTCGTCAAAGATCCTGGCATCCCGGCGAGCCTTGTCCTTCGGCAAATAGATTTGCTCGCCCCCGAACTCCAACGCGATGCGCGTGGTGACTCGGCGGGCGAGCGTGGTGGTGCCATTCGCGAGCTCTTCCTCGATGATGGCCTCTATCTGATTCAGCAGGTCTGAGCCGCGGTTAGTGCCGGACCTCGCCACAACCGCCTCCGATTATGGGAAGCCCGTCCAGCATGGGCGGCGCATCCTGCTCCTTCAGGACCGACAGGCAAATCTCTCGCTTCCGGGGATCGTCGCAGCGGTCGAGCCACCGTTTCAGGGTCTCGATAACAAGGGAGAGTTGCTTTGTGCTGGCGTCCGCCAGGCCACCCCCTGTGATACGGCGCACATAGGTGCCGAGGGCCTTCTCGGATCTGTCCCGGACGATGCCGCAATCGGCCATGGTCAGCCAGAGGGCGCGGATTTTCTTCGCCTGCGGATCATCCACGAGGCGGGCGCCCTTATGGATGGCCTGAGGTGCGAAGCCGCGCCGCTTCAGTTCTTCCATAACGCGCCACTGCTCGCGGGCGTTTGTGTCCCGCAGAGAGTTTTTTCCGATCGTATCGACCAGAAACATCCGGTAGGTCTCGTCATCCATGCCGAGCCGTGCCTTGGCCATGTGGATCATGCCGATCAGCTTGCTCATGTCGTCCCCCTATGTCCTGTTGCCTTCCAGCTCCGTTTCGTTGAGCTCGTAGAAAAAGCCGTCTTCCTGCACCAGCTTGCAGCCCACATCCGCCAGCGTGTTGGGGCCGAGGGTGCGCAGGGCTTCCTTGTCCACTTCTTCCTTGATGCGGATGCAGTTGGTCATGCCGCGTTCCCTGAGAACGCCCAGCACCCGTTCCCAAGTCATTTTTTTGATGGTCCGCAGGCTGGACGAGACTCTGAAACCGATGGTGCCGAAAGTCAGCTCGCGGGACTTGCGGCCCTTGAACAACTCTTCCCGCCGGGCCAGTGCGAACTGCATAAGCGCCTGCTCGCGAGCTTCGATGTCTTTTTTCAGCGGTTCACAGCGGGCGGCGCATTCTGTTTTCAGTTTGTCCACGTCTTCCTTGAGGGCGATCTCATGCAGACTGATCTGACGCTTGCGGGCGGCTATTTCGGCCAGGATGGCGTCGGCGTCTTCCACGGTGTTCACAACAGGGATATTGAGGACAGGTTTCACACGCTTCGTCATGGTTTTTCTCCTTATTCTACGGCTGTACCTGCCGCACGATATCGGCGTCGACGAGGTCAAAGCCAAGTTCCGCCGCCAGATTCATGGCAGCTATGGCAAAATTGCTGATGGCCAGCGGGTAGCCAAGATATACTCCGGCGGAATTGAGCCCGCGTGCCACGATCAGCTGGTCATGCAGTTCCTCGATCCCGTCCGGGGAAAAAACATCCTCCAGGCAGGCGCCCGCCCTTTGGAAGCGGAAGGCGAGAAAGTCCCCGGGCTGCTTGATGGGCGGCAGCTCCACCACATCGCAGCGTTGCACCACCTCGCGCACGTCGCTCTGGGTGCTGGAAAGCTTGTCCCTGAGTTCGGTCTGCCCGATGAGGATGATGGACAGCAGGCGGCGCATGCCGTCCTTGAGTTCCCAGAATCGCTTGAGGGCCTTCAAGGTGTGCATGTGCAAGTCGTGGGCTTCTTCGATGACGAGGCAGTGCCGGAAGCCCGCACGGCTGGATTCCACCAGCACCTTGTGCAGCTTGCGGGCACGCATCTCCGGGCTGGGCGGCACGCTGGTTCCGGGCGAGACGGTGGAGATGATGGCCTCGGCGATGTGCGGGGCGCGCAGCGGCTTCCCGTTCTTTTCCGATTCCGCCATGCTCAGGGTGTACGGTTCCACCACGATGACGGATTCCCCATTCAGGCGCAGACGCTCCACCAGTTCCTCGCGCAGCGTGGACTTGCCGGAGCCGGATTCACCAACCACGGCCAGGAAATTACCGTTGACTGCGGCATCGTGCATGGTCTCACGCACAAAGCGGCTGTCCGGATTCAGGTAGACATCCTCCACGCCTTGCGGATCTGCGAAGGGATCGCGCAGCAATTTGAAGTGCTGGCGGGTGGACATCTTGAGGTGCTGTTTACGGATAATCATATCGTTTTCCTCTTGGCTGCTTTCGCCATTCTTTTCTTTTACGTCCGTTTCTTCGTCTCTGAGCGCCCATTCCGCATCCAGACCGTTCGCGCCCGATTCCTCCAGCAGGGAGATCAGCGCATTTTTAAGTCCGGTCCAGTCTTTTTTGGGCGGCAGCCCCTTGCGCAACAATATATTGATGGTCGCGGGGCTCACATTGCAGGCTGCCGCCGCCTGCCGCTGACTGATTTTGTGGACGGCAAACAGATTTCTGAGCGTCGCAGGATCTGTTAATTGGCGCATGCCCGTCCCCCTTCAAAGCGGATTACGGTCGCGGGACGCGGTGCAAAGCGCTCCTGAATGGCCCCGGCCAGCTCTTCCAGCGCCCCTTCCGGCACCTGCACGGGGAAGCGCTTGCGCACCAATGCCATGCAGGCAGCCGGATCAGCGCTCCATACCTCGCCGCATAGAGCCTTGAGGCGCTGCGCCGCCTGTGCGTGACTAAGCGGCATCGGCGCCACCTGCGGTGTGTCCACGGGCAACGCTTCGCCCTTCCGGCGCAGGTATTGCGGGGCCTCCTTCACGTCCGCCATAATGTCCAGACCGGCATACGGCACACGGTTGCGGGCCTTATGGGCCTTTTCGGCCTCTTCAAGACTGTCCGTTCCGTAGGCGCGCATCTTGATTTCCTTGAGAGCCGTTTCCGCCGGGGTATCAGGCGCACGGCGGAAGGTCTCCCCGATGATCGGAGCTGTGATGTCCCTCCCGGCAGCGTCCTTCTCGATGGGCTGGACCTCAAAGCACAACTTTTCGCCACTCGGGAGCTCCTTGATGACCGTAATGGCCGGAGCCCGGAAGGGATTGAGGCGCACCACCACGCTGTCGCCTACGCACAGGCCGTGGTAACCCAGCTCGCGCAAGTCGTATTCATGGACTCCACAAGCCCGGGTATCCACGCTGATGCGGAACTTGCCGTCGATCTTGCGGCGCACGTCCTGCCAGTGGGCGATGGCCTCCAGCACGGAGCGATCCACGGTCTTGAGCTGTCCGTCCGTAATGCCGATCCAGAGGTTGTTCCGGGGGCGTCCCGCACGTGTCAGAACGGCGTGGGCGTTGAAATGGCGTCGCCACGCATCCGCCTGTCGCTGGAGCTCTTCAATGGACGGGGTCTCCATGAAGCGCAGCCGGGACTCAAACCCCTTTTCTACCAGATTTTGCAGGCATTCTACCGTGCCCTTGGCGCGGGGATTGCCCGCTTCATGCGTTAGGGGGATGACACCAAGGTTATCGAGAAAGTCCCGCACAAGTGAGGAAAGGTTGCCGCTGCCCTTGTCCATGAGCAGCTGGACAGGGACGCCGTGCAGAGGGTCTCTTTCGCCACGATCGCTTATCGCTTCCACCAGTGTCCTGATGACCCCTTGAGCGTCTTCTCCCTTGGCCTGTTCGTAGCGCAGGTAAAACGCGTCGCTGAAGTGATCCGCGACGATGTAACGGACGACCCTCTGCCCGGCGATCTCCACCAGTTTCCCGGGCTTGTCCTTGTTATAGATTTTTTCGTCCAGAAGACGCACACCGCCGCCCTTAAGGCGGTAGAGGACGCAGACGGATGCGTCGATCTCCCATGTGTGGTTGGGGTGCAGGCTGCGCAGCTCCGTGGCGGGGCGCGCCGCTCCCAGCTGGTCAGGATGGCAGGCGTAGCGGCGCATGGCGCGGGAAAGTGTCGAAGCGCTGGGCATGATGACTTCTCCGGTCTCCGGGTTGACAATGCCGAGGCCGTTGGCGGCCAGACGCTCGCGGGCGGCCTTGATGGACGTGATCCGCTTGCCGGTCTGGCGCTCGCTCAAATGGGACAGTCCCCCGACAGCAAGTGCCAGCTCCCGGTCGACGCAGGTCTCGCCCTTGTCCGCCCGCGTTTTGCGTCCGCTGCTCCAGCCCGTATGCTTTTTGAGAAGGGCGTACACGCTCTTTTTGCTCTTTCCCAGCGTGGCGGCGGCGCGTTCCATGATGCGGCCGCGCTCACCACCAACGGCGGGAGCCGCCGCAAGTTCCTTTGCCGTTTCGTGCAGAAAATCTTGCTGTGCGGGCGTGAGAGCCATAGCCGCCCCCCCTTTATTCCCTGTTGTCGTTCATGTCCGTCCCGTCGTCCTGCGGCAGCTCAAGGTATGCCCGCAAATCGACATCGATCCCCGCGCCGAGAAGGGCCTCGGCCACGGAATTGGCCAGCACGCTGACGCGCTTGTGTATCCACATGCAGGTTTCGTCCGTGGACCGTTCGTCCTGCATGACCGCGGCGCAGCGGGAAGCAAGGCCCATGACGGCCACGAACACGGCCTGACACTCGCTGTCCACATCGGCGCGTGCCTGCGCATTGGCCTCATTGCGTGCCGTGACCCTGTCGTCAGGGCTCATGCTGGTCAGTCGGGCCACCTGTTCTTCCAGGGCGTCCAGCTTTTCGCTTTTTTCCTTGCTGACCTTTTCCTTGGCCTGCATGTCGGCTTCCAGTTCTTTTCTGTCCGCCTTGGCCTTGGCCAGCTCCAGCCGAAGGTCGGCCAGCTTTTCTTTGACCTCTTCCGGGCCTTCGGCCGCGGCCACGTCATCCAGTATGGCCTGCCTCTCTTCCGGCGGCAGGGCCGCGATGCCGTTACGCAACAGGCGCAGGTCACGGTAGCCAAGGCCGAGCTTCTCCTGCATCTCCATAAAGTCCCCGCCGAACGCGGCGAGATTTTGCAGGTCTTCGTGGATTTTTGTCTTGCTATAGCCGTAGGCGATGCAGAACTCCTCCCAGGTAGTGACGGTCACGGTCTCGCCGCTGGCCCTGTCGGTGACGCGGGCGCCCTTGTAGGCCTTGCTGTCGCGGATCTGGGCGAACAGCTTGAGCATGGCCACCCGGTTGGCCGTCTCGTTGTACTGAAAGGCGGCAATCATGCCCGCCGCCTCAGCAACGCGCAGGCTTTGCGCAAGCTGCGCCTTGGGCATCACGGCGGTATCCTGCCGCAATTCGTCCACATAGGCGCGTGTGGTCTGGTCACTCACGATGTCCGGCGTCGCGGGAGCCGGGCCGTCAATAGGACGGCGGCCACGGGTAGGGGCGGCGATGACGGGGGTATCCATATCTTTCATGTCGGGCTCCTAAAGATACTGTCTGGCCTTGGCCTGCACGCGGGCCGCGAACTGGTCACGCTGACGGGAAAGGTCGTCCATATACAGGGTGTACACTTGCATGAGGGCCGCCGGTTTCTCCGTGATGGCCCAGCGGTTCGTCTCCAGCCGTCGCACCCAGCCGGTACTTTCCAGCATGGCAAGATCCCGGCAAATGGTGCTGGGGCTGCATCCGAGGGCATCGGCGATCTCCTTGTTGGAAAAGCCGTCCAGCACCCGCTGGAAAAGCAGCTCCACGATCTTCAGGACACGGACGGGGGCCGCGTCGGTCGTCGGATGTCTCATATCCACCACCTCGGCTGCGCTAGCAGCTCAAACGGCTGGGGCGCGTCATCGCTTGCCGCCATGCGCACCTGGTTGAGCGGGATGCCCAGCTTGCGGGCATGAGCTATGGCGTCAGCCACGCCCTCGCTTTCACGCATCCCGTCAAGCAGCAGCACGACGAGGGCATCGCATGTTTCCAGCATCCGCAAAGAAGCCTCTTTCCAGAAAGGATAATCCGTAGGCAGGCTGCGATCCGCCGAGCAGGCGGCGTGCCGCATGCCCACCGGGCACATGACCCGCCAACCGGAACGGGCGAACCACGCCGCGCACTGGCTGGCGATATCCGCACGGGCTGCCCGCTTGGGGGCCTCGGGATGATGGTAGGAGGTGACGACGCACAGAACGGCGGGGTGGTCATCCAGCGCCCAGGTGGCGTCGGCGAGGCCCACGTTTTCCACAAACCAGAGCTTGCCCTCGCCGATCCAGCTTTCAGGTACACGGCGCTCATGGGCGTGGCCACAGGCGGGGCAGTGCCAGCTCAAGGTCAGCTCAAACGCGGTGCTCTGATAATTGTCTCGCCGGGTGATCTCGCACACGGCCATGTCCGGGACGGCATGCGGGGACACAGGGTTGTAATGCGGGATGCTTGCCGCCTGCACAAGGCGGCCGGGCCAATCCTTCTTGAACCGGGGCGGTTCCACCTTGCGCCACTCGATGAGGGAATCAGGATTGCACAGGCGCATGATCTACTCCGCCACATCGGGCCGCACCAGCCCGTCGATCTCGTCCGCGACGCCGCGCAGAGTAGCAATGACACGGCGCAGCGTATCCCACTGCTCCGTGGTCACATGCCCGGAAAAGGCGGCCAGCTCCGCGCAGACTCCAAGGATGTCCTGTGCCGGGGAGATAAGGACTTGCGCTTCCATGGGATGGGTGATACTTGTCTTGTTCATATCGTTTACCTACTTTGGTTTTGGCGGAACTGGCGGGTTCCGCCTTTTTTGTTTTTGGCTTCCTTGAGGCACTGATCCATCAGCTTCCTGTATTCCCGGAACATGGGGACGAAGCTGATCTGCCAGTATCTGTTCGCTCCATAGCGGGCAGCATTCAGCCGTTCTTTCATGTCGTCGCGGGCGGTTCCGTTTTCACTGCCGACCAGAAAGCCGTTGACAAACGCTTCCTTGACGAACTTTTCCAGCTCACGCTCCCTGCTCATGCCGTCCGCCTTTCGTCCGTCGGCTCACCCTCCTTGATGCCGAGCGCCACGGCGATGTCGTGCGCCACGCCGTAATTGCCCTTGGCGCGATCCCGCAACAGCTCCTGGACCACGCGGACGGGGAAATTGTTGGCTCGCGCCCATGCGGCGGCGGTGAGGCCCTGAGCTTGCAGCCACTCCCGCGCCTCGGCGCGTGTGCGCAGCTTCTTCTTTTTCATGATCATCTCCTTTGTGGGTAAAGCCCGGATTATGCCGCTCCGGGCGGGCGTCCCGCATGGGCTTGCGGTATTCGCCGTTGCACGCTGCTCCGCGAGGTGAACGGAGGTCTACACGGTCGCGGTAGCCGGGGCTCAGGCCCTCGTAGGGCTCCGGCCCGCTTTGAGGTTTCCGGCTCCTCTGGTAGGCTCACTCATCCACAGTCAATCCAACCCCGGAACCGTTCCGGGAAAAAGGAGCCGGAAATATGGAACTGTATCATTTTTGCCAGACCCCCCTTGAATCGGGCGCTGTGATAAAGCCTGGAAACTGGGGAAGATTGATGTTGTTGGAATCATTTCCAAAAACAGAGGTCGCCGACGTCGAAAATATATTGTTTGATGTAGTTCTGGAGAATGTCCGATTGGCTCTGTATTCTGACAAGCCAAGTCGCTTTGCCTGTGTCTACACATGCCTTGGCATCGAAAGCGCCAGATTATTTGCTCCCAAGAGACCATACTATCCTTGCTATAAAGTTGAGCTTGTATACCCTGATCGCCCAACATTTTGCGGATCATGGCAACACGTTGAACAACGAAGCGGTTCTCTGAAATCGTGGTATTCTCTAGCCAAAACCTATTGGTCCACAGACTGGAGGACACAGTCGCCCAATACTCTCGAATTGCTTTCCTTATCCCCCATCAGAATTGTTGATGAAGCCAAGCTGTAGACGACCCTTGCCAATAGGAGGGGCTTGCCCCTCCTATCAGATCACCGGGGCATTGTTCGCCAGCATATCTGGCAGGAGTGGTGATGCGTCGCGCAGTTCTCTTCTTCCCTGTAGGGGCAGTCCTCAGATTGGCGATGTTGAGGCAACGTTTTTTCCGTCTTGCCAAGGCGGGAGGCGATGCTGCGTAGCGCACAATCCGCACAGATATGGCAGCGCCGGCCCATTCCGTTATTGGCCGTCACAGGCCCGCATTCCGCCTGCTCCCTGCCGCAAAAATCGCAGTAAATATTACCCGTGGGGCTGATCATCGCTTTCCCCTGTTCTTGTGCCGCGCTCGCCTTTCCTGTAGGAAATTTGAAGGCGTTTAACGGCGTTGTTCATGGATATTTTTTATATCCGATGGATAACTTTGTCAACCATGCAGATATTAAAAATATCCAGGTGATATACATGCCTCACCCTGAAGATTTAGGTAGCCGACTTTTTGAAGTACGGGGAAAGCTTTCTCGAAAGGAGTTTGCTCAAAAATATGGCATTCATGAGCAAACGCTTATACGTTATGAGAATGGGCAAAGAAGACCGGATAGTAATTTTATACGAAAAATTGCAGACGGGGAACAGATTTGCGAAGAGTGGCTCATATCTGGGGAAGGTCCTAAGTACTTGGCAGACAAAAAGTCCGACATGTCGGACTTTTTGAGGCAAGCATCTGGCGTACATTCTAATTTTTCAGATAGTTACAAGTCTGAGACATCCGACACGTCGGACCTTTTTATCAAAGACCTTATGCAGCGATACTTGAAGCTTGCAGAAGAGCATGCGATGACGATGGCCCAAAACGGTGACCTGCGCGTTGAGATTGAGCGCCTACGCATGGATCTGGAACGCCGGGACATGCGTATCCGTGACCTGGAACGAGAGGTCGCCGAACTGCGGGAGGCGCGGAAGGGGCCTTCCGCTTATGGAAGTGGAGTTGCGGGGAGTGCGGGTTAAGGTCTACGGAGTGCCCGAGAGGTAGTTTTTATGGATTATCGGGCAGTCAGCCAGAGTTCCGTGGCTGTCGTGATCGCATCCTGGGGGGATAAGGCCGAATTATGAGGCCAGATGGATAGGGAGCAACCTATGAGCATTTTTAGCAAAATTTGCGGCCTATTTGCGACACCGTCCGCGCCGAAGGAACCGGACAAGCGCCCGAAGCCTTCAATGCGCATTAGCAAAAAAGTGGAGAATACATGGCTCCGCAATGACTTTGCCCGTGGAGAAGATGTTTTTTCAGCTGCGTTCCGCCAGGTCATGCGAGGCATTAGCATGGATGACTGTCTGCAGGATAAGATATCGCAGGCTCTGTACGACAGCTTAAATGCTGGTGGACGAGAACAGGAAAAAAAGCTGTATTCCGTGCTGAAGGGGAAATCTTGGTCGTGGCCAGATCTGGCCAATTGGCAGGAATATTTTCAATCAGCAGGGGAATGGCCTTATATGTGGCGAGGAGATCATCTCAATCCTACGTCACATGAGGGCATTTTATGCCGCTGTCCTATTGATGGAGTAACAAGTTGGGAACTGGCCAGGCATATTGATAAAAAAACGCTACGGGGAACCCTAGATCGGCTGAACATTCCATATACAACTGAGACAAAAGTTGCCGATATGCGTGTTATGGTAAGGTCCATCCCTGTGTCGGATTTACGAGGCGCTCTTCCTGACGAGGTTTATCGGCAGGCTGAAGAGAAAGTTTCCGACGATTTATTGTGGGCAAAGTGTAAGCTCTTGGCACATACCGTGATTATGCGGCATGGTAAATTGACAATGGCCAATCGATGTAAGCCATCTCCTCAAAAGTATCGCCCATTTCAGACGACTTGTCCTATTGAAAAAAAATTTGGAGAAAAATGGGTGCGGGGTGAGCTTATTGGACTCCCTCCCTTTTTCCCGGGAGATCGTACATCGCTCTTACTTAGAGACAGCTCTCTCCATTTTCGTTAACTGCATCATTCATCCAAGCCCGCCCACAGGCGGGCTTTTTCATGTCCTCGTTTTCCTGAAATTCCACAATGCACCTCCAGGCCGCGCCGCGCTAGGGTAAGGCAATCGCCCCGCATAAGCCGGGCGCCACCCTAACCTCTGGAGGCGTCATGCCCACCATATCCACCCGCCGGCAGCGTATGCTGTCCACCCTGCGTCCTTTCTATGATTTTCGCGGTCTGTCCCTGCTGGCCCTGTGCGCCGTCATCGGCCTGGTGACGGACCCTGCCGCCACCCTGGGCCTGGCCGGATACCTGGCCTATGTCATCGGCATGGCCGGGGCCGCAATCATGCTGGCCAAGATCGTCATGCCCTACCTGGACGTTTCCGAGCACGCGGCCTCGGCCCTCAATGAAGGCAACGTGGCCAGCGCCCTGGTGGTGCTGGCGCGCTCCCTGCTCATCATCGGCTTTCTGGTCTGCATCATGGCCTGGGGGAAGTGATGACCGCCGGTTCCGCGTTGCTGGCCCTTCCCCTGCTGGCCCAGCTCTATCTGCCCATGCTCTATGAGGAGCACCTGACCTACACCCCTGACTTCTACGACCCGGCCATCTACGCCGGGCAGGTGGAGCAGGAGACGTGCTACGGCCTTGGCAGCAAACGCTGCTGGAACCCGCGCACCGAGCTGAAAACATCCCGCGAGTACGGTTTCGGTCTGGGGCAGATCACCATTGCCTACGACAGCAAGGGCCGGGTGCGCTTCAACAACTTTGAAGACGTGAAGAAGCTGCACAAGGACCTCAGGCACTGGCGCTGGGAAGACCGCTACGACCCGCGACTCCAGCTGCGGGCGCTGGTCATCAAGAACCGCGCCAACTGGAACGCCCTCAAGGGCTGCGCCACGGACGAGGACAGGGCCGCCATGATGCTTTCCGCCTACAACGGAGGTCTGGGCGGCGTCCTGCAGGACAGGGCCTACTGTGGCCGCATTGCGGGCTGTGACCAGGGACGCTGGTTCGGCCATGTGGAGACCCACAGCCGCAAGTCCCGCAAGGGCATGGGCAAGGCCTACGCGGACAAGTCCCCCTACGGCATAAACCGCGCCTATGTGCGTAACGTCATGGGCGAGAAGCGGGAGCGCTACCGGGCGGCCCTGCAGGAGCTTGCACGATGATGTGGCTTCTCAAGCTGCTGCCCGGCAGCCTTCTGGAATGGCTGCTGCTGGTCTTTGTCCTGGCCGCGGCCTTTGCCGCCGGGCTGGCCCGGGGCATGGATGCCCGGGAAGCCGAGCTGCTGCCCCAGCTGGAAGCTGTGAGCCGGGAGCGGGACGCCTGGCGTCTGACGGCCGCACAACGTCAGACAGGACTGGACGCCCAGACGGCCCTTGCCGATGCCTGCCTGAAGCGGGAGGCCGCGGCCCAGGCCGATGCCGCGGAACGCGAGGCCATCCTGGCCTTGCCTCCCGTCCCTCCCCATCCCACGGAGACCCTCCATGAAAATCCCCGTCGTGCGGCTGTGGCCCGTTATCTCAATCGTCCTCTGTAGCTGTGCGGCCCAGGCGCCGTCCCCGCCGCCCGTGGTCCTTGCCCCGGCACATTGCCCGGCCCCGGCCGTTCCCCTGCTGCCGCAGCTCGATCCGGCGGCCCCCCTGGAAGGGGACGCCAACCTGGAGGTATTGCTGCACCGGGATGCCGTCATGCGCCGTTACATCGGCGGTCTGCGGGCGGCCCTGGACTGCTGGGAGGCCCAGACAGACAGCGGAGGGACGCATGGAAACCCTGATTGATCTTTCCAAGGCCTTCGGCTGGCTGGCGGCCATCATCGTCAATCTGCTCATCGCCTGGATCGTCTGGAGCCTGCACAAAAAATTTATGAACCGAGACGATTGCGAGGCCAACCGCAAGGCGGACAAGAAAGAACGGGAACACTTCATCCAGCTGCTGACCACCCACGAGCAGGCCGTGCGCGAGCTGAACCTGCGCGTGGACCAGATGCCGCCGCAAGGCTCGGTGCATGATCTGGAAGTGCGTCTGGAACGCATGGATGGCGAACAAAAGCGCTTGGCCGAGGAGATCAGCGGCCTGCGCGGCATAATGGAACGCGTGGAGCGGCAGGTGGACCTGCTGTTCCGCGGGCACATGAAGGATTGAACCATGAGCGATATGCAGGACATCATCAGCAAGAACCGCCGTCTGGCCATCCTGCGCTTTCTGAGTGAGGAGCAGGACTACGCCATGAACACCAGCACCCTGCAGGCGGCCCTGCGGGCCATCGGCCACGGGGTGCCACGCGATACCGTGGAGGCCGATGCCCTTTGGCTGGCCGAACAGGGCCTTGCCCGTCGCCAGCGTCTGGATGTGGGCGTCACGGTGCTCACCGTCACCCCGCGCGGGGTGGAAGTGGCCCAGGGCATCGCCGGGCATCCCGGTGTGGACCGCCCCTTGCCGAGGTAGTGGCCATGCCCCGCACGAGCAAGGTCCGCCGCCTGCCCCCGGAGTTGCGCGAACAGCTCCACGCCATGCTGGACGCGGGCCATACCCTGGAAGAGATCACCGCCCACCTGAAGGCCCTGGGGGCGGACGTATCCCGCTCCGGCCTGGGCCGCTACAAGCAGCAGGTGGACAAGGTGGCGGCTCGTCTGCGCGAGTCCCGCGCCATGGCCGAGGCCGTCATGGAGCGTATGGGCGCTCAGGCCGCCACCGGCAAGAGCGGCGCGGCCCTCATCGAGATGCTGACCACCCTCACCAGCGACTACCTGTTGCGCCGCATGGATGACCCGGATGCCGAGATCGAGGTGGACGAGCTGCGTGCCCTGGCCCGTACCGTCAAGGAACGCGCGCAGGCCGCCCGTGCCACCCAGGATTATGACCTGAAACTGCGCGAGGAGGCCCGCCGCGAGGCCGAAGAAGCCATGCGCAAGGCCGTGGAAAAAGCCGCCAAAGAAAGCCCGGCCGCTGCCAGCCCGGCGGAAGTCTTTGCCCGCATCCAGGCCGTCTACAGGGGGGAAGCCTGATGGACAAGACCGGCAACGCTCCGGACACACACGAAACGCGCATGGTGGGCCAGGGCGTGCCCTTTGAAAGGATACGCCGCATCACCGGTTACCTGGTGGGCCGTCTGGAACGCTTCAACGATGCCAAAAAGAAGGAGGTGGCCGACCGTGTCGTCCATGGGTTCCGCCGCTGAGGCCCGTGCCATCCTCTATCCCTACCAGCGCCGCTGGATAGACGACCAGAGCCGCTTCAAGATCGGCATGTTCTCGCGCCAGACGGGCAAGACCTACACCAGCACGCTGGAGATCGCCGAGGACATGGTCAAGGCCGAAGTGGAAAAACGCCGTGTGCGCTGGGTCATCCTCTCGCGCGGGGAACGACAGGCCCGCGAAGCCATGGAGGAAGGCCTCAAGGTACATCTGCGGGCCTACGGGGCCGCCTTCGAGAGCCTGGAGTCGGACTTTCACCTGGCGGACGCCACCTCCTGCAAGTCCCTGGAGGTGGTCATGGCTCACGGCTCCCGTGTGACCGCGCTGCCTGCCAACCCCGACACGGCCCGAGGCTTCAGCGCCAATGTCTTTCTGGACGAGTTCGCCTTCCATGCCGACAGCCGCAAGATCTGGGCGGCCCTCTTTCCCGTGGTCTCCCGTAACGGCCTGAAGCTGCGCGTGGTCTCCACGCCCAACGGCAAAGGCAACAAGTTCTACGACCTCATGACCTCCGCCGAGACGGCGGGCTGGTCCAAGCATGTGGTGGACATCTATCAGGCCGTGGCCGATGGCCTGCCGCGTGACGTGGAGGCCCTGCGGGCCGCCCTGAACGATCCCGACGCCTGGGCGCAGGAATACGAGCTGCAATGGCTGGACGAGGCCAGTGCCTGGCTGTCGTATGACCTCATCAATGCCGTGGAGCATGAGCGGGCGGGCATCCCGCAGAACTACGCGGGCGGCCCCTGCTATGTGGGGGTGGACATCGGCCGCCGGCACGACCTTTTTGTCATCTGGGTGCTGGAGGAAGTGGGCGACGTCTTATGGACGCGGGAACTGGTGACGCGACGCGGAGCCAGCTTTGCCGAGCAGGACAGCCTGCTGGACGATGTGTTCCGGCGTTACCGGGTGCTGCGTTGCTGCATGGACCAGACCGGCATGGGCGAAAAGCCCGTGGAAGACGCCCGCCACCGTCACGGCAGCGGCCGCGTGGAAGGGGTTCTGTTCACATCGTCCAGCAAGCTGGCCCTGGCCACGGTGGGCAAGCAGGCCTTTGAGGACAGACGCCTGCGCATCCCGCAAGGGGACGAGGCACTGCGCAGCGACCTGCACAAATTGCAAAAGGTGGCCAGCCCTACGGGCGCACCCCGCTTTGTGGCCGACTCCGACAGCGGGGGCCATGCAGACCGCGCCTGGGCCTGCTTTCTGGCTGTCAACGCGGCTACGGGGCCTGCCGTCGTCCTGCCGGATCATGCCGTGCCCTCCGGCCCGGCCCGTGGGGGCCTTGGGCGCTTCACTGATCCCGACGCCGCCTTCATGCCTTACAGGAGAATGTTCTGATGCCCGACATCCTTGCCAACCCCAACGCCCTGCCTGCCCGGGCGGACATGCAGGTCCGTTCCGACGGCATCCTTGATCTTGCCAACTTCGTGGCCGAAGTAGTGCCCGCTCCGGACAGCGTGCTGGCCTCCCTGGGCGGCGATCTGCGCGAATACGGCATACTGCGCCGTGATGACCAGGTGGCCGCCCTCATGCAGCAGCGGCAGGACAAACTGGTGGAAGCTGAATGGGAGGTTATCCCCGGTGGCGATGCACCTTCGGACGTGGCAGCCGCGGACTTTTTGCGCGAGCAGCTGACGGGCTTCAACTTTGACGCGGCCTGCCGCAAAATGCACGGTTCCCTGCTGTACGGCTATGGTGTGGCCGAATGTCTGTGGGGACGGGACGGCAGCCGCATCACCTTACAGGACATCCGCGTGCGCGCGCCCTGGCGTTTCGGCTTTGCCAAGGACAGGCAGCTGAAGCTGCTGGTGGAGAGCCGCTGGCTTGTCATGCCGCCGCGCAAATTCTGGCTGGTGACCTGGGGCGCGGAAGACGACGATAACCCCTACGGCATAGGCCTTGGGCACCAGCTGTGGTGGCCCGTGTACCTCAAGCGCAACGGCGCCCGCTTTTGGGCCGCCTACCTGGACCGCTTTGGGGTGCCTACCACCAAGGCCGTCTATCCTTCCGATGAATCGGAGGCCGAAAACGAGAAGCGCAAAAAGGATGCTCTGGCCGCGGCCCTGTCCCTGCGCAGCGAAGGGGCCGTGGCCCTGCCCGAGGGCTTCGACGTTTCCCTGGTGGAATCCACCAGCCGGGGCAGCGGGGACTTCAAGGACTTCCTCGCCTATTGGGACGATGCCATTGCCAAGATTATCCTTTCCCAGACCGGAACCTCGCGCATCGGCCAGTACAGCGGCACGGCCGAGGTCCACAGCGGCATCGGCACCAGCGTGGTCAAGGCTGACGCAGATATGCTGTGCCAGTCTTTCAATACCGGTCCGGCTGTCTGGCTGACGGAGTGGAACTTTCCCGGCGCGCGGCCGCCCCAGGTCTGGCGCCGGGTGGAAGACCCCGCAAAGGTCAAGGCCGATGCCCAGAAGGACAAGGACACGGCGGCCCTGGGTCTGGAACTGACCGACGACGAGATCGCCCGCCGCTACGGTGACGCCTGGCAGCGCAGGCGCGACGGGGCAAGCGCATCCGGGGCGGAGTTCGCCGAAGCCGGCACGGAAGGCCATGCCCCCGCCGAGCCCTACAGCGATACGCTGGCCCGGCAGGCCATGACGCTGGCCGATGCCCCGCAAACCTCCATGATCGATGCCATCCGCACGGAACTGGACAAGGCTGTGGCGGAAGGCGAGGACCTGGCCTCCTTTGCGGAGCGCATGCTTGCCCTGAATAAATTGTCCGGCGTGGATGATCTTGCCCAGATCCTCTACGGGGCCATGACCACGGCCCACCTGGCGGGCCTGGCCGGTGAGGAGGACAGCGATGCCGGAAAGTGAGGTGCGTTTCGGCGGTGGGCCTTTTGAGGATGCCATCGCTCATTTCCAGCGCAAGGTGCGCGTGCCGGTCACGACCTACCGGGACCTGCCCGCGCAGATGCACGCCAAGGCCTTCATGGTGGCCGGGGCCGCCAATGACGCCCTGCTGGCCGATTTTCAGCAAAGCCTGCTGCTGGCCATGAAACAGGGGACCACGCTTGCGGCCTTCCGTGACGACTTTGACCGCATGGTCAAAGCCCACGGCTGGCAGTACCGGGGTGAGCCGGGCTGGCGCAGCGCGGTCATCTTCAATACCAACATGCGCACGGCCCATATGGCCGGGCACTGGAAGCGCATGTGGGAAGATCGCGAGATGCACCCGTACCTGCGTTATGTGCAGGTGCAGCGTCCTACCAAGCGCCCGGAGCATGCCGTCTGGCACGGCGTCATCCTGCCCATCGAGGACCCCTTCTGGGACGCCCACTTTCCGCCCAACGGCTGGGGCTGCAAATGTACGGTGCAGAACGTGAGCAACGCCCGCATGGAGGCCGAAGGCTGGCAGGTCAGCGAGAACGTGGAGACCTTTCCCGGAGATGTGCCGGAAGACTGGGCCTACAATGTAGGCAAGGCGGAGCGGGTAAGTACCGGGCCGGAAAAAGCGGCATGGGAGCCCATCGCCTCCAGCCGGGATTTCACGACCTACAAGCGTCCTGTTTCTGTGCCGCAGGATACGCCAAGGGCCGGGCTTGGTCCTGAAGCGGACGGACGCGGGGAAGTCATGGACGCGGTCAGGAAGATGCTTGGAGGACCGGCAAATACGTTCACCGGCCCGGATGGTCTGAGTGTCGGCATCACGGCCGCGACCTTGGGCGAACACCTCAAACCGGATCGAGCGCCCGCCATTCCCCTGTTGCCGGAGATCATAGAAGAGCCCTTCGAGATATGGCTCATGCCCTACCAGGACAGACTGACCGGGCGTGTGGAGCTGCGTCGGCGCTATATCAAGGCCTTCGCCATGCCCAAAAGCTTGTATGTGTGGTTCATCGCCGAGTGGCGCAAGGGAGAGCTGGGGGACGTGACCTTGATCCGCAGCTCCAAGGCACGGGAACTGCAGAAAATGCGGCGCGGCATCCTTGTCTATGGGCGTTAAAAAAGGCCCTCCACACGGAAGGGCCTTGCGTCCACACTCGCCGACGATGGCGCAGGAACCCGGCACGGCATGATGGATCGTCCCCGAACCGCGCCTTCGATAGCGTCATCATACGTGTTTTGCCCAAAACGTCAAATTTGCCCTGTGCCGCATGTTTGTCGCGTCCCGGGCACTTGCCTTCCTTGACGGGCTTTCGTCCCGCCTGCCCCGTTTACAGGCGTTTATAAACACCTGTTCGTAAGGCCGTCTTGCACTACTTTTCATGCATTCCCCTTCCGAAGCCCCGTCCCTGTGCCGGGGCTTTGTGTTTTTTTGTGAGAATCCTCACCAGATTTCCCCCGGCATCCTGTGCATGATGTTCAAAGGAGGACAGCATGCAGGACAACAACCATGCCATCCATATTTTTCGCCCCGGCCGACATACGTCCATGCAGGGGGCGACCATCGACTTTGGCGAGGGCGACCTGATCGCCACGGCCAAAGCCTACGACCCGACCCGGCACGAAGCGCCGCTGGTCATCGGGCATCCCCGGGCCGACGCTCCGGCCTGGGGATGGGTAGGCGGTCTTACGGCGGACGAGGGCGGCCTTTTTGCCACGCCCCGCCAGCTGGACCCGGCCTTCGCGGAGATGGTGCGGGCCGGACGCTTCAAAAAAGTCTCGGCCAGCTTTTACACGCCCGACAGCCCCCACAATCCCGTTCCCGGCGTCTACTACCTGCGCCATGTGGGTTTTCTGGGCGCCCAG